>OJDH01000274.1_pt1 | contig 30468 bp, 27 predicted proteins | sample 1592761 | NCBI WGS metagenome assembly OJDH01 (sample SAMN05416855, study PRJEB24817) | seawater metagenome | isolation source: Sea water | place: Canada:Atlantic | collected 2013-11
ATCTACACTATCCTCTTCGTCGGCAGCGTCAGATGTGTATAAGAGACAGGTATTATTTATGCCGATAGAGCTATTACAGCCCGAACATTAGGCCAGTCAGAATTTGATAACTTTACTCATTTCACACAACTTGCCAATTTATGTCTCACAGCAGCCTTAGGCCATTAAGCTTGTCTTGATGGTGCTTAACTGATAGGTTTATTATTTGTTGTAATTTCGTAAATCACTAAGGGGTTAGACTATGTCTTCAACAATCAAATCAGCCAGTATAGCGTTAGTTGCTGGAAGTGTTATTGCAGTAACACCAGCAACAATAAATGCAGTGCCAATAAGTCCGGATAATGGGAGTATCAATTCAAATCAGCCAGCAAATATTAGTGTGCGTTCTCAACTAAATATGTCAGAGTTTTTAACTTTACTTAGTGAAGATGCACACCTTCAGCATGAATACCTAAATTCACCACAATTGACCATGAATGCTTTTGGCTTAGATGATCTATCGATTGCAGCGATAGTAACTGGGGATATGGGTCTTCTTCAAGGTGCTCTTGGTGATACTCGTCAGTATAAGAAGCATGTTTTTTAGCCTAGCTAAATCCTCATATTTAAGTTCTGTTTTTTTATGCCCATCGTTTGAAATGTGCTGGGCATTACTTTCACTCGGTGTTAAAAATTAGCTTAAAATAACTAGACGTATCCCAGTTTATTGGAATAATATCTAAAATTTTCTACTAATGTTCAATGTCATTTATTTTTGATTTGATGGTTGTCGTTATCTCTTTTGCTATTTCATTCGGAATAGGAAAACTGAGATGATATTGCATTATTTTCCAGCCATTGTCGGTCAGTATTAATGTGCCAGTTCCTCGGCTTAACCCATAGGATTGACTGTCCAGCAGTTCATCGAAAACAATCACTTTATCTTGTTTTAACAGCTTTCTACTTTTGAGCGTGTAGGTCCAGCCTTGGGTTGGGCGTGCGTACTGCTGAAACTCATCCATGGTCCAGTGCTCGTTGGCATCAGTACCAATAAAGAGGGCATTAGTTAGATAGAGTGAAAAATAGTGATCCCAATCAGCATCGCTTGCAGCTTGATGCAACTTGTCTAGCACCTTTGCCGCCTCAAGCGATAGTTGATTGTCATTAACCGCTTTGGGTGTGGTAACAGAGCTCACAGGCTTAGATTCAGCTAGCGCCAATGTACTGATTGTCACTGCTGGCAGGAAGGCTGCTGGTAACAGTAAAAGTTGAATCACTTTGTTAGAGATAAACTTCATTAATGATTTCCTTTATTTTTATGACGTTAATGCCAGTTTATTGGGTCTAGCTTAAAGAAATGGCTTAACTCTGTATAGAGTTCTCTGTGAGCGTGATAGAAGTCTTGTGGACGTTCAAAAAACACCTCAGTGATAACGGCAAAGAACTCGGCTGGATTTGTAGCACCGTAATAGCTGAATATGGATGGAATATTTTGCTCCGCTTGAGATTGGAGTTGTGCAAATTCACGGGTTAATACTTCAGACCAGCTAGAGTAATCATGAAGAGAACTTAAGATAGGAGCGCCGTTGGCATTACCGTCTTCTTGATCCAGTTGGTGGGCAAACTCGTGTATGACGACATTACTGCCATCTTGAGGATCCGCTGCATCGTCTTGGGTTGTTTGCCATGATAGAACGACTTTGCCATTTTCCCATGACTCACCTGAAAGTAACCTTTGTTTATCCCCCACAACGCCACCGCTATGTTGCTCATGCCCCTTCACAATAAAGACTGACGGGTAAACTAAGATCTGTCTCAACTTAGGATAGAAGTCCGTTTTACGGTTAAGCAGGAGTAAGCATGCTTGTGCGGCAATGGTGACACGCATCTCATCATCAATGATTATCCCATCACAGCCGATGAACTCTTTTTCATCGATAAAAACCTGTATGAGATCTTTGAGTTGCAGTTGAAGATCTGTTGGTAATGAACGGAAGTAGGGCATACGTTGTTTGAGAATCGTGCGCCAACTGGATGGGAAAGGGTGCTTAATGACCTGTTTTCTATGTTTGGCGACTCTCCATGAGCGAGAAGCTATCCAAGCGATAGATGAGAGCGCCAGTAGAGAGACGATTACGATTGCGAGCATAAGACCTTCATCCATTCTAAATTACTAATATAAAATAGATATGGTCAATGTGATGACAATTCAAGTTTAAAATGCTGGAGGCTAGAATTATGAATAACGCAATTAGTTATGTCATGCCTTAAACTCTGTGACTTTTCGACAGGTTGGATCCTGCACTTCTAAGTAGTTTGGGTATATCGTATTTTTCCCAGATGCTTTGGCTTGATAAAGTGCCAGATCAGCCTGGTGGATTAACTCTTCCACTGTGATTCCAATATCTGAGCTGATGGTGTTGACCCCGACACTGATGGTGATGATTTGCTGGTGTAGTGAGTCTGCATGAGGGATAGCGAGTTTAACGATCTCTTTGCGCATGAGTTCGGCAATTAGGCTGGCAATTCTATTGTCTGTTGAGGTTAGGAAAACAATAAATTCTTCACCACCGAATCTGGCAAATATTTGCCCTTGCATCTCAGGCATATTTTTTATTGCTTTGGTGATACGCTTCAAACACTGATCACCAGTAACATGGCCATATCGATCATTAAACTGCTTAAAATTATCGACATCGAACAGTATGATGGAGATAAACGGGTCTAAATGGACAACTGAAGTTAACGCTTGGCTTAATTTATGGTCGAAAAAGCGTCGATTGTAAGCCCCAGTTAAGCCATCAATCTCTGATATTGACTTCACTTGTGCGGCATAACTTCTTAGTGTTTCTAAAGAGGTCACCATCTGCTGTAGTTCTAAATTATCGGCTTGAGGCAATGGCGCATTTTGCTTTTCATTTGCGATAGCTTGCATGGCATTACTGGTTGCTATTACAGGTTGAATAATGCCTTTTGCGATAAAGTGCCAGTTGGTTAGCCAGATAAGAAAGGTGTAGAGAACTCCTGCAAAAAATACCAGAATAACAAAGGCGATACTGTCATTTTTTAATTGCCGACCTTCGACTTCCACTTGCTGCTCTACTCGCTTTACTAATACTGATGAAAAAAGTGCAATCTCTGCAGCGGCTTCAGCTTGTATCTCTAAGTGCACATTGGCAATTCGACTACTATTCAATGCATCTCTACTTGAAATGAACAGGTTTGAAGGGCCAATTAAATTAGGGCGTATTTGTGAAAGCCAGTCTTGTTTTATCTCTGAGGCGGTAACAGAGGAGATTGAGTGATGTTTTAGCGCTAAGTAATGGCGCATCGTCTCCCGCTGTAATTGATTATTGATGTGGTTATCCGCTCCTTCATCTACCTCTGCAGCTAGCCTGAAGACCTGTACGCCCTTGTGCAAGAAATCTGATAATTCCCTATGGTCGTCAATCGATTGCTGCAGCTGAGTGTATTTCTGTTGGCTGAGTTGCGTATTAGCCATTTGATCTAGCTGTGTTAGCTCATTGGATATGGCGCGGGAAAACCCTTTTTCGATTAGATTCATGTTGAGGTGAAGGTGGCTAGCTTGTATCTGAGCTTCCTGAGCTATTTCGGTAAGTTGCTCTAAAAGTGGGATCTGCTCAGTGGCTAACTTTATGCTGTCTAGGTGATTATGAAGCTGCTGGATTTGTGTTTTATCATCCTCTAAATTTATCAGTGTCAGTAGCTTTTTTTCAATCTCAACCCATTGTTCCGACAGTTTATTGAGCAGTTCGACACGTTGTTTGTCGGTACTGAAGCTTTTAAGCTTTACAGTGATCAGCTCTAGCTCTTGGCTGTCCTTAGATAGTTCTAACGCATACAATATTTTGCTGACATCTTTATTGATTAAATGATCCAGCTTGTATTGCAGGTTTTGAGATAAACCAATCGATGTTAATCCGATTGCAAGCGTGAGCAATATTGTGATGAACAACAATAATCTTAATTTATCTTTTAAACTGCCTAAAGGTTTTTTTAGTCTCATCTTTTTACCACTGGTATTTCACCATAACGGTTTTGAATCTGTTCAATCTTGTTGATTAGCTTAGATGTTTCAGAGGGGATATCACTATTAGTTGATAGCCTAAAACTGCTTTTACTCAACTCAGGGTAGATGTCCCCCATTGCTGTGCTAGTAAAATGACCATAATTGAGCACCTCAGTTGACCAGGTCATATTGGCTTTGTGGCTAGAACTAAATGCGCCTCCTATGTGGCGCAACTCTTCAGTTTGAAACTCTGGCGCTGTGGCGACATCAACTCTGCAAGGGTTGCCTCCGCCTAATGCATAAGCGTGCTGAGCTTCATAGGAACCCATGTATTTTAACAACCAGTAAGCAGCCTGAGGATTAACGCTATCATAGGCGACGGCAAAGGCGTAAGCGCCATTATATGGTTTGCCTCCAGGCACTTGAGTCACAGCTAATTTAGCCCCTGAGATATTTGATTCGACTTTAAAAGAGGCATTCCATAGGTTGTTATAGGCAAAAGGCCACATGGCGACATTACCGTTAGCGAGTGCGTCAGAGGCTTCTTTAAAAGCAAAGTTTTCATCTGCAGGGTAGGCAAAGTGCTTAAGGTCTTGGTAGATATTGGCGGTGCGGATAAGTTCGTTGTTATTACGCGGGAGCTGGAATAGCTTTATCTTTTTTTCTTGATCGTATTCGGGCTTCATCCAGTAGCCATTTAGGCTCCAAAGAATCGATGAAAACTCATCATTGATATGTGGACGATTTCCTGACATTAAGGCGATGCCGTAAAAGGGTTTATCCAGTATCTTGCCTCCTAATTCTTCCCCTTTAGTGCGCGTGAAAAAAGCGCTGACATCTTTGAGTTCATCCATATTGGTCGGGGGCCCAAGAGGGTAACCATATTTAACGTTAAAGTTGAATTTTTCTTTTGGGTGGCCAAACAGATCGGCTCGGTAGTGATTGCCCATCACATAGTTGTTATAAGGGATTGCGTAGATCTCGCCATGGTAGGAGAGAATATTCAATAAAGAGGGGTAGTAGGGTTCAAGGTAGTTGTTGATTCCTCTTTCACCGCTGGGATCGTAGAGGTTCGCAAGTTCAGATAGGGGAACGGTTAATCCTTTAGAAGCCCACTCTTTTGCCCAACCAGCCTCCATCGTCAGTAAATCATATCGGCCAGAACCTTCGATTAACGACTCTGTTTGCAGCGAATACATCTTATCAAGCGAGGTGGTGATGACATTTACCTTTATTCCGGTCTGCTTGGTAAATTTAGGTAACATGTTCTCCTTGAGATGTACTGTCCAAAATCCGGTTTCTGCGACTAAATTGAGTGTTTGCTTGTTTTCTATGTCGGGAATTTGGTCGAGTGAAAACTGCGCGTAACTCACGGAAAAATGAAAAGCGAACAAAAAGGTTATAAATTTGTTAAACACCTTATACACGTGATATTACTCCGCTTTACCGCTTTATTTGATTATATTAATACTATTATGTTGCGTATTTGTATAGGTAATACTTCAATTCTATCGCTTACTCATACTAAGTAGGGAGATTTGATTGCGCAAAGGGGGGCAACTGATTGTGTTTTGTATAAAAAAAGTACTGGCAGGGCAAACGTTACTGCTTAGGTCGAAACTGTATCTGCCAGTATAAAAGGGTGGGAGAAACGGTAGTGCTAGTCGTGAATAATTGAACTCTCCTTTTGTAGGGCTTCATGTTTATTGAGAGAATAATGATGTTCAATCAGCGATCGTATTAATTTAGATTTTGCCATGTCACACCCACTGGCTAACTCTGCCAAGTGAGAGATCGCAGATTCGCTTAATGTAAATGTGGCTTTTCGATAGGGCTCTCGTGTTTTTCGTGTCTCAGGTATCGTATTCACTCGTTCATCTATGGCGTGTAATTGGTTTAGAGACTCCGAAGTATTCACGATTGAGGGAGGTGCAATAGCCTCAACCATTTCATTCGTTACTAGGGTCAATCCAGCAGCGTAGTGAGTGGCTTCATCAATAAAGTCTTCAATGTTGATGTGTTGGTGTCTTGCTATGTGAGTTCGCCCAGTATTAGACGGCGTAGAGTTTTTCTTGAGATCTGCCAGACCCATAGTCACCTCTCGTGTTATTCATTTTAGCCGTGGCGATACGATTTCTTATCTCAGTGGCATTTTTCGCATCTAACATTTCACATGCAATGGCTCTCATCTCAGATGCCGCTTTTCCTTTTGGATCGATTTCGATAACCGATAAACCAGATTCTTCACTGTCATCAAAGATGTTACGGTTATAGTTGATGGCATCTAATACATTAATGTCGTAAGTTCTGCAGACCTCTTTTGCCTCTAAAATACGGTTGGCTTGACTGGGTAAGCTCGGGCACTGAGTGATAACAAATGACGCGCGCATCTTGGGGTTGATCATCATACAAGTGGCGACAATATCATCCATATGATTGACGGTTTTAAGATCCCGGCGTTTCGGCCTCAGTGGCATAAGTACATGAGAAGCCACTGACATACTGGCTCTGAGTGCTAAATTATCCTGCCCGCCGCAATCAACAATGACGAAATCATAATGTTGTTCGAGACTGAGCAGGTCATTACGAATTTTTCCGTAAAGTTGCACACAGTTAATTGTGGCTAGGCTTGTGTTGTTATTCCTCGCTTGAATCCAATCTGATGTGGTCCTTTGGGGGTCGCAATCAACCATAATGACAGAAGCGCCACAGTCAGTTGTTAAAAACACGGCTATGTTTTGAGCAATACAACTTTTACCACTGCCCCCTTTTTCACCTCCCACTAGAATGATCATCTCTATCCCCTCAAGTCAATGGATTTTGTTGTCTAGCTATCAATTTAGATATAAATGATATATAGGTCAACTGTATGATTTTTGACGTTTTTATCGTTTTTGTCTGACGCCGTTAAATTGACATAATGACTCATTTGTCACCTTTTTGACCTTCGAGGTGCTGAATAAATGTACTTGTATTTAATGCAACATAATCAGTCTGTTAGTTGCATAAATGTTAATTTTACACTGGTGGATTGATTTTATCTTGGGAGATTATGGAGGGTATAGATGTAAATTTAACTTTGGTTATTACTAACTAAGCTAGCTAAGTGGTTAGTTATTAAAAAAAGATATAATGACTTTCACTGTGATATTGAGTCTACAGTTCATGTCTGTGAAATGTTGTGACAGTTTATGGATACCTGTCACAGCGAGGAGACAAGTTAAGATTTTCAGATATCTTGTTTGAGATCATCGCTTGATTGGTTAAGCTACTCGGAACGAGAACATCCGTGTTGGAAATGAATATGAATGAACAGGTATTGTTAGAGGCGATTAACCAGAAGATGCCTTTTGGTAAGTATGCGGGCCGTAAGTTACTGGAACTACCTGAACCCTATCTTGTCTGGTTTCATTCGAAAGGGTTCCCAGAAGGGAAGTTGGGTGAGCAGCTTGCCTTAATGTACGAGATTAAGCTCAATGGATTAGAGGGGATGCTGCAACCTCTGCTTAAAGTTCCAAGAAATTAGCTTTTGTTTCTGGTTTTATGATCTTGATCTAAAAGATAGATATTGCTCCAGCTTTTGGTTTGTTTATTAGAGATTTATTCTGTGCTGCATGCTTTAATGATTTCATTGTATAAATTCAGTATTAAAAGATAAAGGAACAGACAATGATCGCTAAACTTGCAAAACTACTGGCTGTAGCAACACTGGCTTTGGGTATCTCTAGTGCATGGGCGCAGGGTGTAATGCATGAAGGTATTGTTATCGATACTATGAATGGCGGTGGCTACACTTATGTTCAGATTAAAGAGTCTGATAAGACTTTTTGGGCTGCTGGTCCACAAATTGAGATCAGTAAAGGTGACAAAGTTGTCGTTCAAGAGCAGATGTGGATGAATGATTTCACAAGTAAGACCTTGAACCGTACATTCGATGAGCTTCTATTTGTTGGCCGTATCGATAAGAAATAAGCCTGTCTTTGATGGCTACTTAGCACTTAACATAAGCATCTTAAATGGTGGCTGGATTATCTGATAATCGCCACCATTTTTATGTCACGTACCAATTAGAATGAGAAAGTGATCTACTTTTTCTACCTTTGCAGATATTGTCGAAGTCGATGACATTGGTATTTGATCTCGATACAATCCCTCCATTAATCGTTGCCTAGTCCATCACCCATGCCATCGAGTTTTACAGTTCTCCCATACAGTCAGTGTTATGCCACGGCGGTAAGCCATATCTTCCATGAGTCGATTCACCATCTCAATGATGACGTGTATTCCTGTGATGATAAGTCTGCTTGGTCTGCGGCTCCCCGTTCGTCGTACCACTGGAATAAACGTTTGAGTCGTAGTCAGGCTTGGGTGGTGTTAGATGTAAGCTGTTCTGTTAACGGTAAGCCGAGATGCTGTGGCTTTATCAATGTTGAAACGCACTTTTACAGTCAAGGGTATATAGATAGCTTGTATGTCCATCCTGATTATCAGGGAAAGGGCGTGGCACATAAGTTATATGAGACGTTAGAACACTGGGCGAGAGAACAAGAGTTTTCAGCTTTGTCAGTGGATGCATCCAAAGCTTCTAAGGCGCTGTTTCTTTCTCGGGGATTTAAACTACGCCACAAAAGTTACCAAGAGAAACTTGGGCGGATCATCATGGGCTTTTTGATGGAAAAAGAGCTGTAGCCAATACTAGCTCTTAGGTTCTATTCTTTAGATACCGCTTAGAATGTTAAGTGGCTGGTGTAATGAACGTGTGGAATCAACGTCTCTTCGAGCTGCGACTGCTCTCTTTGCAGGTAACGAATAAAGGCAAGGGGGAGGGTGAGATCTTCGATCGGTTCTTGAGTTTCCGCTTGTAATAAAGGCGTGTAACCCTCTTTGCCTGAAACCGTATAAGCTGAGGAAACACCGAAGTAAGTAGCCTGCTTATCGACACTAATCCATGAAATACCGTCTTTATCGAACACTTCCAGAGACAAGATTCTTTCGCCTAATGGCTTTCTTCCATCGTAACAATACTTCAATCCATAAGTGTAGGGAAAACTGCCAGCACCTGTGCCTGTGACACTGTTATTGGTTGCTGAGTTGATCGCTGATTCTATGGCGGCAAAAAGGTGAAGCCCTTGGATTTCATAGTGAACTAACGGTAAGTCAAAGGGGAGTAGCCGCCCAATGACATAGGCAAGTGTGACCTCTCCTTTATTGAGAGATTGCCTGACACCACCGGCATTATGAAGGGCAAAGTCGACCCTAGTGAGCTGACGCTTCGATTCGTGATAGATACTTTTACAGACCCAAGGAGCGATTTCACTGCCGTGAGGAAGTGCTTTACTGGGTAGGCGGGTGTGAACCAAGTTTCTAGGCACAAATCCCAACACTTGATGCTCAAGGGCTGCAATAGCGGGTTTGTATTGTGTATTAATCACTTTCGTTATCGCCGTATCTTCATTGTCCCATAATATACCTGGGTGCTGTTTTAGATGCTCATGCACCTTGTCGTACACACCTTGGGTGACATCATGTTTAGATTCGAGAATAAATTGGCTATCTAACATAAAGTAATTATGGCCAGTCAGACTCGTGACTTGGCCCTGCGCATTAAACTCAATGTCTGCAAGGCCAATAGTCTCTGCGTGCTTACCCGCATGTAGGATTGGCGTGTTGTTAACGCTCACGCCATATGGGGTTGCACTGAGACCAAACTCTTTAAAGTCGCCCTGCAATGTATGAGTGTGGCCACCGACAATTAGACTTATCCCATCAACTTGCTCTGCTAACACTTTGTCTTGGTCAAAGCCTAAATGGCTCAAGACTAAGATATGGTCAATCCCGTTTGACTTTAAATGCTGTACGGTCTTGCGGGTTGTTTCAATCGCATTGACGAAATGGGTGTCGGGATCCGGACGTGCGATCTCGGCCATTTGATCTAACGTAATACCAATGATAGCCAGTTGCTTATTTTGCAAAGGCTTAATGATGACCTTTGCCATTCCCAGTTCATGCTGATAGTCATAAAGGTTCTTATGTCCTTTAAGTGCACTTTTTTTGGTGCTGATCTCCTGACTCAGATCCATATTCCCCGCGAGTAACGGAAATTGAATGCTGTCGAGAAAAGCAAGAATGGGTTCACTGCCGGCATCGACCTCGTGATTACCAATGACCATGGCGTCAGGTTTTAATAGATTGAGTAGGTGAGCGTTAGCGGCTCCCTTGAACTGGCTAAAATAGAGGGAGCCTTGGAAGCTATCGCCGCCATGAAGAAATAGAAACGCTTGTTTAGCTTCAAGTGCCTGCTCTCTGGCATTGTCGACCTGATAATTGATCCTTGCATACCCGCCGCTGTGACTATAGATGTCGTAAGACTTACCCTCATCTTCATAGTTGAAGCGGACACTACTGCTCTCGAAGTGAGAGTGGGTGTCGTTAATGTGGGCAAGTTTAAGGGCGTAACGAGTAGACATGGGAAGGGTATCTTTTAGGGCGAACAGCTGTGGATTGTACACTGGGCGATGGCAACAAAAAAGGGAAACTCACGTTTCCCTTTCGGTGTTGTCATGACTCTTTCAAATTAAGAGTCAGATTTTGGCGTCTGGATATAGGAGTCAAACTCGCCATCGTCGGAGAAGGTGATCCCTTTATCTGTCATGCGCTTTTTCCATAACCTGCGAGCAAGTTGCTGCATGTCAGTGACTGGGTCGTTGCTATCAACAATTTCCAGACCTAAAAGTGATTCGATAATATCTTCTAAAGAGACAATACCTTCACCAGTACCATACTCGTTCACAACCATCGCGATTTTAGTATTACGCTTTGTGAGTAGCTGGAATAGTGGCAATATTTTTGCCGTTTCAGGTACAGCGATTAAATTGTGTTTCAGCTCACCGATAGTCGCATTTGGAGTTTTACGTTCGGCAAGTAAAATGCTGTCACGGTTAACATAACCAATAACATCATCTGGATCTTCATTAAAGATCGGAATACGGGAAAATGGTGAAGCTTTATGCAGCTGGGAGAATTTCTCCTGAGTCATCGATGCTGGCAGACTAAACATGACGGTTCTTGGTGTCATGATAGCTGTAACTGGCATCTCTTTTACCGATAACATTTGAGTCAGAATTTTTGACTCTTGTTCATCGAGCTCACCAGATTCTTGGCCTATTTTAGCCATTGCACTCATCTCTTGACGAATATACTGGCCTTCATCCCCTTTACCCATGAGTTGTGTCACTTGTTGTGACATCCAAATCAACGGGAACATGAGTCGTTCCATCCATAGTAGCGCAACAGAAACTGATGGCGCTAAATTACGCCAATGGTTTGCACCTATGGTTTTTGGAATGATTTCTGAGAAAAATAGGATCAAGAAAGTCAATACTGCAGAAAATACACCCAGCATATCGTTACCGAATACTTTTGCTGCTTGTGCACCAGCAACAGCTGCACCAACTGTGTGGGCAATGGTATTCAAGGTCAGAATAGAGACCAGTGGAGACTCGACATTCTCTTTCTGCTTTCCAAGGCGTTTAGCTGCATTTGGATTGGTGTGAACCAAGTTTGCAATATAGCTTGGAGTGACAGAGAGTAAAACGGCTTCAAACACGCTGCAAAGGAAAGAAACGCCAATAGCAACAGAAACAATAACGATGAGGGTGATCATGTAATGGAATTATATTTGCGGACCAATATTAGTCCGGCGTGATTCTAACATTAATTACCACTCGTTTCCTACCAAGTGGAGTATTAAACATATTTTATGGGATAGCAGCTGGAAAGGGAGTATCTTAGCAATGAATATAAGTGCGGCGAGTATCACAACTAGCTAAAATAGGGTTCTGTCTGTATAATTCGCCGCCCTGTGGCGTGTATTAGGTGTTGAGGTTAGTCAAAATGAGTGAGAAGAAGATCAATTTATTGGATCTTGACCGTAAAGGGTTAAGAGCATTATTCACTGAAATGGGTGAAAAGCCGTTTCGTGCCGATCAATTGATGAAGTGGATTTATCATTTTGGTGTGAGTGACTTCGAGGCGATGACTAATATCAATAAAGCCTTACGTGCCAAGCTGAGTGCTCGCTGTGAGGTGGTTGCGCCGGAAATTTCAAGCTTTCAAAAATCTGAAGATGGCACCATTAAATTCGCCATTAATGTTGGGCAAGGTCAGGAAATCGAAACGGTTTATATTCCTGAAGGTGACAGAGCAACCTTGTGTGTCTCCTCTCAAGTTGGTTGCGCGTTGGAGTGTACTTTCTGCTCAACAGCGCAACAGGGATTTAATCGTAACTTGACCGTTTCTGAGATAATTGGCCAAGTTTGGCGTGTCGCAGATTTTATCGGTTTCGTTAAAGATACTGGCGAACGTCCTATTACTAACGTCGTTATGATGGGAATGGGCGAGCCACTACTTAATCTTAAAAATGTGATCCCAGCGATGGATATCATGTTGGATGATTTTGGTTTTAGCCTCTCTAAACGCCGTGTTACGGTATCAACATCTGGTGTTGTTCCTGCGTTGGATTTACTGGGTGATGCGCTAGATGTAGCATTGGCTGTTAGTATCCATGCGCCAAATGATGAACTGCGTGATGTGCTTGTACCAGTGAATAAAAAATATCCTTTAGAGGAGTTTTTAGCCGGTATTCGTCGTTATATCGCAAAATCGAATGCAAACCGTGGACGTGTGACGGTTGAGTATGTGATGTTAGATCATATCAACGACAGTACTGATCAAGCGCATGAGCTTGCTAAATTAATGAAAGATACGCCTTGTAAGATTAATTTAATTCCATTTAATCCATACCCTGGCTCACCTTACGGTCGTTCTTCAAATTCACGTATCGATCGTTTCTCCAAAGTATTGATGGAATATGACCTAACAGTGATAGTCCGTAAGACTCGTGGAGACGATATTGACGCGGCTTGTGGACAGTTAGCCGGTGATATTAGAGACAGAACTAAGCGTTTAGCGAAAAAACGCATGCAAGATAGTCAAATATCGGTCACAATAAACTAACTCATTGTATATTTTAGATAGATAGGCTTGTTAATGAAGCATGGACTGCCCAAAATCATCACTCTTATCGTACTCAGTACGGGTATGGTGGGTGGCTGTGTTTCACAAAGTACTTATAGTGGTACCGACGTGCCTGTTTCTGAAAGGCCGTTTGATAATGTACTGGCTGCGCAAAAGCGTGCTCAATTAGGGCTTACCTATTTGCGCAGAGGTAATAGCCAACAAGCTAAATACAATTTAGATAAGGCGATTAAATTCGCGCCCAATATTGAAGATGTGCATATTTCGATGGCATATTATTATCAAACTGTGGGTGATCTTGATAATGCTGAAAAGTCTTATCGAAAGGCGATTAATGCCAGTGATGCCAGCGGTGACGGGTTCAATAACTTTGGTGTGTTTCTCTGCCAACAAGATAAATTTAAAGAGTCTGAGAAGATGTTTCTTCGGGCTGTAAAAATGCCTAAATATACCCGAGCCGGCGACAGTTATGAAAATCTGGGGATCTGCAGCCGCAAAGCGGGTGAGATTAATAAAGCCCGTGAGTATTTTAGTATCGCGCTCAAGTATAATCCCAGAAGTCAAAGCACGTTAATTGAATTAACAGAGATCGAGATTGAGCAAGATAATTATCTCGATGCTCGCGCGCAACTCGCGCGTTACCATCGTATTATCGCCCAGTCTGCCGAGAGTTTAATCTTAGGTGTGACGATAGAGCGAGCGTTGAACGATGAAGATGAAGCCAGAAGGTTTGGCATATTACTTTTAGCCAAGTTTCCCTCATCTAATGAGGCTAAGCGATATCGAGCCAGTATGCACTGATGACAAATAAAAAAGTCGATATGCTCAAGGATGCAGCAGACAGTAATGAAACTCATGACACATCCGATCAAGTAAGTATTGGATCCCTGTTAAAAGATGCCCGCAATAAGCAAGGGGCAAGTGTTGATGATATTGCAGAGCAGCTACATTTGCGGCCCTGTATTGTCCATGATATTGAAGCAAATAAATTCGACGAGATAGCTTCTGCTATTTACGTGAAAGGCTATGTAAAAAATTACGCGCGTCTTGTTGAAGTTGATAATGAAGCGCTACAAACTTGCATAGAACTTCAATTCCCTGAGGCCAAAGAGCCTGAAATGCAAAGTTTTTCCCGCAAAACGACTCGTCAGGCAAGTGATGGGCGTTTAATGTTCGTTACCTATGCTATTGTCTTTATCCTATTAGCGCTGCTTGTTTTATGGTGGGTACAAAAGTCGGATACTCAAGCGAGTGTTGATTTTTCACAGCCCACGGTGGAAGAGATGGATAATTCGGTTCCTGAGTCTTTTTCAACTAAAGCGTTACCTGATCCAAACAAGGAACGAGACTCTGGTATCGAGAGCACAGGCATTGAAACCTCAAGCATTGATGATTTAGATATAGCGCATGCAGATGCCGTGACTACACGCGCACCTGCTATTGCAAGTGCGAGTCTTAGTCAAGGAGCGCAACCAGCGGTTATTCAACAAGCCCTTGAGCTTGCTACTGGTGAGTCAACACTCAGTTTAACGTTAACCGCGGATTGCTGGATTAATGTGACTGATGCCGATGGTAAGACTTTGATTAATGATTTGGAAAAAGCGGGCAGCAAACTTGATGTGACAGGACGTGAACCGTTTAAGTTCACTTTAGGCGCACCTCAGGCGGTCAGCATTACGTTAAACGACGAAAACGTGAGTTTAGCTGATTATCCTAACGGGCGAGTCGCCAGATTCAGTCTTCCTTTTTCCGAGTAAGATCCAAACTCAAAGCGAAGATTAAATGATGTTGTACCAAACGGCATCAGCGAGTAATAGACAAATAGAGTAAACAAGATGTACAACGAAAACCCGATTAAAAGACGTGCTTCAACCCGCATCTATGTTGGTGATGTTCCTATTGGAGATGGTGCACCAATAGCGGTTCAGTCAATGACAAACACCCTAACGACAGATGTCGCGGCGACGGTTGCACAAATTCGCGCGCTTGAGGCTGTTGGCGCGGATATTGTCCGTGTTTCAGTGCCGACAATGGATGCAGCAGAAGCGTTCAAACTGATTAAGCAACAAACCAATATTCCCCTCATTGCCGATATTCATTTCGATTATCGTATTGCCCTTAAAGTGGCTGAATATGGTGTCGATTGCTTGCGTATTAATCCGGGCAATATAGGCAATGAATCTCGCATTAAAAGTGTAGTTGATTGTGCCAGAGATAAGAATATTCCTATTCGAATCGGCATCAATGGCGGTTCTTTAGAAAAAGATTTGATGGATAAGTACAAAGAACCCACGCCTGAAGCTTTGCTAGAATCAGCGATGCGCCACGTGGACATTCTCGATAGACTTAACTTTGATCAATTTAAGGTGAGTGTTAAAGCCTCCGACGTGTTTCTTGCCGTCGAAGCCTACCGCTTACTGGCAAAACAGATAGTACAGCCACTTCACTTAGGTATCACAGAAGCGGGTGGGTTACGCGCAGGTTCTGTGAAGTCTGCAGTGGGTCTAGGTATGCTGCTGGCTGAAGGTATCGGTGATACTTTACGTATCTCTCTTGCCGCAGATCCTATCGAAGAGATTAAAGTGGGGTTTGATATTCTCAAGTCCCTGCGTATTCGCTCACGGGGCATCAACTTTATTGCTTGTCCATCTTGTTCTCGTCAAGAGTTTGATGTGATAAGCACAGTGAATGAACTCGAACGACGCCTTGAAGATATTGTCACGCCCATGGACGTCTCCATTATTGGTTGTGTGGTCAATGGTCCAGGTGAAGCCCTAGTCTCAGACATTGGTTTGACTGGTGGTAACCGTAAAAGTGGCTACTTCGATGATGGTGTTAGACAAAAAGAGCGCTTTGATAATGATAATATTGTCGACTCACTCGAAGCTAAGATCAGAGCGAAAGCGTCCATTATCAATGCGCGTATTCCAGTACAAGATTTAAGCAAATAACCAAGAATCATTTATTAACGCTGAGCCTGTCTCGGCGTTTTTTTGTGAGTTGAAAACAGCCTTGTTCAGCTATCCAATAAGCGCTCATAAATGCGCACCTTGAGGTAGCTTAGGTATATGAGATATACTGCACGGCGCTGTTAAATTTATAGTTAAATCGGACGAGTCTATACTGTGGCAAAACAGATCCAAGCTATTCGCGGAATGAATGATATTCTGCCTACCCAAAGTCCTCTATGGCAAAAACTAGAGACCGTATTAAGAGACACTGTTGCCGCTTATGGTTACAGCGAAATTCGTACGCCAATCGTTGAAAGTACAGATCTGTTTAAGCGTTCAATCGGTGAAGTCACTGATATCGTTGAAAAAGAGATGTATACCTTTGATGACCGTAATGGAGATAGTCTGACGCTTCGTCCGGAAGGCACTGCATCGACAGTACGTGCGGGTAATGAGCATGGCTTGCTATATAACCAAGAGCAGCGCCTTTGGTATATGGGTCCTATGTTTAGGCATGAGCGTCCTCAAAAAGGTCGTTACCGTCAATTTAATCAGTTTGGTGTTGAGGTTTATGGTATCGGTTCTGCTGATGTCGACGCTGAAGTGCTAATGTTGTCAGCTCGCCTTTGGGAGAAGCTTGGTATCACAGAACATGTGACGCTAGAGCTTAACACCTTAGGTGATCCTGCAGAACGTGCGACATATCGCAGCGCGCTTATCGAGTTCTTAGAGCAGTTCAAAGAGCAACTTGATGAAGAAAGCCAGCGCCGTATGTACACCAATCCACTGCGTGTTTTAGACACTAAAAACCCTGATGTACAGGCGTTATTAGTCGATGCACCTGAGTTGATGGATTTCCTTGGCGAAGAGTCTCGGACACATTTTTCACATTTATGTGAACTCTTAGACGCTGTTGGCATCCAATACGTCATCAACCCTCGCTTAGTACGCGGTTTAGATTATTATAATCGCACCGTTTTTGAGTGGGTTACCACGAGTTTAGGCTCACAAGGTACTGTACTTGCAGGTGGACGCTACGATGGATTAGTAGAGCAGTTAGGCGGTAAAGATACACCGGCTGTCGGCTTTGCTATGGGATTAGAGCGGATCGTATTGATGCTCGAAACATTAGAGTTAACTAGCGATATTCCTGCAACTGTTGACGTTTATGTGACGGCGATGGGTGATGCAAGTAAGATTGAAGCGATAAAAATTGCTCAATCGCTACGAAGTGAGTTGCCTAACCTTAGGGTTATGAGTCATTGTGGCGGCGGTAACTTCAAGAAACAGATGAAGCGCGCGGATAAAAGTGGTGCCAAAATTGCGCTTGTTATCGGTGATGACGAAATTGCCAATAACCAAGTTGCAGTTAAGTACCTTCGCGAGAAAAAAGAACAAGAATTAGTTGCACGTGATGGTTTAGCAACTTATATCGCAAAGCAGATTTAAGAGGAAGATTGCGTGGAAATTTATAGCACAGAAGAACAACAAGTAGATGCTATCAAACAGTTCTGGAAAGATTATGGAACTTCGATTGTCGTTGGTGCAGTAGTTGGTTTAGGCGGTTTATTTGGTTGGAATTATTATTCTGAACATAAAATTGCTCAGGCTGAGTTAGCCTCAGAAGCGTTTCAAGCGATGAGCGCCCCAGCGATGACAGAAGCAGGCATGCTTGCAGCTGCCGAAACTTTTGCTAAAGACTACAACCAAAAAGGTTATCAATCTCTGTTATCGCTTATTGTTGCTAAAGCAGCTGTAGAAGCGGGTGATTTAGATAAAGCTGAAAGCACACTGAAAAGTGTGATTGCCACAGCTGCTGATACTAGCTTAGTGATGGTCGCGACCATTCGATTGGCACGTGTTCAGGCTGAACAAGGCCAGCTCGCGATTGCTATCACGACACTAGAGCAAGTATCAGATCCTGCTTTTACCGCACAAAGAGATGAGCTTAAAGGCGATTTCTTGGTTCGTAAAGGTGATGCTGAACAAGCTAAAGCGGCTTATCAAGCTGCCGTGGATAACGGTGGAGCAACGGCAAGTCCTGCGCTACAGATGAAGCTAGATAATTTGAATAAGGCATAAGGAACCTGCCCATGAAGTCTTGGTGCAAAACATTGCTCGCATGTGGATTGAGCTTAGGTCTGTTATCAGCCTGTTCGTCCAGTGATGTAGAAGAAGAGCCAGTTAGTCCTTTGTCTGAGATTGAGGCAAGTGTATTTCCAACCGTAAGCTGGAGTGCCTCTGTAGGCAATGGTGTAGGCCCATATTATTCTCGCCTACGTCCAGCGGCACGATATGATAAATTGTACGTTGCCGATCGTTATGGTCAGGTGGTTGCATTTGATGAAGCGACAGGTGAAAAGGTCTGGCAGAAGGATTTTAGTTCTGCTTTTAAGGACAATGTTTTAGCCAAGAACAAAGGTGCTAAAATAGCCGCTGGTGTAACCGCTGCTCGCGATAAGATTTTTATCGGTGGTGAAAGTGGATTACTGGGTGCGCTGGATGCAGAAACTGGCGACACAGAATGGTCAGTTATTGCAGGTGGTGAGCTTCTTTCTGTCCCGACAGTTGCTGAAGATTTAGTCGTTGTCAGTACCAGTGCTGGTACGCTCGAAGCCTTTAATGTGGATGACGGTGAAAAGCAGTGGGTGTATGAGTCAAAGCTGCCAACATTAACATTGCGTGGCACAGGCGCAGCAAACTATGAAGCCGGTGGTTTCTTTGTTGGAACAGCCGATGGTAAAATAGCCGTTGTGATCAAGAACAGTGGTCAGGCTGCATGGGAACAAGCGATTTATACGCCAAAAGGCGGTAATGAGTTTACCCGCATGGCCGATATCGATATGATGCCGCTCATTGTAGGGGATAACCTCTATGCTGTGAGCTTTAACGGTAATCTTGTGTCGATGGAACTGAGAACGGGTCGCGTAGTGTGGACACGTAAATATTCAAGTTTTCATGAATTGGCTGACTCAGGTGTGAATCTGTTTCTTGTCGATGATCACAGCCGAATCTATGCTGTCGATAGACGTAATGGTCTAGAAAACTGGAGTAATACCGAGCTTTCTAATCGTGACTTAACGTCTCCAGCGGTATTTAAAGATTATATTGTGGTAGGTGACTTTGAAGGTTATCTGCACTTTATTGATAAGAGTGATGGTAAAATTGTTGGCCGTATACAGGTCGACAGTTCAGGTATATTTAGTCAGCCTTTGGTTGTGGACGATAATATATACGTTCAAACCAGAAGCGGAAAAGTAGCTAGAATAACGCTCCCGTAAAATTATTGTTCAAGCGATATTATACTCAAACTAGCACTTTTAAGCGGTTTGGGTTATGCCCCTGGAAGCGAGTTCCGGGGGCTTTTTGTTTACTAAATCGAAGTTTTTTCGTTTTTTATATTTTAAAGAATTTGTAGATAGAGGCATAAAATGATTCCAGTAGTGGCCCTTGTTGGTCGTCCGAATGTCGGTAAGTCGACCTTATTTAACCGCTTAACGCGTACGCGTGATGCTTTGGTGGCCGACTATCCTGGGCTAACTCGGGATCGCAAATATGGCCGTGCACATTTGTCAGGTTATGAATTCATTGTGGTTGATACCGGCGGTATTGATGGCACTGAAGAGGGCATTGAAGTTCACATGGCTGAGCAGTCAATGGCCGCTATTGAAGAAGCGGACGTAGTCCTATTCTTAACGGATGCACGTTCGGGCTTAACGGCTTCAGATCAAGCTATCGCTGAGCATCTTCGACGTCGTGAAAAAACCACCTTTGTGGTTGCGAATAAAGTTGATGGTATCGACGCTGATTCGGCATGTGCTGAGTTTTGGGCACTAGGCCTAGGCGAAGTTTACCAGATGGCAGCAGCGCAAGGTCGTGGTGTAACAAACATGATTGAATACGCTCTTGCTCCTTATGCAGAAGCCTTAGGTCTGACTCGTGATGGTGACGAAGAAGGTGAAGATGAAGAAGAGAAAGAGTACACCGAAGAGGATGCTGAAGCTGATCAAAAGCGTCTGCAAGACCTACCGATTAAACTTGCCATTATCGGTAAGCCAAACGTGGGTAAATCAACCTTAACGAACCGTATCTTAGGTGAAGAACGTGTTGTCGTATATGACGAGCCTGGCACCACCCGTGACAGTATTTACATTCCGATGGAACGTGATGGTCGTGAGTACATTTTGATTGATACTGCTGGTGTTCGCCGCCGTAGTAAGGTGAATGAAACCGTAGAGAAATTCTCGGTCATTAAAACCCTTAAAGCGGTTGAAGACAGTAACGTCGTGCTGCTTATTGTTGATGCTCGTGAAGGGATCGCAGAGCAAGACTTAGGTCTATTAGGTTTTGTACTTAACTCTGGTCGTGCACTGGTTATTGCCGTCAATAAGTGGGATGGCATCGATCAAGACATCAAAGACAGAGTGAAGAGTGAGCTTGATCGTCGTCTTGGCTTTATCGATTTCGCTCGTATACACTTTATTTCAGCACTTCATGGTACTGGCGTAGGCCATCTTTTTGAATCTGTTCAAGAAGCTTATGAAAGTGCGACTCGCCGTGTGAGTACCTCTATGCTGACGCGTATCATGCAGATGGCACAGGACGATCATCAGCCACCTATGGTGAATGGCCGTCGTGTGAAGCTTAAGTACGCTCACGCCGGTGGTTATAACCCGCCAATCGTGGTTGTACATGGTAATCAGGTTAAGAAGCTACCTGATTCATACAAGCGCTTTATGATGAACTACTACCGTCGTTCACTAAAAGTCATGGGTACACCAATCCAAGTCCGTTTCCAGGACGGTGACAACCCATTTGAAGGCTTACACACTAAGAAGTTAACAGTAAGCCAAGAACGTCGTCGTAAGCGTATGATGACGCACATCAAAGACAAGAAGTAGCCACTCCTCTGAGTGTTTACTCAATAAAAAGGCCAGCTAATTAGCTGGCCTTTTTTGTACCTGTTGTCTTGTCCTGAAATGTGTTTAAAGCATTACTTCAAGCTAGTGACACGGCTAGCGCGCTCACCAGAGGTAGATATTGAACGGATCCAAACTTCACCAGTTACTTTCGGTTGAGCTTGAGCTGAATAATCTAACCAGCTTTTACCATCGGTAGAGTATTGCAGTGCCACACCAGGGAACTGAATATTCATCGCTAAGATGCCATTTTCAATCTTGGCGCCGGGTAACGGTAGACGATAATCAATGCCCGCTTTTTCAAGCTTGGTGAGTTCACGTTGGCCAATAATGTTGGCAACACGTGTCCAATCATCAGTGAGCGCTTGTTTATTTACTAAGTTAGTTTCTAGTGAATACTCGACGCCCGCTTTGTAATCGTTTTCCCAATCTGCTTTGTGCCATGAACGCTCAGCAGCAGCAAGGACTCGTGGGAATACCATGTACTCATATTGTTCATCATTACGCACGCTTTCAGACCATAACTGAGCCGACAAGCCGTGGAATGCCTTGCCTTCAACACCGCCGACGCCGTTAAAGCCATTACCATCACGGTCTACCGATGTTTCAGCATTTTGCGGTAAGTTCTCTGGCGCAAAGCTGAACATTTTACGAGTATCAGTAGCACGGGTTGCCCAGTAGTAACCGCGCTCTTTCGCGTCGACTTCGTATGGCATATCCATGTAGACATAATCAGGGTTAGAAATGATCACATCATAGCCCTTATCTGACCACTCGTAAGCGGAAGCTGCTCCGCCCCAATACAGAGTATCCCAGAAGTTCACGCGTGTATTTTCAGTGGAGAATGACTGTGCGTTTTCACTGTACTTAAGGCCATCTTGCCAAGCTTGGAAGCTTGGGATCCCTTTACTGGCGGCTATTTTAGACACCTGCTCAGCGAAGTGACTTGGTAGATGAGCAAAATCGCTGACCACGCCTTTATCTAACAGTATTTTACACTGTGGTGATTTAGCAAAAGGCATATCTTGCTGGGATAAATCGATGTTACCTTTCCAGCTCAATTTATCATTGGCATTGATATCTTGAAAACCCGCATTTAGCTTGATGTTCTTTGTTTCATCACCGCCGAAATGCCACGTCGTTAACGGCATATCAGCTTCTTGATGCATCGCAGCAATTTCGCTGATGACCTTATCAACAAAACGCGTCGATGACGCTAAACATGGGTTGATGAAACTTCTCTTATCGTAGAACTGAATTGTTGTTACGTTAGAGGTATCAAGAGGGTCCATTAGGCGATATTCACTAGCACCGACTTCATCGCCGGCTTTCATTAAGCGCTTATAACGCGCTTCCATCGACACTACGGCTGAACGAGCATGGGCTGGCATATCGATTTCAGGGATCACGTCGATATTACGTGCCTTAGCGTACTTCAGTATTTCAACGTAATCCGCCTTGCTAAAATAGCCTGAGCCGAAGTTGTCTGACGTAGGACCTGATCCCAACTGAGGTAATAAGCAGCGCGTTTCGTCTAAATCGAAACAGCGGTTACCACCGACATCTGTCAGTTCAGGCAGACCTGGGATAGCAATACGCCAGCCTTCGTCATCGCTTAAATGAAGATGAAGCTTGTTCATTTTGTAGGCTGACATTTGATCTAAGGTCGCTAATATGGCTGGTTTGGTGTGGAAGTGACGGGCAACGTCTACCATGACACCGCGGTAATCGAAACGTGGTGCATCCTTAATGCTAAGCAGCGGTAGTTCACTTGCATTACTGCTATTGACTAGGCCAAAGACAGACTGCAAAGCGTAAAATAGGCCCGCTTGGTCAAACGCTTTAATATTGATGCCTTGAGCTGTGATATCAAGTTGATATGCACCAGATACAGCCATTTCACCGGTAAAGAGTTTTGGTGTTAGCGCGATGGCAACAGGCAGCTTGCCTTCAACATCCACACCAATGAGTTTGGCGCGGGTTTCAATGGCGGTAAACTGTGCATCAGCGAACTGCTGCTTAGGCAGTGCTATACCTTGGCTGATATCGACTTTACCCTCAGCGAGTTCAACATGCATCGGCGTTGGTAATAATGCGCTGGTGATATCTAATGCCAATACATCTGCATTTTTCTCAAAACGTGTTTGGGGAGTCGCGAACACGTTATTGTCAGCAGTGACACGCTTTTGTTGTTGGGGTGTTAGCTCAGTCATATATGAAGAGGTATTTTCGGTGTTAAGTGACGCAATTAGCTTAGGCTCTGCATTGTTAGCCACAACGAAAGCACCAGGCATAAAGTCGGTTTCAAATAACTGCCAATATTCTGCAACCAATGGGATTTCAACTGTTTCACCTGCTGCAAAGCCATCAAATTTGTCAGTCGGTTCCAACTTGTGCAGATCACCGGTTATGCGAGTCACTTTAAATTGATCGTTTCCAACCTCTAGGATCAGACGAATACTGTGAAAATAGATAGTCCAATCTTTTGAATCAATGGCGTCACCTTGGTTGATGAGCGTCATATTGACTTTATTACATGAAGCAAACTCAGCACCAAGATCTTGGCAAGCTAAGCCATTGTCAGCTCCCTGATTAGTCACGATGGTGTATTTGATATCTAAATTGTCAGCCAGAGAATCTACAATGTTCTGTTCTGGATTGCTCGTTGATGAACAACCAGCAAGTGTAGCAATCACAGAGGCTGCAATTAAAGTGAGCTTTTTCATCTTACTTCCTATTTATAAATGTTGCTGGAAAATAATCCAACCTTTTATTGTTAATCGTTTGTATATTTATTTTTGGTAAAAATTAACGTGGTTAAAAATAGAACAAATTAAGAATTAGTAAATAATAGAGAGTTTAAAATTATATCTTTAAACTAATCTTAATTATCACTTTTATAGCGCCTATCTTTATAGAAAATTGACAAAAAAACCACCATTAGTTGTGCGATCTCCATCTCATATATGAGAGTTATACCTCGTTAACCAATTTGAAATAGCATTAAGTGCCGTAAAACCCGCTAAAGGGTGATCTTTATCACGCTTTGTTGGCTTGTGTAAGGGAACACTAATAATTGATATTTATATATCGTGATTTATAAAATATTGTTAATCGAGAGTAGTTTCTCTATTTATTTACACGTAAAATCCTTGCTAGTATTCAAGGATAGCATTCAAGTTTATGGTTTAATTTTCGATGTTAAATAAATTAATTACCATTATACGAATGACAAAATGTAACGATTTAAACAGTTTTACTCGACTGGTATTTAGGTTTTAGTTGTTTAATTTCATTAGTTTGTGTGTTTATTGGTTGTGCGGGTAAGTAGCTTTTCTGTATCACTCATCAATAATGAATGCTGTTTGTTTATACGTATACATACCTGTTTAACCTTGGAGTTAAGCGAACCGCTCGATACATATTGGTGGTACGTGAATATAAAATGTTAACTGAGTGGTAATAATTAACAAAAGTGATTAATTACATCAGGAAAATAAGTGTTATCTGAATGGTGGTTATTTAAATTTACATAACTAATTTGTTAATAATAAATGTTAAGTATTAGTGAGAGCTAATTAACATTTTGAATAAGAGCTTTTGATAATTATTTTTACTTACGCAATACGGTCAAAATATATTCTCACTTAATCATTACCTAGGGTTAATGAAAGGGGGGAATAACTAATATAAAAATAACCAATATGTTAAGGGTGAACATGAAGTCTCATTTTACAAAAACGCTAATAGGTGCGGCAATTTCAAGTATGTTCATGGGTGGCGTTGCAATCGCTGCTGATGATGTAGATGCCATTAATCCAGCAAGTTTATTGGAAAATATGTCTTACGAGGTATACGGTATTGTCGCATTACAAGCCGCATATCGCGATTACGATACTGGTACTGTCAAAGGTGACGAAGATTTAAGTGGGCTGCAGTTAAACAACGAAACCCGTATTGGTTTCCGTGGTAAAAAGCAATTTGCTAATTTTGGCCCTACGTTTGTTTGGCAAGTTGAAGGCGGCTATGTTGACCCAAGTTTTGGTGGTTCAGGTTCTGGGTTTGGTGACCGTGATACATTTGTTGGTTTCGAAAGTGCTGAGCTGGGTTTAATCCGTGCAGGACGAGTGTTAACCCCCTTGTATGAGTTGGTTGACTGGCCGGGCTCAAACCCTGGAATGGGTGATGTATACGACTGGGGTGGTGGTATTGGCGGCATGAAAAATCAAGACCGTCAATCAGACACCATTCGTTGGGATACACCTTTGTATTTTGATGCCTTGTCTTTTGATATTGCCGCTGGTGCTGGTGATAAAGCTGGCTTAGGTGAAGGTAAAGATCACTGGGTAGGTTTTGCTGGTCACTACACATTAGGTCCTATTCAGTTTGATGCAGCCTATGAAGGCAACCGTGATGTACAAGCTGAAGACACTTTATGGTCAAATGACACTTATCTAGTGGGCCTTCAAGGCTGGTTTGACAATGGTATCTCTTTCTTTGCTCAGTACAAGATGATGGAAGCGTCAGAAACCAATGGTACTGAAGAGAAACAAAATGCCATGACATCAGGTTTGATGTATACCACAGGTTTATGGCAGTACAAATTGGGTTATGCGAAGAACTTCGATCTTGAGCGTGACGGTCAAACCATTGATGATTCTGCAGACAGCGTCTTGTCAGCCCAAATCATGTATTTTGTTGATCCATCAGCCGTACTTTACGCGCGTATTCGTACAGTTGATTTTGGTAAAGCAGCAGAGATTGTCAATACTCCAGTTGGAGATGCAGTTTCTTATCGCTGGAAGTCTGCTGACTTCAATGAATTCTCAGTGGGCGTTGAATACTCTTTCTAAGTCTCTCTAGAAGCCGATAACTGTGATTAAACACAGTTAGTTAAAACGGTTACCTTTACGCAGCAGGTTCACTGCTGCGAAAGGTTGCCTTTAATTTCCTCTCAATCAGTGACTCACTATTCTAGCTTACTCCATTTCGCTTATCGCTCTTGGCGAGAGCACTCAGCTTAACTTCAATATTCCAAGTGATCCCTCTAGTCACTGAGCCTTATATCAGCATTACCTAACGTAAGTGTTTGAAAAATAAAGAAGACAAATGTTGATGTTTTGTTTGTTCGTGGTTACTCTAATTGTGGTTGTTTGTTATTTTTTTATGGAGTAGGAATATGGTCAATCTCAGCAGTTTAAAAAAATCAATGAGCCTTATTGCATTTGCGTCACTCAGCGTTGGATGTACAGCGACAGACAATATTCAATTATCTCAAACTGATCTGTCACTATTAGACGGGAAGTCTGTTGTCTTTGTCTCTAGAGAGCTGCCGAGTTTTATCACGTACATCACAGCAGGTGGTGACACTTCTGATTTTCCTCAAGGTCGAATTAACCTTAACGAGCTCAATGTTCAAAGCCCGACAAATACGGTTGGAGAAAAGCTGGTTGCTGATTTAACCCAACGATTTGGCTTGAACGCGACAGTGGTTAATGAGCCGATCACATTAGATAACAACGAAACGTTTTTAGCGGCTCGATATGGGGCTGATTATATTCTTGATAGTGAAATCCAAAGTTGGAGCATCGTGCAACAACCGTTTGGTTGGGGTCGGTATAACCTTGATTACTCTTCACAAGTACGTCTAATTGATACTAAGACCGCTAAAGTTATCTCTCAGGGCTCTTGCAGTAATGTGATTGAGTATAACGAAGGGTTTAGTAATCAAACGTTACTGGATAAAAATGCCAAAGGGTTAAAAGCCGTTATAGAAAAAGCGGCAGATAAGTGTTTTGAAGAACTAAAACGATACACTTTCAACGCCTAGAAATACACGCCTACAAAAGCCAGTTATACAGAATCTGTTACAGAAACTTATACTAGTGTAAGTTTCTGTATTTCATGGCTCCTCTATTTTTATTTTCTGCCTTAAGCTAATGTTGCATACAGCCCTGCCCCAGTTCTAATAAGAGCTGGCGGATACCTGTTGGTTATGCATAAGCACGCCGAATTCTAATCACTCCAATGTGCTGTTTGTTATTCCTTTCAGTGGCAGAAATTTTCTGACGTCCGTTTTTTTTATGTTCTATGGCTGCCGCAAGGGATTGAAAGTACCTGACTGAGGGGATACTGTGATCGTTGGAATTTTAGACAATAACGTGAGTGTGTTCAATTAGTCGTCATTTGAATGCCCGAAGCTAATCGTTTTTCTCAGCTCTGAGGTGTTCTAACACTGGGACAAATTCTCATAAAATAATTAACGGAGTAATAATGATGAGATTTCTGATACTTTTATTCGTTTCAATTCACATTAGCGGTTGTTCTTGGGTTGCATGGCGAGGGTATGTTGATCCTGTCACTACCCCAGCGCCTGGTAGCTATGTCAAAGTACTGGGTGGCTGTTTTGAGATAGGCGTTCAAAACTTAAACCTTGAGCAAAAGAAGGCGATTTTAGAGGCGGCTGCGGTAGTGTGTTCTGTCTGGAAGAGCAGGGAGTTTCAAACGCGTGTTACGTCTCAAACCTGGTTGGCTAGTTGTGACTTGAAAGATAATGGTACTAAGGATCTGCTCTCTGGTGAAGATGTGTTTAATCAGTTACAAAAAGGCTTACCAGAAGTGTTCTCAGTTAACCCCAGAAACCCTTGGATGGCGATAGCTCAAGCACAAAGATCCGATACTGATCATACGCGTAACCGAGTGGCGATAGAGCCTAACAGAATCAGTGCTTGGTATGCCGCTGAAGGTACTGAAAGTGGTGAACTCATCAATACCTTTGCCCATGAGGTCACTCATCTTATTTCATCTCAGTTTCGCGATAGTGGTCATGGTTCTGATAAATGTCCTGATGCTAAACTCGTGAGTTACGGTATCGGTAATTTAACGGAAGAATTGGTTAAATAGTCCGGTTTTGGCCTTAAATTATAATGTTCGCTTGAGTTAGTGTTAAAGGTGTTGGAATGAGTGTGGAACATTTTAAAGGTCAATATGAAGTTGAGTTGAAGTATCGATTGAAGTCGAGAGCTGATTTTTTGCGGATATTAAACACGCTCAACTATGAAGTCATGTTTGAAGATAACCTTGAGTCAGATTGGTATTTTGATACGCCAGAACAGACACTCTTGAGTGATAGTAAGAGCCTTTGCATTCGTGAAATTGAGCCGTCTGGTATCAAGCTGTGGATTGTTAAGGGACCGGAAGCTGATCGCTGCGAGGCGACGAACATTACCAATGCTGAATCAGCCAAAAGCATGCTGGTGAATATGGGCTATCAAGTTTTCCTCTCGATGAAAAAAATACGCAGCATCTATTTTATCGGCCAATATCACCTGACTTTAGATAATCTTGAGGGGATTGGAGACTTTGCTGAGTTTGCTATTATGACCGACGACGAGTCACTGATTGCAGATTATAAAGCTGATCTAGAAGGCCTAGCGGGGAAGTTTGGCCTTAGCACCAGTGATCTTGAGTATAAGTCTTATCGAACTCTTTTCAGTGAATGACATCAATAATTAATGGCTTCTGTACCATAACGATGCGCGTTGTCGTCTATGGTACAGAGCCCTATGCCACAGAACTGGCATGTTAGCGTTTTACGCAGACAAATATCCCATTGCCAGAGACCTGATCCCATGGGGTGATTTTGTCATAATCATGTTCAAAAATATGTACGTCAAAATAGGGCTGTAGCAGCTGTTCCAATTCGTCAAAACTGATGGCCACCATCGGGTGTTCATCATGCCAAATTTGAGTTTCTTCTCGTGTGCTTTTTTCAATGCTGAGTCTCAGTGATTGCCTCTCACCATCGCCGCAATAATTCCAACCTGAAGTGAACGTAAAATGACTGTCGTCATATTCAGCGGTATGCCTGACTGAAGAGGTGTTATCTATTTGACTTTTGCCCACGGTGTTGAAGCAAAACATTCCGCCTTTATTCAGTGCATTATGCACACTGGCAATGCACTGCTGTAACTTCTCAATACCATCGTTATAGTGAATGGAGTAGAGAAAGCAGGTGATCAAATCCAGTGGTTGCTCAATACTAAAATGGCACATATCCCCTAAGATAAACTCAGCTTCAGGGCAGCGTATTTGAGCGATATCCAACATCGGCTGATTGATATCTAATCCACGGCTTTGAAAGCCACTATCAATAAAGTGACGAATATGAGGCCCAGTACCACAGGCTAAATCAAGATGGGCGACACCGTCATTGCCGAACAGTCGATGTAATCTTCGAACATGGTCGCTTTGTGCTTGGTAATTGATGTCCGCACACATTAAATCATAGTAGCCAGATAAATCAGAATATAACGCGGTTGAAGATGTACTTCTACTTTGAGCGAGGGACACGGGGTTTTACCAGCAAAATTAAGGGTGGCGAATATTATATTAATCACCCTAGATAGCGAAGAGAATTGAGATAGGTTCACCTGATGATTTTATCAATAATGTGATGCAACAAACCTTTTAAAGCCAGATGCTTTTATTTCTTGATAGTGTTGTCCTGTTTACCGACGATTTAGCTAGCTGAAACAGGGCGAATATATGATGCGACGACGAGCTTTTGTGAAGTTGTTTAACCTTGGGTTCGGCAATCAAGAGCATGACTGAGTGACAAAGTACACATAACGAAGCAATACCAGTGGGAGACGGTTTGAGTTTAAGTATAATCTCGCTCCGTTTGCCATAGTGAGTAGAACATGCAACCCCTTTACCTACGAGATGATTGTGTCATCGTTGCGGTCAATGACAGCAATTTAACGTCACTATTAACGTTATCTCTAGCACCAGCACAACAAGGGTTTATTGAACCGATAAGTGATTGTTTAGCGGAAGCCAAACAAGAGCATCGCTTTATTCCCGTAGCATTATATTATCAACAGCAACTTGTAGGTTTTGCCATGTTCGGGGAGTTTTGTGAGCCGCAACAACGGATTTGGTTTGATCGATTTTTAATTGATATTCACTTCCAAGGTCAAGGGCTGGGTAAGCGTTTTGCTGAGTTAGTGATGAGTTACTTATATCAACGTTATGCCGTCAATGAGCTTTATTTAAGTGTGTATGCTGATAACCTTCACGCCATTAAACTATACCAACAACTAGGCTTTATTTTTAATGGCGAACAAGACCACAATGGTGAGTTAGTCATGTGTTGTGTATACCAATCTTCGAATGAAGATTGATCACATTTTCTTGTATAGCTTTCGGCTGGTTTGATATTTGGTGGTGTATTTGAAGGTCGTATCTTCATGGTTGTTTATTGCCTCCAGCAGGGTATGTGCAAGTAATCTCTCGGCACGCTGTAGACCCATCCCTGGCCGCTTTACGGTTTAAAACAACGTCCATGTTTAACGGCCAGTTCGATATCCCTATCTTTCGCTCAAAGAGTTCCACTTCGTGTAACTTCGCCCTGAAACCGAAACTCGCAGCCGTATCTACACCTGTTCATCAGTCTCTTCGATTTTGACTTGTCTGAATAAGTCACTAACACGGAAATGCCCCAAAATTGGCTAGCCTTCAAATGAAGGTGGTTACATTTTTTATTTTAGCC
>OJDH01000275.1_pt1 | contig 30376 bp, 21 predicted proteins | sample 1592761 | NCBI WGS metagenome assembly OJDH01 (sample SAMN05416855, study PRJEB24817) | seawater metagenome | isolation source: Sea water | place: Canada:Atlantic | collected 2013-11
TCAGGACCGCTAAACTCTCGCTGAGCGATCAAATCTTTATACTGATTGGTATAAATCGATTAAGTCTGTGTTTGTACACCTCCATTACTTTGGTAAGGGATACGGAACACTAAAGTGTAGGTCACAGGCAGAACCACTAAAGTTAGCAGTGAAGCGAATCCGAGACCAAAGATAATCGTGATGGCCATCGAGCCAAAGAAGGCATCAGATAGTAAGGGCACCATGCCAAGCATCGTGGTAATCGCGGCCATCAATACAGGACGAACTCGGCTGACAGATGAGTCAACGACAGCCCGATAAGGATCCTTTCCGCTGGCTAGCTCAAGGTTAATTTGATCCACCAAAACGATGCCATTTTTAACTATCATGCCAGTTAAACTGAGCAAACCGAGTAGTGCCATAAAGCTAAAGGGAGCATCGAAGATAAGCAAACCAGACACCACACCTATAATGGCTAAAGGAACCGTAAACCAAATAACCAAAGGTTGTCTGATCGAGTTAAATAGCAGGACTGTGATAATAAACATCGCCAGATAGCCCATTGGAATCGAACTAAATACTGATGATTGCGCTTCGACAGTGGTTTCATATTCACCACCCCACTCTAGCTCATAGCCACTTGGTAAATCGATCGCTTCGACATCTGCCCGGATTTTTCTAAACACTGAGTCTGCGGTTTCATCGCTGCCATTGATTGGGTCGGCAAGTACCGCTAATACTCGCTTACGATCTCGACGCATAATGATGGGATTTTCCCACTCAGTACTGAACTCGCTGACCACTTGAGTTGCAGGAACAAAGACATTATTTTCTGAGCTCCAAATTTGCAACTTCCACATACTGTCAGCATCCAGACGTTCCTCATCAGGGGCTCTGGCGATGATAGGCATCAAGTGGCTGCTCTCACGGTAAACACCGACCTGTTTTCCAGAGAAATTGACTAGTAAGGAGTCATCAAGATCTTGTTTGCTAATTCCCGTTTCACGCGCCTGAGCCAGTGCCAATTGAGGACGAATAAGGGTTACTTGGTTTCGCCAGTTATGTCTTATGCCGACAGCAGTTGGCTCAGCTTTTAAGATGGCTTCGGCTTGAGCGGCCAGCCCACGTAAAACAGCAGGGTCCTCACCATAAAATCGAGCCTCGATTTTAGCTGCAGGACTTGGACCATTCTCCATATACTTAAAGCGATACTCAGCTTCGGGATATTTAAGGCTAAGTTCATTTTCCAGCGTACGCATATAACGATTCAAACTAACTAGATCTGTCATCTCGATTAATAACTGACCGTAAGCGTTATAGCCTTTTTCCGGTACGTATGAGAGCACAAATCTTTGGGAGCCTTGGCCAATCACACTGGTTAGATTAACCAAACCAATGTCGTGCTCTGTTTGCTGTTGCAATAGATCGTGCTCGATCCGACTGATCAGTTGTTCAGTTGCCCTAATATCTGTGCCTTCAGGCATCCACACGTCGACAAAAAACATGGGGGTGTTTGAGGCTGGGAAGAAGACATTTTTAAGGTTTCCCGCTCCCGCCATTGCGCCGATAAGCGCACCGATAACAAGCAATAGAGTGATAACGCGAAAACGCATAGCCAGATTTAAGGTGTTTCGATATAACTGGAATAACCAGCCCTTGTAGGGATCGTTATCTTGTTCACTATCGATCTCGGCATCTTTAAACATCAAGTTGCAGAAGAAGGGCGTTAAGGTCATGGCGGTGATCCAGCTGATAAATAGCGAGATCAGTAGTACCTGAAACAGTGAGGCACAAAATTCACCAGTGGAGTTGTCGGATAACCCAATAGGCGCAAAGGCGATGATCGCAATAATCGTCGCCCCAAGCAGAGGCCATTGAGTTTGTGTTACCACCTCTTTGGCAGTTTCCAGTCGGGTTTGACCGCGCTTAATGCCGATCAATATCCCCTCTGTCACCACAATGGCATTATCGACCAGCATACCAAGGGCGATGATCAGAGCGCCAAGTGAGATGATCTGCAACTCGATATTGAGCACATTCATCACAATAAAGGTGCCAAGTATGGTCAATAGCAGGACTAAGCCCATCAATAAACCAGCACGTGCGCCCATAAAAATAAGCAGTACACCAATCACGATAGCGATAGATTCCGCAAGGTTAATTAGGAAGCCGCTAACGGTTTGGTCGACCATTTTACTTTGATCGTACACAGTATTAAGTTCAATACCGATAGGGCGTTCGCTATCAAGTTCCGCGAGTCTGTTATTCACCTCTTCGCCAACCTTGACCACATTCACACCGCTGGAAAAAGCGATACCTATCGAGAGTGCGTCTTGCCCATTGCCATGATAGATATTATTAGGAGTTTCATCTAAGGCTTTGTAGATCTTAGCGATGTCGCCTAAATAGACCAATTTAGCGCTGCCAGGCGTGCTAATAAGCAGGCGTGACATCTGCTCGACCTGATTAAATTCGCCTGTTGGATGAATGCGGATCCGGTTATCACCCACACGCACACTGCCTGCATTTGACACCACGTTTTGGCTGTTGATCAAGCTGTAGATGTAGTCCTGGTCTAATCCCATGGCATTCAGTTTTTGCTGGGATATTTCAACCATCACTTGTTCAGCCATTTTACCGGCGATGGTGACCTTTTTTATCCCATCAACAAGCACAAGTTCACGTCTTAGAAAGTCGGCATAATTTTGTAACTCTCGATTGCTGTAGCCTTCACCGCTCGCGTTAAGCAAGATGCCGTAAACATCACCAAAATCATCGATCACCGAAGGGGTCAATACGCCCGGTGGCAGTTCTCGGGTTTTATCACTTATTTTACGGCGTACTTCATCCCATACTTGGGGGAGCTCGGCAGCGCCGTAGTTGTCTTTAATCTCTATCTCTATCTGAGATAAGCCAGCACTGTTGATTGAAGTGATGTGCTTGATTGAATCGAGTTGTTGTAGTGCGTCTTCAAGAGGTAAGGTGACCTCCTCTTCAACTTGTTCAGATGAGGCGCCAGGATAGGCGGTAACAACGAGTGCTTGTTTAATGGTGAACTCAGGAAATTCAAGTTGGCCTAATCCCAAAAATGAGATGCTACCACCGACTAGCAATAGCAAGGCAAACATCCAGCTGACGACTTTGTGTTTTATGGCATATTCGGCAAAATTCATCAATTAAACCCCACGCTGCCAGCGTAGCGGTTTTACAGCTTGATCCGCAGAGAGATACTGCACTCCGGCCACCACGACTTTATCGCCAATATGGACTCCTTGAAGGATTTCGATCCCTTCAGTGGTCACCTTGCCTAACGTCACTTGAGTCGGGGTCACCGTTCCCTTGTCATCGTGATAAAGCCAAACGATATTTTTACCATCTTCATCTCGCTTCATAATCGCGCTAACAGGCAAGGTTGCTGTCTGGATGACTTGATCTGACATGGCAATGTCTAAGGTGAGTTCAGCGCTCATTCCCGGGAGGATCTTTATCTGTGTCGGTTGAGGCAGAGTAAACACGACCTCATAACTTTGGGTGCCCGGAGTTACCTGAGTTGCATGTTCTTTTAAGCGAGCGGGATAACTTTTACTGGGTTGATTTGCAAAACGTACTAAAGGCAGAATGTTCGTTTGTGGGTTAAACATGGTCACACTGCTGGCTAGCGATTCAGGTACCTGTATCACCACATCAATATTACGATCTTTTTGTAACAACAACACGGTTTGGTTAGCTTGCACCATCTGATAGTTGTCGATAGATATCTTAGCAACAGTGCCTGTGTATGGCGCTTTTAGCTGGGTATAGCTTAATTGATCTTGTGCATTCGCCAGTGCCGCCTTGGCTGACTTTAGCTGCGCTTTGGTAAGATCGTAGTCAGCCTGCGAAATTAAGGTTCGGCGTAACAGCTCGCCTTTACGTTTAAAATCAGCATTAGCCAGCTCATAGTCAGCCTCACGGTTGAGTAGGCTATTACGTGCATCTCTGTCGTCGATGCGTGCCAAAAGCTCGCCCTTTTTGACAGATTGTCCTTCAACCAACGAAAATTCAACCAGATGCCCTGGCACTCTAAAAGCAAGGTCTGCTTGCTTCGCTGCTGCCACTTTGGCGGGGAAGGTACGCATGGAAGCGGTATTGATGTCGGTAATTTCGAGTAACTTCACAGGCCTTATTACTTGCGCTGTAACCTCTGCAGATTCGGTGCTGCACCCAGCTAAAATGGTGGCGCTAATCAATATTGAAAGTATTTTGGTCAGGTGTTTCATAAACCGAATTCCATATTTGTGACAAATTGTAATCAAGGTCGCAAAGGTAACAGCATCTAATGTTGAATTAAATGGGATTAGGTGGGATTATAAGTTCCAATAAATGGAACTATGTTTACTTGCTTGTTAAAAAGAAGCGTGAGCAAGATGGTGTTTGCTATCAAATAGGTTTAATAAAACGGTGAGAGATTGTTATGAAAACTGAAGATATCGCCTTGTTTCATCGTATTGTGGAAACAGGCAGTTTGGTAGAAGCGGCAGATATGCTGAACCTACCTAAATCGACTGTGAGTCGTCGCTTGCAGATTCTAGAAGATGATCTCAATGTAAAATTGTTTCACCGTCAGAGTCGTTCAATGACATTAACGGCCTCTGGGAGCCACTTCTACGATAAGACCTTATCTATTTTAGGCGATCTTGAGCAGACCATCGTGGAGCTTACAGATACCGAAGCTGAGATAGGCGGCCACTTACGTATCCATATGTTCCCAGTGCCTGAACTGCTTGATATTGCTAATGGTATCTTTGAGTTTATGGAGCATAACCCTGAGCTTACGGTCGAGTTGATTGTCAGTACAGAGCAGCAAGATATGATCCGTAATAATATCGATCTTGCCTTCATGGTAGAGGATTCATTTAACGAAAATGAGATGGTAGCTCGAGAGGTGTTAACTGAAAAGTTGCACTTTGTCGCGAGCCCAGCATATCTGGCTAAGGCTGGAACACCAATGCTGCCTGAAGACCTTGAGCAGCATAATTCTATTTTATTTCGTTATCCTAATGGCCGCATTTTCAATGAAGTTCCTTTTGGCAATGACATGAAAATAGGTGTGAAAGGTAACTTGTGCCTCAACAGTATTCAGCTCTGCTTAGAGGCGAGCCTAAAAGGCTGTGGGATCGCATTTTTACCCATAGAAGTAACGCGAGAATTTGTCGAGAGAGGGGAGTTGACCATGTTATTTGAAGATGTAGAACCTTACATTGGCAGGTGCTATTTGGTTTATCCCTCACGACGCTTTATCAGTTTAGCGAGCCAGCGATTTATCGATCATATGATGAGTGCACTTGAAAGTTGTAAGGCTGGTAAAGGCTGTGGCCGTGAGGAAAGGTTACGTGGTGCGATTAAATCTTGGATATAACTTACGTTTATAAAGTCGCAGCATATCCCTGTTGATTTATTAGTTCAAAAGCCAATCACAGCTGGAGCCGTATCTAGTACTTTAGCTTTTTTAATCAGGCGTAATAATAAGACCCAGTGGTGCTAGCAGTTGCTCCTGCTGCCACTGGTTTATCATTACCCCTTCAAGTTTCACATTGCGAGGGTCAAGCCCATCAAGTTCAATACGGCATAAGTTACAGCCCGATAATTCAAATGTGCCCCACTGCGATTGGGAAAATTCACCGCCGCTGAGATCAGAGCCTTTCATCGAAGACCCTAACAAGTTAGCCCCACGCCAGCGATTGTCCATCAGTTCACATTTTTCCAGCAGTGCCCCTTCGAAGTTAGCGTAAGCCAGATTACAGGCGGTAATGTAGGCCGAGCAGAAGAAGGTTTTGTGGGTGATATGGTTGGCAAAACTGGCGCGGCCAAAATCGGCTCCCTGCAGGTTACACTCGTGAAGCTCAATGCCAAAACACTTAGCGCCAGTGAAGCTGGCCATGCTCAAGTTGCACTGTTTAAAGCTGGTGTTGGTTAAGGTGGCGTAGTTAAACCGACAACCTTGGTCATCGCCTTGTTCGACGAATTTACATTGAATAAAACTGGCATCACTTAGATCCGCACGGCCAAAGTCACAGCGATAAAACTGACAATTCTCGAAAATTGCATCTTGCAGATCGTCTTCGCTAAAGCTGGTGTCTATGAATACTTGATGACTGGCCTGCATACTATTTCCTTGCTGAATTGACAATTATTGGCTGGTGGATATTTTTATGCCAATGATGGTTCGGTTTTTACAGGTTCAGAGATCTTAGTTGCCAATATATAACAGGCGATGCCGAGTGCGGTATTGGTAATTGGCAGTGCCAGTAGTAAGCCTTTTACGCCGCCTAAATATGAGCCTAAAGCGGCCAATGGCAGCATGACTAAGAACAGACGACACACATTCAATACCAGTGAGCACATGGGTCTGTGATAAGCATTAAGTGAGGTGGCCAACAAAATCACCACGCCCAATGGGCCATAAGCCGCTGGCAGCATAATAATATAGAAGGTTAACCACTCAACTACCTGAGGATCACTGCTGAAAAGCTGGGCAATGGTACCAGCAAAGAAATACAGCGGCAGATAGAGCAAGGTCTGAAAAATCAGTACAAATTTAAGCGATAACAACAGGGCTTCACGGGCTCTGTCAGTTTGACCCGCCCCTAAATTTTGCGCGATAAAAGGCACTAAGCTGGACGAAAGGGCCATCACAACCACCAACAGTACCGACTCTAAGCGTGTACCGGCGCCAAACGCTGCCACAGCACCGTGGTCGATACGGGCTAGCATGGCCATAATCATGGCATTCGCCAGTGGATTCATCAGGTTCATCAACGCCGCTGGCTGAGCAATATGGGCGAGCTTTTTCCAGTTATGTCGAAGTCGAGTGATATTGAAGCCAGCAAACTCCACCAGATGGCGTTTAAATATCAACAGATAACCCGATAGCGACAGGGCGACCATCCAAGAGATCACCGTGGCAATCGCCGCGCCTTCTATCTCTAAGCGAGGAAACGGCCCTATGCCGAAAATAAGCAGAGGATCTAAAATCAAATTGATCAGTGCCGCTAGCATCATGATTTTAGCGGGTGACTTAGTATCGCCAGTGGCTCGTAGGCCTTGGTTGCCCACCATTAACATCACTAATAAGGGCGCACCGAAATACCAAATGAACATATAGTCATGGATTAACGGCAGACTTGAGTCATTAGCCCCAAGTAGGCTAAACAGCGGCTCGATACACAGACTGCCCAGCAAGGAGATAAACCCGGTTAAGATAAAGGTCAGCAATAAAGAGTCGTGCAGGAACACCTTAGCTTTAGGGGCTTGTCCGCTACCGATAAGTCGGCCTAAATTGGTCGAGACTCCGGCGCCTATGCCAATCGCGATGCTTGAAATGACCAAAGTAACAGGAAAAGTAAAGCTAATCGCCGCGAGAGATTCAGTGCCTAATTGACTGATAAAAAACGTGTCGACGAGACTGAACCCCAGAATGGTTAATACACCAATCAGGTTCGGTAGGCTCATATTTAGCAGTACACGACCAATTGGCTGAGTAAGCAGCCCGTGTCTGTCTCTCATGGGAAAGTTTTGCCTTATTACTGAAGGAGGGCAATTCTATCAGGATTGACCTCGCATTTATAAAGCCAAGTTAAAAAAAATGGACTTTTTTTTGTAAAGCCCTTGGTTCTGAACCAGATCACCCCCATATATCGAACATCAAGCAGTAAAAAGTTAACTTAATTTTATTTACTGTATTTATTATACTTGCCAACCTTTGTTGGGCTAAAAAATCATTAGGAGCATCCATAGATGAATATTCGTCCATTACATGATCGTGTCATAGTTAAGCGTTCTGAAGTTGAATCAAAGTCAGCGGGTGGGATTGTACTTACCGGTAGTGCTGCTGAGCAATCAACTCGTGGTGAAGTTCTTGCAGTAGGCAATGGCCGAATTCTTGAAAATGGTTCAGTACAACCACTTGACGTTAAAGTGGGCGACATCGTTATCTTCAACGAAGGTTACGGCGTTAAGAAAGAAAAAATTGATGGTGAAGAAGTTCTGATCCTTTCAGAATCTGATCTAATGGCTGTAGTGAGCTAAATCACTTCGTTTAGAGACTTTTCCAATGCCTGGGGTGGTCAACGCCGCAGGTAATTAAAAAAAGAATTAAAGGACAATCAAAGATGGCAGCTAAAGACGTATTATTTGGTAACGATGCACGTGTAAAAATGCTTGCAGGCGTTAACGTACTCGCAAACGCAGTTAAAGTAACCTTAGGCCCAAAAGGTCGTAACGTAGTATTAGACAAGAGCTTCGGTGCTCCGCTAATCACTAAAGATGGTGTATCTGTCGCTAAAGAGATCGAACTTGCAGACAAGTTCGAAAACATGGGCGCACAGATGGTTAAAGAAGTTGCTTCTAAAGCCAATGACGCAGCGGGTGACGGTACAACTACTGCTACCGTACTTGCTCAAGCTATCGTAACTGAAGGCCTAAAAGCTGTTGCTGCTGGCATGAACCCAATGGATCTTAAGCGCGGCATCGACAAAGCGGTTATCGCTGCAGTTGCTGAGCTTAAAAAACTATCTCAAGAGTGTTCAGAGTCTAAAGCAATTGCACAAGTTGCGACTATTTCAGCTAACTCTGACGAGTCAATTGGCGAAATCATTGCAACTGCAATGGAAAAAGTCGGTAAAGCTGGTGTGATCACTGTAGAAGAAGGTCAAGCACTTGAAAACGAACTAGACGTCGTTGAAGGTATGCAGTTTGACCGTGGTTACCTATCTCCATACTTCATCAACAAGCCTGAGACCAGTAGCGTAGAGCTAGAAAGTCCATTCATCCTACTTGTTGATAAGAAAATTTCTAACATCCGCGAATTGCTACCTATCCTTGAAGGTCTAGCTAAAACAGGTAAGCCACTGCTTATCGTTGCAGAAGACGTTGAAGGCGAAGCACTAGCGACGCTAGTTGTGAACAACATGCGTGGTATCGTTAAAGTCGCAGCTGTTAAAGCACCAGGTTTCGGTGATCGTCGTAAAGCGATGCTACAAGATATCGCAATCTTAACTGGCGGTACTGTTATCGCTGAAGAGATTGGTCTAGAACTTGAAAAAGCCACGCTAGAAGATCTTGGTACTGCTAAGCGCGTTATCATCACTAAAGATGACACTACAATCATCGACGGTACTGGTGAGCAAGAGCAGATCCAATCACGTGTTGCACAAATCAAGCTTCAAGCTGATGAATCAACATCTGACTATGACAAAGAGAAGCTTCAAGAGCGTATGGCTAAACTTGCTGGCGGCGTAGCTGTTATCAAAGTTGGCGCAGCCACTGAAGTTGAAATGAAAGAGAAGAAAGCCCGTGTAGAAGATGCATTACACGCGACTCGCGCTGCTGTTGAAGAGGGTGTGGTTGCTGGTGGTGGTGTTGCACTGGTACGTGTTGCTAGCAAGATTGGTGATGTTGAAGTTATCAATGAAGACCAGAAGCACGGTGTGATTATCGCACTACGCGCTATGGAAGCACCACTTCGTCAAATCGCGACTAACGCGGGTGAAGAAGGTTCAGTTGTTGCTAATAACGTTAAAATCGGTACTGGTAACTACGGTTACAACGCAGGTAACGACACATACGGTGACATGCTAGAGATGGGTATCCTAGACCCAACTAAAGTAACCCGTTGTGCACTACAGTTCGCAGCATCTATTGCAGGCCTAATGATCACAACCGAAGCAATGGTTGGTGATGCACCACAAGAAGATGGCGCTGGTGATATGGGCGGCATGGGTGGAATGGGCGGTGGTATGGGTGGAATGGGCGGCATGATGTAATTTTTGCTTTTTTTGCTGGTCTAAATCGGTGATTACGGCGTTGCTGCTCGCTCGTGTAGGTGAACTACACGTCGCTCACAGCGCATTGTACTAACACGATTTATCCGGCGCCAAAATTAGCAAAAAGTTATTGCTGGTCTATAGCCTAAAAGCTTAGAGCCAAATGAAAGCTCTGATATCTAACGATGTCGGAGCTTTTTGCTTTAAGGCGAGCGTGTACTCAGTGTTGCTTCACCACTCTGAATGGTTGAGAGCAGAAAGCTAAACGTCGTGGTAAAGTGCCTTGTTCTAACCCGATTTATACTGCGTAAAATGCATTGCTGGTCTATAGCCTAAAAGCTAAAGCCGAACTTCTTGAAAAAGAATTGTAAAAGCCCCGACACCTAACGGTATCGGGGCTTTTTCTTTTCTGTCTATCAATGTGGCGAATTAAACCACCATTTCGGCTATGCCTTTAGCTGGAGTCTAGATTAAATTTTAGTTTACTCTGAACACATTTATTATCGTTGTTAAATTCAATGTAAGTATCTATAATAGTTGGTTTTTATGTGTGAATTTTTCATTGATGCTAATTCGTTTTGTAATTATATTAATTTTGTTTATTAGTCATTTTTCCGTAGCCTCTGAAAGTGAAGTTACAGAGGAAGTTGTTGATGATTATATAAACAAAGTTGGTCTTGAAAGAGCTGTTGCTCAATTATTTGTTGTAGGTATTCCAACTGATTATAAAAACTCAACAGGAGCTAATGATTTTGATGTTTTGATTTCAGAGCTGAATGTTGGTGGGGTTATGCTAAATGGGTACAACCTCCCTCATACAGAATTAAGGAAGGATGAACGGAATACTGCATTTCAACTTGCATCATCACTAATTAGATTAATAAAACAGTATGACAGTAACGATGGGATTTATCCTTTATTAACTTATGTTGATTTTGAAAGTTATAACTTTTCATCGATAAAGTATCCTATAATTCCTCCACCTAGCCCTCTCGTCTTAGCTAGTACCGGTGACACTAAATATTCTTATTACGCAGGTAAAGTTGCTGGCGATCAATTGAGACAGCTTGGGGTTAATGTCATTCTCGGCCCTGTTCTTGATTTAGATAAAAGTAATCAAGGTGAGCCTAATTTTGCTATTGCTACAAGAGCTTTTTCTGATAACAATAAATTATTAGTTTCATATGCTAAAGCTTTTCTGGATGGAATTAATGATACGGGAGTATCTTCTTTTGCAAAACACTTCCCAACTTATGGTGCAGTATTTACAAACGCACATAAAGAGTCATCAATATATACGGGTGCATTAATGCAGCTTGAACAAGATTTGAGAAATTTTGAATCTTTATCTGATTATTTTGATGGAGTAATGACATCTCATTTAGTTGTTAAAGAAATTAGTGAGTCAAAACCAGCTACATTTAATAGAGAGTTGGTTGATGAATACCTTTCTAATAATGATATTTTTAATGATAAAATAATTATCACAGATGATCTTTCTAATATGGAGTCATCAAAAAATTATATTAGAAAAAGATATGGTAGCTTTGACTATTCTAATTCGACCATCAATGCATTTAAAGCAGGACATGATATAATGCTGTACTCTCATATAAGTGGGAGTAACGGGGTTGAGCATAGTGAATTTAATATTAAAGAGCTTAAATGTAGTATTGAAGCATTGAAAAATATAATCGAAGATGACGCTCTTTATATGAGGCAGTTTAAAGATAGTCTTAGAAAAATACTAATATTAAAAAGCAAACATGTTAATTCTAGAGTGGCAAATAAACTCGATATCAATGGATATGATATTTTTGAGGATGAAAGCGAATTTAGAAGTATTAATGAGTTTTATAATAAAACTTTTGATTCGGCGTTAATAAATTTAAGTCATGGCGATATGGTTGACCTTGCTGATTTGAATCAAAATCTTAATATTTTCTTTATTGGTAGTCAACCTTCTCTGGATTTATATAATAAATATCTTGAGGGGGAGTATCAAGGCCAGTTTGTTCAAATAGAAAATAACTATCGCTCGGCTAAGAGTTTTACTAGAGCAAAGAAGAAATTGCTATCAGTGGTCGAGGATGCTGATGTAGTAGTGTTTATAGCTGAGACTACAGACCACATTAATCTTTTAGATACTGTAAGGTTAAAAACTGCAGCTGGTTTGAGTAAGTTTATAGTTTTTCTACATGGTTCTCCCCATCTTATTAATTATGATCTAATTAATTCAGTAAAAATATATGGAAACTTTTCAAAGAACCCAAGTTCTTATCTTTCTGATATTAAACTTTTACGTGGGGAAATAAAGTCTAGACCCATTAGTTATTTACCTTTGTCTATTGCTAATGGTTCTATTCATGATTCTAATAATAGTGTCGAACCAGTAAGTGGTAATTATTCTTCGGATAGAATACTTGTTTTCAATACAAGATATGAGAAAGAGTTACATTATAAACTGACTGAGAGGGATTTAGAAAATGCTGTTCTAAAAAAACAAGTGGCGGCAATGGAATTGGGTAATAACTCCTATACATCTATAAATAAGAAATCGATATCTATATCAATAATTTTATCCATTTTGTTGAGTTTGTTTTTTGTTGTGAAGGTCGTCAAGGATAGTGATAATTGTTCAATAAAAGAGTCTTGCAGTAAAATTACATCACTAATAAAGGATTGCGGCTGGTTGAAGCTTGTTGTTTTAAAAAAGTTTTTACTGATTTTGATTCTGTTAATTTTGATTTTCCCTTCTTTGGGACTTGCTAGGTTGCTAGTTGACTCGGTTAGTGAGTATATACCTGGAGTAAAACCATTCTTACAATTTGTTCTACCAGAAGAAGTTTCTACTAAAGATAAATAGTATAAGGTAGTAAATTTCATTAAATAAAAAATAGGGATATAATAATGGCTGATTTAACTGTTTTACAGGTTGTTGACAATGCAATAAAGATTGGGCTTGGTGGCATTGTTGCTGTATGGGGTACCGTTTCTGTTGCCAAGCTAAAACATAAGCATGACGCTAAGTCTGAACAAGTTAAGCGACGAAATGAAGTTATTGAATCAGTTGCACTCAATTTAGTTGAAGTCACTCATGCTTGGTTAGTTTATTGGGCTTATCTCATCGAAAGTTCTAGACATATGGCTAATGAATCGAGTATGTCCAGTGAAAGGCAGCTGAAGTTTGATGTATCAAAAGCTGAGTTATTTGAAGTATTCAAGGAGCTAACTGTTGCCGAATCTAAATTGGCATTGTTTGGTTATCAGCAGACAGCTGAACTGGTTCGTACATATGGAGAGTCCTTAAAGGAATTTAGAAGAGGCTACTATCAAGATAAGGAAGGAATGACGGAAAAGGACTTGATCGATAAAAGAAAAGAGCTATTAGCGCTGAGAGATTCGGTTATGAAAGCTCTTGCTGTGAATATCAGATCTTCATAGGCACCGAATAAATATAAGAAAGTAGTGTTAGAGTAAAATTTATCCGATTCCAAGTCGTGGCACTCTAGGGCTCATTGTCTTTTCACCGAGTACAAATTATCAAGACACCTATAATTGATAGCGTTACACCACCTGCTATCCACTGCCACACTCTTGGCAATTCAATGTAAAAAATTGGGGTCTGGGTAAACTTTTACTCTGACCCTTTAAATGCTAATTACACCATTGTCGTTCACATGGAATGCCGTCACCATCTCCATCCATTTTTGTGCCGGGGCAGTTACGGTTGTAGAACTTAGCTTCGTCGCACGAGCGCATTTGGCTGCAGTGTAGCTTTCCTGCTTCACAGTGGAAGGTTTCTTTAGGCTGAATCCATTCTATTTTTTCTGCTGCTGGCTGTTGAAAAAGTTCGTTGGTGGACCCTGCTTGCGTATTTGATTGAGCTGTTAGTGCTTCAAGCCTTTTATAGCCGAAGATGCCGAGTGCGAGTATGACGAGTAGTGGTATGAGCATGACACTGGATGTTTTAGATTGGCTGTTGTGTTTATTGTGACTCGTACTGTTATGACTGGTGGAGACGGGGCGTTTGGACGTTGAGGCGACAACTGCAACGCCTTCGATATTGGCTTTTATCGCTTTGACCTTGCCGTCGCTCTGACACTCTGAGAAATAGTTGATTTGATCGCCAACTACTGGCTTTCTAGTCATCTGCTTTAATATTGAAATATGGATAAACACATCTTTGGTGCTGGCTGATTCAGGCTTTATAAAGCCAAATCCTTTTTCAGAATTCCAACGAACAAGCTTACCTCTTTCCATGTACTTCAAGTTTTATTCCTTAGGCTATCTTCTGGCCGTAGCCACACTCTTGGCAATTCAAGGTGTAGGTCTCTTTTCGTTTTTGTACCTTGGTGTTCTTGCTTTGGCACTGAGGGCAAGCTTGTTTCATCGGTGTGTTCTTAGTGCATAGGTTGCATTTGATGTACCTATTCTTTCGAAAGAGCAACTTACCATGCATTGGGGTGTAGTTTGTTGATTCACCACAATGTTTACAGCTCAATTCACTGTGTAATTGATGCGAGTTCAATGCTCCTGTTTTTGACCTGCCACAGTTTGCGGTATTTTGGTATTTTGAAGTCGCTTAGCCTTGAGAATCATTTATCAACAGCATCCATTCAGTGTTCTAAATAATAATGATAAAAATCAGCCGTATAATACCTATTTTTTGAAAGGGAAAGCAATGGGAACGCATCGCCACGATGATTTTGGATGTTTATAAGTGAGCTCAAAACCAAGTCAGCAAACTTGAAGTGGAGAGGCTTTACTATTGTTAAAAAAATTAAAACATGTAACTTCAGTAAGACAAAATATGCACTTGCCTTTTTTCCAGAAAGTGAATGTCGGTAGCGAATAAACGCGCAATGCATGTATACAAATGTTATGTATCAACAAATGGAACATGTATGAATTTCTTCAAAAAGTTATTTAAAAAAGCCGAAGAACCCAATCTAGTCATTTCTGATGACACATTTGGGGAGTTAAAATTAATAGATCTAACGCCTAGAGGTAAATTTTGGGAAGTTATACATAACGGTATCAGACTGTTAATTCAACATGATGAGATAAAAAAAGCCCCAACTGAAGAGTTATTATCCTTAGTCCACAAGGCTTTTAAAGACCGTTGGTTAGAGGAGTCACTACAGTCTGCTATTGGTATAGCTTTAGAGCAAAACTCTATAGAACATCATGAAAAGATAAATCAATTTACTATTACTAGTTTGTCTTTCTGTGAAGATGGACGTGTGTTCATTGGACTTTGTGATGAAAGTTTGTGGTTTGCAGAGTCGATAGCAGGGGAAGTTCAACATGTATGGCTTGATGTCTAAACACTTAGTTAAGCGGGATTATCAGTAAATGGTCATGGACATTTTGCTAACCATTTTAAGTGTTTTTTTGTTTCTCGTCATTTACGTGAACGTTAAATTTACCATTAATATTTCGCGCTCTTCTAAATCGACATCAAAGGAGCGTGTTCTCGTATCTCGTAGCCCAACGAATTTTACCAAGGTTTTGGTCCAGTGAAAGATATGGTTGTCCTGTCTTTCCGTTGGTGCTTTTTAATACTAATAGGTTAAGATGTAGGCAAAGTAATAAGATAATGAACACATAAAAAAACAATGCGTTATAGATTTAATAAATTTGAATTTGATAGTGATAGTTTACTACTAACTAACAATGGCGAGGCACAGGCCATTCGTCATAGTGAAGCCAAAGTACTAGCATTATTGCTTGAACAAGCTGATAGCGTCTTAAACAAAGAAGATATTCTATCCCACGCTTGGCAACATACCATTGTGTCAGAACAGGTTGTTTTTCAGAATATTAGTCACCTAAGAATCCTGTTTGGTAAAAAGGCGATTAAGACTTTTCCAAAACGCGGTTACCAATGGCAATTAAGCACCGAGGTTATTTCATCTGAAGCTCGGGACACTACAGTCAATCAATATTCAGCAAACGTAATTAATTCATCACAACAACCTGGTCGCTCAATGCCAACTAAAAATCGACATTTCTGGCCGCTTGTTGCGTTAGCTTGCGTTTTGCTTATCACAGTAAGTCTTATTAATTTTCAAAATGAGATAGAGCAAGAAAAAACAGAGTCGGTAATTAATTTGGCTTATATCCCAATGACTAATCTTGACGATACTACTAACACTAAGAATGAAAACATTATACTCGAAGATAATAAAGATTTTGATTTCACTGAGTTATCTCACCTTAATACTGAAGTATTCGAAGGTGCAATAGAGATTGAATACCCTAAATTGTCGAAGACGCATCCCTATGTATTAACTGGTAAAATACGTACCCATAAGAAAAAAACCTATTTAGACTTTATGTTAAAGGGCCTTGTTTCAGATTGGCAAGGGCAACTATCAGGCTTTTCAAAACAAGATGTTATCGAACAACTGCAACTGCATTTAAAACAGCAGGTTATTTATGATTTAATAAGTAAACCTCAGCCTGCCGGGCTTAAACTGGCTAAATTATCCATTGCCCACCAAGCATCGCCTGACGATCTCATCATTCTGCGAGAACTGAGCATTATTTATTTTTTGACTGGCGAACTCGAAAAAGCCATGGCGATGACCGATAAACTAATCAATCTCGCTCAATCTGAAAATAACCCTCAACAAATGGGCAGAGCACTGGCTTATCAAAGCAAGATATTAACAAAAAAGAAGCTCTATGATTTAAGTTCGCAGAAGCTGAAATTAGCCATTGAGCAATTTGAACAAATCAATGACTTAAAGTACCAAGCACGTGCTTGGTACTACCAATCTTGGCTAGATGATCAGAATGAGAATTACCCTGCAATTAAAACCAGTTTGCTAAAGTCTGCGCAACTTGCCTTTGCAGCCAAAAATAAACTTGGTGAGATAGACACGCTCGTTCACTTAGCTGGGAAAGCCCATTATTATCAGAACGATGGCGATAAGTATTTTTATTTACGACAAGCAGAGAGTAAAATGAATACATACCAGCTGCCAGTTTATCACTTTGCCAAAATATCCTATCGCTATGCGATTTTCGCTAAAACATTATCGGAAAAAGAACCTCATTTAAAACAAGTACTCAAACTTACCGTGTTAACACCTGAATATTGGGCCGCACAGTCTAGTCGAAGACAATTAATGCAACATTACCTAAGCCAAAATCGACTCGTTGAAGCCCAAGCGTTAATTGACAGTATTAGTGCAGACAATGGCAATAATTCTTATCTGAAAACCTTAATGGCACAAGCTAAACAGCAAAACAATGACATGATCGGCCACGCTCAACGAACCTTCGAACAAGCCCAGTTAGCGGGAGACAGCTCTCTAAGCTTAGATGTAGCACTGCTTTTATGTAATCAAAAAGTAAACTGTGATTTTTATTCGCAGTACATTAATGGTAATGCTACTGCACATTGGCGAAACACAAATGAATTCAAGCGACTTGCACCTACCCCCTAAGAAGCCATTGTTCCTGATTTCTGGTCTTTTATTTTTAACACATCTCAGTGTCTCTTTACTGTCACATATTGGCATCATAAGTCTTATTCATAACTTCAGGCGAAATATTGTTATTGCGGTGGTGACCCACAATTCGATTGAAATTAAGTTGCTTACTTCTAACAAAATCAATAAAGGTTTTGCTGAAGTTTGGTACGACCTTAGCAATGACATTATCAAAAGCAACGAAAAGGAAGTCTGATTGAAATATAATACCGCTGTCTTTGAAATGAACAAAACCTTGTCGCTTGGAACTGGTGCTTTCTAATACATAAAAGTGTGCGCCATCAAGCAATTGCTCATGCTCAATTGGTTGGAATTTGAATGTGGCTATATCCTTAGCAAAATTGGGATAGGCTTTGATGGCTGCGATAGTATAAGTGTCGGCACGGATCACAATCCCACGTTTGGCATATACTGCTAGACCTGCAATATGATCACTATGAGGGTGAGTGACATAGACAGAGGTGATTTTCTTTTTCGGAAACTGGCTATGAATCAGTTTAATTGTTTGCTCTGCTAATTGCCCACTAACAGCTGCGCCAAAAACCATAATTTCATCTGCATTGACTTTAAATAAACTATTTCGCATGGCAGAAGAGTCCGTTACAAGGTAAAGATCCGCTGCAATTTCTTCTGATACTAAGGTTTTATCCCTCTGAGGGATGATGGGGCCAAACTCCTTTGGAACTTGCAATCGAGTAGGGTCAATTTTTTCAAGGATATGTAATTGATCAATACGATGTATAAAACTTGGCTTGATTGCACCATCATAATATTTATGAATAGAGCGGGCAAAAGTTATCCCCTTGGTGGTTTGATAGTCATCATAAACATAGATTTTACGCTGCGATTTGTTGTTTATCGACATTAAGCGTATAGGACTGTCACTAAAAATATAATCGATCTCATTATCATCAGGAATTTTGTGTGTGAGGGTTGTTTGACCCGATATTTTGTTCCGGTGAAGCTTGATGTTTGCCATAACATTACTTTCCTCAAGCAGGGGTGTTACTGCGAGAAAATCAATATTGATGAAAATGTTACCTTTCAGTTCCTGAAAGGTATCCATGCTTTGCTTGATAACTCGTTTCCCCAAAGAGATGCCATTCTTGTCATAGAAAAAGCTATCTGTATCATTCTGGAATTGGACCCTGTTAACGGTCACTCCATCTGGAAAATGATGTATATCATTTTCGACGAAGTGCATTTTTATCAGATCGATTTCAACCATTCTCAATGCTATGTATCTGTCCGGCGATTGATAGTCCCATGATTGATAGGGGTCTCCTCCGCCTAAGTAATGATAATTTAGCGAGAAAACCTCAAGTGGCGGTGATTTTTGATAGTGTATTTTAAGTTTAGCAACAAAATCTTCCGCCTCTTCTGCCAAGGCCATTGGTATGATCATGGTGAATAATGTTATGCAACAAAAAACGAATTTGGGTAAATAACCTGCTAAGTTAACTTTCATAGGTAACTCCTTAGATTTAAATTACCAACACAATATGAAAATTAATATTAAAGGTCTTATCAAAAACATATCATCTGAAAAAATAGATTTATGATAGATGTACCTATTTGTTTTTAAATACATAAGACGTAAAATGCGCTTAGCCTACTGAATTTCTGTGAAGTAATACATAAGCTTTGACTCACTTCCTTAGCAAATAATCAAGCACCCATAATTGATAGCGTTACACCACCCGCAGTCCACTGCCACACTCTTGGCAGTTCAACGTATAAGTCTCTTTTCGTTTTTGTACCTTGGAGTTCTTGCTTTGGCTCTTTATTTCAAGAGGGGGCTGGCTTGTTTCATCGGTGTGTTCTTAGTGCAAAGGTTGCATTTGATGTACCTATTCTTTCGAAAGAGCAACTTACTATGCATTGGGGTGTAGTTTGTTGGTTCATCACGCGCAATTCACTGTGTAATTGATGCGTGTTTGGTTGTGCTCTGTTTGCTGGATAGGAACGCGCCATCATTAATTTTGCTCTGATTCTTAGGGGGCATTTTGAGCTAATGGCTAAATCTATTGCATAGTGTAACAAGTGACACTTTTGGAGCGTTTCTCGGCTTAGCCAACCGAAAGGTGTACGAAGTTACACTTTGTTGTTGAGAATCGAGCATTCAAATAAGCTGGGTAAGAGTAAGCTTTATCCGCCAGCACTCTAGCGATCGTTGTCTGTCCACCGAGTGCTTGCTGAATAAAGAGTCTTCTATTAACCTGCTCACAATTGACCTGTCAGCTGATTGTCCTTAGAAGACAATGAACAATCGATTCTCTCTACTTGTTTATTTGCTTAAGTAGAGTTCAGCGACCTCTTTTTTTGAAAAAGCCCGTATTGTCATCAAAAGCTGTGTCTGATTGATGTCGGTTAAATAGTCTACATTTTTAGGTGACTCTCCGATGATTTCAAATTTGTCTGCGTCCAGAGCATATGACCACAATTGAAAATCATCATTGATACCATAAATGACACCGTCTTCTACCACGAATCGCTTACCACTTCCTTGGTCATCTAGCGCTTGAATAAGCTCATCTTCAACAGCCCCTGAACGCCAGAATCGTTCCATGTGATCGAGGTAGATGAGTTGACCATTATCATCTTTTGTTGCCCAAGAAACCGGTTTGTCATTAATCATGCGTATGGCGGAATTAGTTAAATTAAGCTCTACAGATTTTAATATCCCTTTGATACGTATATGCATCAAAGCGGTGTGCTTTTGGCTGTCCCATTGAAAAAGACGTACAACAGGGTATTCCAATGGCAAGGTTTTATGATTTGAATCCAGGTCAATTTGAGTCAGCATGTCGTTGGCATTCACTAAAAGGCTTTGTCCGTCTGCAGCCCACTCCATGCCAAAGATGTATGTATCCATAGGGAAGTGGCTGATCTGTCGTGAACCTTCACCATCGGTGATCCACACTTGCTCTTCGCCCGAGCGCTCTGACTTATAAGCAATTAACTCGCCGCCCGGTTGAAATATTGCGTTGTCCTCACCAGCTGTCGATCGCTCTAAAATAGTGAGTTCTTTGTCTTGTGATGTCGCAGTTAGTGTATTTGCTATCTGTGAGAGTGACACAGATACAATATCACTATCGTAACGCCCTTTAATCACCACCATTCGATCACCATTAGGATGAAATACGGGTGAGCCTATGGGTTCATCAAGCGGCAAGCTGACCTTACTGATTTGGCCTTCGTATGACAGTGTAAAGAGCTGCCTACCAGTACTAAAAACGAGCAGGTTTTCAAAGGGAGAAAAGTTGGGATAGATATGCCTGAATCTTGGTATCTCTTTGGGCTTATTGATTCGATGACTCGATACAAGCTGACCATCAGTGCTAACTATTTCAATGTAATAATGGCCATCATGATGGATTGTTGTGAGAGCAAACAAACCGTCTGTGATTGAATAATCGTAATAGATGATGGTGCCATCATTGATTTCATATATGACTTGGCTTTCATCTTCGCTGACGGAGTAATTGATTAACTTCCAACGATCTGACGCCTTTTGTAATAAAGCGATGTTGTCATTATTCAACCATTTGGGTCTTTGTATTTTTGAATATTTACATTCCATTAATTCATGTAGAGGCTGAGGCGAGTTCAGTGCCTTGTTAAAATCCAAGCTCATGAGTTTGTAACATTTTTTCTGTGTGATCGGTTGACTACAGTCGATAGATTGAACAAAAGCCAGTTTCTGGCCGTCTTCAGAAAAGCTGTGACTGCCATATGTATCTAAGTTCTCGGTTAGCCTAAACTCCTCCTGTGTTTTGGTATCCTTGGCCCAAAGGTTGTTTATACAAAACTCTTCTGAATAACGATGGTAAACAATGTATCGACCGTCAGGCGAATAAATACCAGCACTCTCTTTGTTATCTGTAGCGGTAAGTGCGCGCAGTTCCCCAAAGGATAATTGTGGGGGTTGCTCGGGAGCGAGAGATTGATATCCAACAAAAGTCAGCATGATAATACCGATAATGATGGCCATCGACATTAAACGGGATCTTGAAGATGTTTGAGTTTTTGCTGCGTTTTCTACAGCATTAGGGGCTAACTTGGCGGGGTGATTAATATCGCTATTAGTGTCATCCCCCTCAACACCGATCTCGTCAACACAAATTTCATCAAGGATAGCTTCTTGAGTTTCATTGAGGTTAACCGATTCAGCGTTTGTTGAGTTGGCACTATCATGCCAGCGAACATCACACTCTAAACTGTATCCCTGTTTAGCATGGGTCTTGATATAGACTTGAACTTTTCCATCGTCACCCAGTGCCTTTCTTAATTGGGCAATGCTTCTTTGTAGCGTATTGGTTGAGACTACTGTGCCTTGCCAGACTTTCGCTAACAATTCGTCATGGCTTACTACTTTATCCCGATTTTCAGCCAAGTGGGTGAGCACAGCTAAGGCTTTGGGAGCAAGAGTTTCCGATTGATTATTTTTCGTGATTTGATTTCTGGATAAATCGATAAAAAAATCACCAACCCAGTATTGCTCTGACATATAACCTCTATTTAGGGTGAAAGCTGATACTCGAAAGTGACTCTAAACGAAGAAATCACGCTAGCCTATTCCAACTTCTATCCAGCATACCTGCTACACCCATTGAGTACAACTTTGTAACCAGCTGATAACAATGGGGTTTTATATTATCATGAAGACGTCAGGTAAAAATCATATTAACTTCAAGTGTTTTAGTTTCAATTGGTTGAATTTAGGACTCTTACTCCATTAACTATCGCGTTAAATGTTTATCGCAAAAAATAGTGATTGTGAGTCGTTACCTGACCGTGTTTGCCATGACAGGAATACACGGTGGGCTTGGTTATCAAATTGGCAAAAAAGGAATTAAAAATGAAACCAATATCTCTGTTAATTGCACTGTTGCTTGCTGTATTAGCGATGATCAGCAAATGCTATAGCCAAGAAGGCTGGCCAATTTTAGAAGGCCCTTATATGGGGCAAACCCCACCAGGCATGACTGCAGAGCCATTTGCACCAGGTATCATCTCGAAAGATGGATGGGAGCTTGAAGGGGTGTTTGCACCCGGCATGAAAGAGTTTTACTTCACGACTGACAATGGGGATAAGACTCCTGCGGTGGTGATAGGCTTCCGCCAGGAAAACAATATCTGGAAGAAGTACCTAGAGATCCCACGTATCGGCGAAACGGTATTCTCGCCTGACGGCAAACGCTGGCACATGGCAGAAGGCTACAGGGATCGCATTGGCGATGGTTGGTCAGAGCGTCAAAGCCTTGGGCCAATGTTTGATAAAAAAGACTGGGGCATTATGCGCCTATCTGCCTCCGCCAAGGGCACTTATGTGTTTGACGATTATAAAAGCAAGGATGTTATTCGTATATCGACGCTTAAGGACGGCAAGCGTCAAGCTCCGATACCCATGGACTCAATGGTCAATTCAGGGACGTACACAGCTCACCCTTTTATCGCGCCAGACGAAAGTTACCTCATTTGGGACAGTAAACGTAAAGGCAATTACGGAGACTCAGATCTTTATATCAGTTTTCGACAAAAGGATGGTTCATGGGGCCCAGCTATCAATATGGGCGATAAGGTTAATTCCGATAAATGGGATGCTTATGCGAGTGTTACGCCAGACGGCAAATACCTACTCTTTAATCGACGTATAGATAATGGCACTAATTACGACAACATGGATGTGGATATCTACTGGGTGGATGCAAAGATAATTGAAACTCTAAGACCCAAGTTATAAGCCACAAACCATAAGCCATTATTTTGCCTTGAATAGAGGCATTCACAATTTGAAGGATTAATATGACCATCAACTTGAAATTCAAAAAAGTCATCGCCGTAATGTTCCTGGGCAGCATGAGTAGCTTTGTGGCAGCAAGTGCTGAAGACAGTGCAGGCCTTGCGCCAGAGGCCACAGCCGCTGAGACTCAAATCTCATTCTGGGATATGCCTTTTCTCAAAAAAGCCTATATTGATTCGACTCCAGCCGATAGAAAAGATGGTATTGCGGTTGGCGAATTAGGCGTTGATGGCGGTAATAAAAACAAGATTGTTATGCTGGTTCAAGAAATCGCTGACGGTAAGCACGGTGGCTACGACAGCCTACTCATTGCCCACAAGGGCAAACTCCTCTTTGAATCATACTATCAGCGTGCTCGTGTTAATTTGCCGCATTTTCAGTCGTCAACGACTAAATCCTACACCAGCCTAGCGCTTGGTCGCGCGATCCAGATGGGGTATTTGACCATGGCCGATTTGGATAAGCCCTTGGTTAGCTTTCTCAAGGATCTCGACCCAACAAAATTCGTCGATGGTGCAGAAAAGATCACGTTGCACCAAGCATTGACCATGAGTTCCGGCATTCGCATCAGTGATGAAAAAAGGGAAGAGTTCAAGAGAACTCCCAGGCGACTAAAGGGTCAAGGCGAAGTTCAAGCTTTTCTTGAGAGTAGCGCGCCTATCACCGCAGAGTCTCAGATATTTCAATATGGCGGCGGGCAATCAAACTTGGTGATGCAGGTCATCGAGGCCGTCGTGCCGGGGACGGCTGAAGCGTTTATTAAAAATGAGCTTCTCGACAAAATGGGTATCAGCAATTATCGCTGGCAGACTAGTGTTAGCGGGCTACCAGAAGCGGGTCAGCGTGTGAGTATGACATCAAGGGCTATGGTCAAGTGGGGCATCTTAGTCATCAACAAAGGCAAATGGCAGGGCGAGCAACTCATATCCGCAGATTATTTAGCTAAGGCCACCAGTAGCGTGACTAAGGCGACTGAAGATTGGCATCCCAAAAATTTCTTCTACGGCTATTTTTGGTATCAAACCAATATAACCGCTGGAGATAAAAACTATGATGCCAATTTAGCGTGGGGTGGTGGCGGGCAACGCATTATAACGGTTGCAGAGCTTGATCTCATTATTGTGATAACAGGTGCTGATGATGCAGATACCATCATGACTCAGGTTTCAAAAATCATCCTACCCGCGTTTGCTAAATAAGGAATCACCATGAAATCTGCTTATATTTCAACGTTTTTACCTTTTCGGTACTGATTATGAGTAGTGGAAGTCATGCTCATGATGACGCTTCTGTACTCGAAGGCCCTTATATTGGGCAAACACCACCAGGCTTAACGCCTGAAGTTTTCGCCCCTAGTATTGTTTCTACAGAGCATCGAGACTGGGGTGGTAGCTTCACACCCGACATGAAAGACTACTACTTCTCTAGGAGAAACAGCAAAAGTGGGAAAAATACGGCCGTTGTTTTTAAATCCGAGAATAATGGATGATAGAATGGTTATTCCCTTGTGAGTTTATCCAACGCAGAAGTAGGCAGCCAAAACACTCCTGAAAGGCGAGTTTTAGTGCATCCGATGCTACGTTAACGAGCTTAAACGTAGAGCAACTATGTTCTTCGCTCGATGCGCAGATCATAGAGACCCTTAGGCCGAAACGATAAACCATGTCAGGGCATTTATATCCAACTACCTTTGCCCTGCGTTTTTATTGATTATCGAGCAAGTGATAGGATGACAACTTTTGGAATGGCAAAAATGAAAACAGAGTGAAGCTAAGCACTCTGTTTGTGATTGTCAGCTTAAACCGTGACGACCGTTTATTCGCTGGTTAAGTGTTTAAAGATTTGCCCATCCTTCATCACGAAGGTCACGTTTTCCATCAAGCTAATATTCTCTAACGGATCGCCTTCGACGGCGATGATGTCAGCTAAGAATCCCACTTTTATTTGTCCGATGTTGTCTTGCTTAAGTAAAGCAGCACTGTTAACCGTCGCAGCTTGCAGAGCTTGAGCTGGGGTCATGCCAAATTTAACCATGCGTGAGAATTGGTTGCCGTTATCACCATGGGGATAGACAGCAGCATCAGAGCCAAACACCATGTTAGCGCCTGCTTTGACCGCTTTTCTAAAGCTGTCACGCTGGGCTTGTGAGACTAGCTTTTCTTTGTTGATATTCTCTTCTGGGACACCATTGGCAGCGCCAAAGGCGAGGGTGTATTCGGTGTTGTAGATATCGCAAGACAGGTAAGTACCCGCTTTAATGGCCATGTTGATTGCTTCATCGTCCATAAAGCTACAATGCTCGATGCTGTCGACTCCGGCTCTGATTGATTCTTTAATACCACTGGTGCCATGGGCGTGTGAGGCAATGATCACTCCACGCATGTGGGCTTCATCGGCGGCAGATTTTATCTCTTCATAGGTTAGCTGTTGAACGCCGACCTTAGTCCCTTTAGAAAATACGCCGCCAGTGGCACAGACTTTAATGGCATTGGCACCGTATTTAATATTCTCTCGGACTTTGGCGCGTATTGCCCAAGGTCCATCTGCGACACCTTGTGCTATTGACTGCTTTTCTGGGGCAGAGAAATTATCGTCACAATGTCCGCCGGTAATACTAATAGGATTGCCTACCGCCCAAATTCTGGGTCCTGGAATTTCACCCGCGTTGATGCCGTCACGGGTTGCGATCACTGCATAGCCTGAAGCGCCTAAGTCTCGTACTGTGGTAAAGCCTGCCATTAAGGTTATCTCGGCATTCTTGACCGCTTTTACAGTTTGGCGGGGAATCGAATAATTTTGCGCAGCTAAAAAATTATCCTCAGCATCACCGGCTAGGTGAACATGCATGTCCATGACACCAGGGAGCAAGGTTTTACCGCTTAGATCGACGAGCTTGTAATCATTATCCGTTGGGATTTTTGACTGTTTGGTTATTTTGCTAATCTGATTGTCGCTAATCACGATAGCCACGTCTTTAATGGTTTTACCTTCGAGGACATCGACGTAAGCATCTGCGATTAACAGGGTATCTTGTGCGAGGGTTGGCAAGCTCATTGTGAGTGCGATTGTCGCTGCTAAGGATAATTGCAGAGAAGACTTTAAATTGAATTTAGTTAACGCCATGAACGCTTTATTGTTTACCATCCGTGTGGTCTTCCCTTTTTTGTTTTGATTGAAATAAGCTTGAAACCTATCATACGACAAATGTTAAGTTAGCGTTAATGCAGATAACTGTCGAATTGAAACAAGGGATGTAACGTATAAAGAATTCAGGTTATTTAATATTAACCTCAGTTATGTTGATTACAATGGGTTGCTTAGTCATCTACTTAAACAGTTAACAGAGGGTTTTGTCATCATGGGTACAGATAATTCACATTCAACTCGTCGTAAGCCTTGGATTGCGATAGGTGTCATCTTATCTATAGTGCTGCTTTTTTGGTTGTTGTTAATGATGATGCCAAAAGGGTTTAAGTCGACCTTTGAGGAGATCGGTGCTGGTAAGCCTGTGCTGGTGTTTGTCTATGATCCCAATCTGGCGGTGAGTAGCAGCCAAACAGAGCAGATGAATGAAGCGCGTGCACTGCTTGATGATAACGTGCTTTTTTTACTCGCCAGAGTGGGCACACCAGAGGGGCAGCAGCTGATAGCTAAACACCAAGCTGGCCAAGCGGAGCTATTACTCTTTGATGCGTCAGGAAGCTTAATTAAAAGGCAGTTTGCTGTGAGAGGCGCTAATGAGCTAATACAGTGGGTGCAGTAGTTGCATGGTATAAAATAGGCTAAAAGTCTGAGGGATCCCAACGAGTCTAATCGTATGTTTGTGGATCCCTGACTCAATCTTGCGATATCTAACTTGCTTTTAACACCGCATCCATAATCAATATGGCTGTTTTACTGTTCGGTAAATGCCGCCTGAACCTTTTCTAACTCTTGCTCATCTCTAAGCTTCTGCTTTTCTTGCTCAGTCAGTTGTACTTCATTTTGAAGTACTATTTGTCTTTGCTTAAGCTCGAACTTCTCATCTTTAGTCAAAAATTTATAGGCTTTCTTGTTGGCCAGTGCATAGGCAACAACGTCTTCGCCTTTTGTTCTGCGCTCATCAACTCGCTGTGAAAAACGTTCGTTATCTCGTGCTTTACGCTCTTCAGCGTTTAATTTACTCATCTTTTATTTCCTCATCAGTTAAACACTAGGTTCAGTCAAACAAATGAGATACACATTCATAAAGCTGAGAGCGGATTTTAGCATAAGATGCATTGCAAGCCCCGTGGTATCTGGATTTAGACTGATTTTAGAGCGTTAGATGTGAGATTTATACGGGGTAAGAGTCAACTTTTGAATAAGTGCTGTAATAGTGAACTTTTATCAACCTCATTTTGTGTTTAATACTCGTGGTGTTGTTTTAGCTGCTTTGCTGGGGCGGTACTCATTATTACATGATAGTCAGGCTTTTTTTGTGGGGATAGAGATTGCTGTACAAGTAAGTAGAGAGGCTCTTTGAGCCTCTCTATAGCTTGTTTTGCTAAGTAGTTAGCTTAACGTTATTGAGGGAACCTGAAACGAAATGCATTTGAATCAAGAGAGTTACTGTTTGAAAACTCTCCGATCCAATTGTCCTGACTTCTAGATTCCCACTTGCCATTCTTATAGATAAAGCTAAAGCCGGCACCGTAAGCTGCCCAATTTGTATTACTGATGGCCATCGCTGTAGGTCGACCTTGGGGATCAAAGAAGGCATAACCGTTATACCCACTCCAGTCTGTGCCGCCAACAGCCCCAATGGTCCAGTTCTCAAGTGACTTGATTGTTCTACCATTAATCCCCATTGCTACCGAACCATCGTTGAAACGTATCGCTTGATTGATACCGTTCCCATAGGTCGCAAAGCCACAATCACGAGCATCAATATTACCGCCATCTGATAACCACTGGCCATATTCAACGACACCATCTTTTATGCAACCATGGGCCCAAGAACTGTAGTTCCACCACTGTCTCCAATCTGTGTAGTCATTACGCGAGATCATATTTGAAACTGTGGCCACTTCTTTGGTTATGTGTGCTAGCTCCTTACTTTTAAGGGTACCGATTGTTGGATTACTTCCGATGATAACGGAAGGATTAAAGCCATTTAGATCTTTTTTGAAAGCAGTATCTTGTTTAAGTCGTACCATATCAACTTTCTGAAAGTTGTTCAGAGTGAGTGGCGGTTGAATGACTCGCTCCCATGCCGCAATCGCTTCATTTTTGGTAATTTTAAGCTCATCGAACATTCTTCTTGTTCTTGCGGTACGTGCATTGAGTGTAGTGTCTCTTCGACGACGCATATGTGTCGATACTTCAGGTATTGAACCTAACTCGAGATCTTCTGGAATGTTTTCTGCTGCATATTGGTTGCTAAAGGCTGTGGTAATTCTCTCTATACCGTCTAATCTAACTTGATTCCAATCGACTTCGGCGAAGCCTGCAACACCTGCAGCCGTTGCATATTGGAAATATTTAAATAAACCATCAGTTGCTATCCAAGTTCCCATATAAGCGGCTGCCGCGCCATATGAACTACTTGCATATTCAGAGGTGGTGGCATTTGCAGGTACTGGGTGCCATTTAGCATAAGAACCATAGGCCTGATTGCCTAAGTATGCACCTAAACCACAGTTAATAGAGCTGGATAACAATGCCCACTTCTGTCCACCAAGATAGGGCATAAGAGATCCAGGGTGTGAAGTGGGTAGTGAGGTATAAGTGCCGCCGTCAGCATAACGGGCAAATTCACCTACCATGCCATTTAATCCACCCCATATAGCGGTATCGGCAACCTTCAATGGCCAAGCTGCTGCCGAGGCGTTATTTGCATCCGCGACTCTTTGAATCATGGCATTGGTACCAATGGCACCGACAAACATTAATAGGCCGAGTTCTTCTCTTAAGGTTCTTTGGGTTAAGTGACCTAAGTTCAGAGTATCTGCAAGAATATTACCCACCCTTGGCATAGCGCGAAGCGCATCATTGATTCTTTGACCATCACCGGCATGACTACCTGGAAATCCATGATTCCATTGCGCTCTTTGTAATGTGTAATCGAAAAAGGCCCAAGCTAATGGTACAGCAGTGCCTTGAGCTGCATTAAACAGCTCCTGGCTTAACGATGAGCCGCCAATGACATGATTATAAACATCTTGGCCTAAGCCAATGAGGCCAAATGACCCTGCGGCACTTAATGCTGTACCAGCTCCAGCACGGCATAAGCCCCTGATTAAGTTATTTTGAAAAGGATTGGGAATACTTGGTCGAAAGGCATCACCAGTGATGGGGTCTACCGAGTATTGATGGTTATAAATGGTATTATTTTGTAATGCGTAATTAGCTGCAAAACTATCTACTTCGTCTTCTGTTAATTCAGGATGTAGGGCATGAACACTTTCATGAATTATAACTGAACGGAGATCTGTATTGTCACTAATTCTATTAGGGTTTATCGTAATTTTCCCATTGTGATATATGGCTTTGGCATTCTTATATCCATCTTCGGTAATCTCTCCAAAACTAAACTCAATCTCTTTTGTAAGGGATAATAGTCTATGGTTTGAACTTTCTTCCTTTGTATTTAGCGTTTCTATTATATTTTTTAAGTCGTGCTCTTTTAGTTGATTGTCAAGAGGCGTGTAAGCTGCTGCTGAAACACTCTGAACATTTAATATCGATATAGCTATTAGAGATAGCTTCATTTTTTTTGAAAGTGTTAACATCTATCAATCCTTATTTAAAGTTTAGTTTTCGGTTTTACCGAGTGATAATCTGTATAGGTGATTGTTGATATCGATTCTAAGTTTAAAATGGTTTTGTTTATACATGCGCAAGCTTGCGATGAATTACACTACGCTTTTATTATATTTATTGATATAGGTTAGTTGCGCTTTGTTAATTACAGTGTAATTTTGCGAGTTGTTGTTATTTAAGATAAAAGTGTTTTTTTGAAAAAATAATTTATAATTACATAAGTTTTACTCATCAAATAGTCATAGTGTGATTATCCTTGCTTACATTGTAAGTGAGGTTGAGATATTTTTATTATGCTTTTTTATTATTCGCAGGAAATTATGGTTATAACCTATTTGTTTTCTGTGACTATAAGTGGATAGTTAAATTATTATTCTGAGTGAGTTGTCAGGTATTTTTATGCCAGTATAACAATTTATACCAATCAGTATAAGAAGTTGATCTGCTCAGAGTGTTTTTTGGCAAACTAATTCAAGGCGAATGGATGACATAATGGTTAT
>OJDH01000276.1_pt1 | contig 30348 bp, 27 predicted proteins | sample 1592761 | NCBI WGS metagenome assembly OJDH01 (sample SAMN05416855, study PRJEB24817) | seawater metagenome | isolation source: Sea water | place: Canada:Atlantic | collected 2013-11
GCAGTGTAGGTGGGCTTTTCAGAAATTGTTATTTTTGTGGGTGTCCCTGTATTTCTTCTGTATTTCTGTCAATTTTTGTGGGTGTCCCTGTATTTCTGTCAAGAAGGGGCGCCGTTTACGGCATCCCTCTTACTTGACTTGTTAAATGCTATCTTTCTGGCCATGAGAAGCCAGAGCCCATAACAAACCCAAATAATACTATTTGTCCAATATACAAGTTCTTTGGTTTTTGGGCGGTTAGATTTCCTAAATTCGTAATCGTAATAGTGCTTTCCATGAACCACAACATCCCATACTTGAAGCTCATGAGAAATACCCCATAGCTTCTTTGGTAACGTCCTGATTTCAGCATCCTTTCCGACTAAAGAAAGAATCTCTTCGTAATCGCCATAGCAGGGTAATCGTAGTGGGCCGTAAGAATCTGAATCCAAATCGACCAAAAGCTTACATCTTCTGGATGAAGCGGACAACTCTGCAGATATTACTTTTCCCTTATGGGTACCCAGTTCATCAAAGTTGGGGATTGGAAGATTAACGCCCTGATATAGGTATAGGGTAAAGAGGGCAATATATATTCCATAAAGAATTTTAGCTTTGTTACTCATGCCACTACCTTGTGTGCATTTAACATTTTAATAATACGCCCTTGCAAGATTGTCTACCTTACAAACTTCCCTACCTTGCAAGGTAAGAGGTGAAATTATCTACAAGAATGCAGGTAAGTACCAGAAAAACATCATTCGACAAGCTGAAAAGTGACTAAACGATGAGTTTCGTTCATCGCCAATGGCTCAAACTGGTATTTATCAGAAGTCATTGAGTTACGCAATGTCATCGAGAGAGCCAACGATGGTACCGGCACTGCGGTAGCTCATCAGATCAATCTGTTTCGTTGTGGCCGCATTGACTGCTATAAACATGATGGAAAGTAGAGGCTATGGCGTGAACAGATCGGCTAGAGCCTTGCACCTGCGGGCTAAGGATTTTCGCTGTCGGAATGATTCGGTGGAGATACCCCAAGCTATCAGCACAGCTATAGTCCGCTCTTACCCCCTGCCGCGTCAGGGTCGGCGCAGCCTCTGGTGTTCGCCGTAGCACAGTGGTGCCTGCCAGGTTGGCGACTGGATGCCATAACTGTGTTGGGAACCACCGCTAACGATTAAGTTTAACTGATAGAGATTACGCTTATTTGTCAATTACTGCGGCTTGTTATATTTCAACCGAAAAGATTGATACTATTTGAAATCTACCCCTTTTAACGCTATGGATAGGAATACAAAAAAGCAGACTAAACTAACTGGCACCAGGGTAAATAGATATAAAATCACTAATCCAAATTTATGAATTAAAATTCGTTTACTTTGAGCCCTAACCAGCCGATGAAACCTAATAACACCAAGAATTGAACCAATGGACCATAGAATAAGAGTCAGCCAGATTTGGAAGTCGCTTCCTATGTCTAAGACAAAAGACGCTCCAACTAGTAAGCCTATGTTCATTAACAAAATAACGATGAAAACAATCTTCACGTTTTTCATAATTACCACATAACGAGGCTGTCGGGTAATCAGCTAAGGGCTGTAAATACTCACCCCCGCTTAACCACAATAGCTCTAATTTAATTCGATTGCTGGCCTACACCAGTCCACTTCTATTATTCGAACAGTTTCTACCAACTATAGATGTGGTGATATACGCCTTTCGCGCCATATTTCAGCGTCAGCCCATTACTTATCAGACAGCTACCGAGTTTAGCAGGGGCACCGAAATTACAACTTTAACGATAGCACTGCGGTTTTAGTTGATTGAAAAACAAAAGCAGGATCAGTGCTCATGATTATCATCTGGCACCGCTAACCTGCCGACTCTGAGACGCCCGGTTCTGGCCTGTGACAAGAGCGATCAGAGCAAAATTTGTTTGAGCGCAGCGAGTTTATTTTGCTCAGCGGATGGCGCAGGGCAGAACCGGAAATAGCGGCTCTGTGGAGGTTTACGGGGGTTGCCAGGGGGACGAGTCCCCCTGGCGCGCCGACAGGCAAGACCCCAACTAGCAGCAACCACAGAACATGCCCGCGATAGCGCACACAGGACCAGACTCCCAGCTGGACGCGACGGGACGTCGCTGCTACGTCAGGTCAGTGCGCATGACTATCAGCTGGCACCGCTAACCTGCCGACAGGCAAGACCCCAACTAGCAGCAACCACAGAACATGCTCGCGATAGCGCACACAGCACCAGACTCCCAGCTGGACGCGACTGGACGTCGCTGTTTGTATCTACAGCTAAAAACCAAAAAAGCCGCCGCAGCCTGGGAAACCTCTCCCCAGCCACGGCGGCTTTTTCAAATCTAAACCCGGTCAGTCTTAACTGCCGGGGAATACTACGGTACGGCTGCCATCCAGGAACACACGGCGTTCACAGTGCATTTTCACCGCTTTGGCCAGGGTGAGACGCTCGGTGTCACGGCCTTTGGCAGCCAGCTGCTCCGGCGTGTGGCTGTGGTCAACGGACTCGATGCCCTGAGTGATGATCGGGCCTTCATCCAGGTCCGGGCTGACGTAATGGGCGGTAGCACCGACCAGTTTTACGCCTTTGTCGTACGCCTGGTGGTAAGGGCGTGCGCCTTTGAAGCCTGGCAGCAGGGAGTGGTGAATGTTGATGGCACGGCCTTGCAGCTTGGTGCACAGGTCATCCGACAGCACCTGCATGTAGCGCGCCAGTACAACGAGGTCGGCCTGGGTGTTTTCAACCACAGTCATCACCTGGGCTTCCTGCTGCGGCTTGGTGTCTGCCGTGATCGGGAAGTGGTAATACGGGATGCCGTGCCAGTCGGCCAGTTCTTTGAGGTCCGGGTGGTTGGAGATGATCGCCGGGATCTCGATGTTCAGGTGGCCAGTGCGGTAGCGGTGCAGCAGATCCTGCAGGCAGTGATCGAACTTGGACACCATGATCACCACCCGTTCCGGGGTGCGCGGGTCACGGATCGCCCACTGCATATCGAAGCGCTCGGCTTCGTCGCTAAATTTGGCTCTGAGTTCTTCAAGGCCCAGCGCGCTGTCCGCGTCGTTGGTAAACTCGGCGCGAATAAAGAAATTACAGGTGTTGGTATCATCGAAGGTGTGCATCTCGGTGATATAACACTGGTTCTCAAACAGGAAGCGGGTAACAACGTCCACGGTGCCCAGTTTGCTGGTGCAGGTGGCGGTCAGAATGTAGGTGGTTTTTGCTTGGGTTGTCATCAGATAGCGCTCCGATCAGTAACAGGCTGACAGCCTCAACCCTGGTTAAAACTCAGGATTGCTGTGGGGGGTCATGGAAAATTCGGTTCAGAATATCAGACTAAAGAATAGTTTTTATAAAAAAGTAGCCGGGAACGGTCAGACTGTCGGGGTCAGGTCTTACATCCCGGCAGCGGTTTCTTTTTCGGCTGTTGAAACTCGCGCGTTTTCGCACATCCGTCCCAGCTACAAATGCTCCTTGCGGGGGGTTAAGCCCGGTTACGGCAACTGCAATGTCCTCCACACTGCACCACCTGGCCGCGCTCTACCTTCGACATCCATGTCGAGGAGGTTCGAAGGTGTCACTGCAAACACACAACAGTGACACCTGATCAGCACGAAGCCGATCGGTCAGGTACGAACAACCAGACCAAATTCTTTGCTGGCGTCCTGCAGCCACAGCCACAGGTAGTCAGCGAAGCTGCGACGAATCACCAGCTCCCAGCTCTGCTCACCGGTGCGACGAATCACTGCCTGGGATTTGGCGAAGGTGGTGGTGACCACTTTGCCAACCGGGAAGTTGTTATCGTGCACATCGTAGCCGGTCGATTTCATCAGCACTTCACGGGCATTAGCACCGCTCAGATTGATAACCGTCTGACCACCGGAGACGTTCACAACGGCAACATGGCCGCTCATGGCATCACGCAGCGCGCGTTCCATAGCGAAGGCCTCAGCACCTGGCACAATCACCAGCCACTCATCCGGTGCGATCCAGCGCACAGAGACATCACCCTGCTGGCCACTTTGCAGCGGCCCTGGCAGCGCCACGCCCAGTGCTTTTTCAGCACCGGACATGAAATCACTGTTTTCAATCGAACCACGGATCACCAGGTGACCCAGGAAAGCAACTTCCTGCAGGGTTACACCGCCCTGCTGGTTGCCCTGGCGGGCAACGCTGGCGAGGTCAGCATGGTGCAGTGGGCTTTCGCCCCGTGGGCCTGCAGCAGGCACCTGATTCATCACCTGAATCAGAACCGGTGCTGCTACTTCAGTTTTTTCAACGATTGCATCAGACATTCTGGCGCTCCCCTTTTGGATCCAGGAAGATCGGGCTGCAGATTTCGGCTTCAATCACGGAGCCATCTGCCAGCGGGTAGTAAACGGTTTCACCCATACGGCTCAGGCCGTCACGGACGAAGCCCATAGCGACACTGTGGCCCAAAAAGGCGCTGTAGTAACTGGAGGTTACATGGCCCAGCATGGTCATCGGGATTGGCTGGTTCGGGTCTTTCACCGCCTGCGCACCCTCTGGAATCACCGCTTGTGGGTCTTTGGTTTTCAAACCTACCAGCTGCTTACGGTTATCACGGACACAGTCCTCACGGGCCATACCACGCTTGCCGATGTAGCTGAACGGTTTCTTCTGTGCCACACACCAGCCCATGCCCAGATCGTATGGGTGCACGGAACCATCGGTGTCCTGACCGGCAATGATGAAACCTTTCTCTGCACGCAAAATGTGCATGGTTTCTGTGCCGTATGGCGTCAGGTTGTACTTGGCACCGGCTTCAAACAGTTTTTCCCAGACGTGCAGGCCGTAGTTCGCCTGAACGTTGATCTCGTAAGACAGCTCACCGGTGAAGGAGATTCGGAACACACGGGCAGGAACGCCTGCCATGGTGCCTTCACGCCAGTCCATGAACTTGAAGTTATCACGGTCCAGATCGATATCGTCGGTCAGTTCAGCCAGCAGTTTGCGGCTGTTCGGGCCAGATACGGTCAGGGTAGACCACTGATCAGTGACGGTGTTGAAGTACACTTCCAGCTCAGGCCATTCGGTCTGGTGATACAGCTCCAGCCATGTCAGTACCCGTGCTGCGCCGCCAGTGGTGGTGGTCATCAGGAAGTGGTTTTCGCCCAGGCATGAAGTCACGCCATCGTCGAATACCATGCCATCTTCACCACACATCAGGCCGTAACGACACTTGCCAACAGGCAGTTTGGCCCAGGCGTTGGTGTATACACGTGCCAGGAATTCACGGCAGTCTTTACCCTGGATATCGATCTTGCCCAGGGTAGAGGCATCCAGAATACCGACGCTTTCGCGGGTCGCCAGACACTCACGGTTCAGTGCATCCTGCATGGACTCACCCGCTTGCGGGAAGTACCACGGACGTTTCCACTGGCCCACGTCCTCAAACTTGGCGCCGTTCTCAACATGCCACTTGTGCATGGAGGAGTAACGTTTCGGGTCGAACAGCTCACCGCAATGACGGCCAGCAATCGCACCAAAGGTGATCGGCGTGTAGTTCGGACGGAAAATGGTGGTGCCAGTTTCCGGGATGGTCTTGTTCAGCGATTTGGCGGCAATGGCCATACCGTTGATATTACCCAGTTTGCCCTGATCCGTACCGAAGCCCATCGCGGTGTAACGCTTGACGTGCTCGATGGATTCAAAGCCTTCACGGGTCGCCAGCTCGATGCCCGCAGCGGTAACATCGTTCTGGAAATCAACAAACTGCTTCGGCGCACGGCTGGTCGGCTTGTTGTGCGGAATATGGAACAGCGCCATGGCTGGACCTTGCGCAATCACCGCTGCAGTGGCAGCAGGGGCATCAACATTGGCTTCAAAGCCCGCATTAACAGCAGCCTGCGCACCCATGCGGGTACCCTGCTCCAGACAACCTTTAAGGTTGAATTCGCCATTAATAGAACCGGCGGTCAGCTGACGCTGTACCGTTTCGCCTGGCAGGAAGCCGATTACATCGTCATTCCATACTGGACGGCTGCCCGTATGACAGGACAGGTGAATAACCGGGCTCCAGCCACCGGAGCTGGCGACGGTGTCACAGCTCAGACGATCAATAGAGCCAGTTACCCGGCCACCATCAGCATCGATTGGTGCAACGCTAACACCGGTCACACGCTTGCTGCCCTGAACATCGATCACGGCAGAACCGGTGATCACTTTCAGCCCTGCTGTGCGGGCTTTCTCGATCAGCTCACCCTGCGGGTTAGCACGGGTATCAACGATGGCAATTACTTTACGGCCAGCGTTGGCCCAGTCCAGCGCGGTCTGGTAAGCACCGTCGTTGGTGGTCATCAGTACCAGTTCTTTACCCGGTGCAACCGCGTAACGGTTCACATAGATAGAGACAGCCGACGCAACCATCACGCCAGGTACATCGTTGTGACCAAACACCAGTGGACGCTCGTGCGCACCGCTGGCCAGTACCACCCATTTAGCACGAACACGGTGCAGACGCTGACGCACCTGACCTTCAGGGGCACGATCAGAAATATGATCGGTGCAACGCTGATGGATAGTCAGGAAGTTGTGGTCATGGTAGCCGTTCACAGTGGAACGCGGCAGCATGATCACATTGTTAAAACTGCTCAGCTCAGCCACGGTTTCAGCAACCCACTGGGCCGCCGGTTTACCGTCAATCTGTTCGTTGCTGTGCAGCAGACTGCCACCAAATTCAGATTGTTCATCAGCGATCAGTACACGGGCACCGGAGCGTGCCGCCTGCAATGCAGCACTTAAGCCTGCAGGGCCTGCGCCAACGATCATCACATCAGCGTGCTGATTCAGGTGATCGTAGGTGTCCGGGTCGTTTTCCAGTGGCGAACGGCCAAGGCCTGCCGCTTTACGGATAAAGGACTCGTAGGTATCCCACAGAGACTGCGGGTACATAAAGGTTTTGTAGTAGAAGCCAGGCGGCATCATGCGCCCACCCATCTTGCCTACGTAACCCATCAGATCCATGTCGGCGTTTGGCCAGCCATTCGTGGCGTTGGACACCAGGCCGTCGAACAGCTCTTGCTGTGTCGCCCGTACGTTTGGCACCTGAGTCGCTTCCGTCGCACCCAGCTGCAGAACAGCATTTGGCTCTTCCGGGCCAGCGGCTACGATGCCACGCGGACGGCTGTATTTGAAACTGCGGCCTACAACGTCAATGCCATTTGCCAGCATTGCGGAGGCCAGGGTGTCACCTTCAAAACCTTTGAAGGTTTTACCGTTGTAGCTGAACGACAGCGCCTTGTTACGCTGGATACGGCCACCGGACTGAAGACGGTTTTGCTGTGTCATCCTGTGGTCCCCCTTATTCAGTTACAGTTGGCTGCTGGCCAACTTTGTAGGTTTCTTTGATTTCGTAGGTCTGGGTGTCGCGAGTAATGTTGAAGAACTTGCGACAACCGGCAGCGTGTACCCACAGTTCGTGGTGGATACCGCGCGGGTTTTTACGGAAGTAGATGTACTCCGCCCATTCCTTGTCGGTGCAGTTATCCGGGTCCAGTGGACGGGCAATGTGGGCCTCACCGGACGCGTGGAATTCTTCTTCCTCGCGATGCTCCTGGCAGTGCGGGCAATAAATATCAAACATCAGTGCACTCCTTCTCTCTAGGCGGCTTAGTGGGCAACGCCAGCGGCGCCGTGCTCGTCGATTAACGAGCCATCGTGGAAACGGAACATGGAGAACGGTTTAGCCAGTGGATGCGCTTCACCTTTCGCCAATGTCGCAGCAAACACGTTGCCAGACCCTGGTGTGGCCTTAAAGCCACCGGTACCCCAACCACAGTTGAAGAACAGATTCTCAACCGGTGTTGCAGAGATGATCGGACAGGCATCCGGGCAGGTGTCTACAATGCCGCCCCACTGACGGTTCATGCGGACCCGGCTGAAGACAGGGAACATCTCAACAATCGCCTGCACGGTGTGCTCGATAGTAGAGTAAGAACCACGCTGGCCGTAACCCAGGTAGCCATCGATACCCGCACCGATTACCAGATCGCCTTTATCAGACTGAGACACATAACCGTGTACGTGGTTAGACATAACCACCGTGTCCAGGATCGGCTTGATCGGCTCGGATACCAGTGCCTGCAACGGGTGAGACTCTAACGGCAGCTCGAAGCCAGCCAGTTTCGCCATCACACCGGAGTTACCGGCCGTCACACAACCAATGCGACCCGCACCGATGGTGCCGTGCTGACGGGTACGTACACCGACGGCAGCGCCATCTTCCATTACGAAATCGACCACTTCACACTGCTGGATCAGATCCACACCCAGTGCATCTGCAGCGCGGGCATAGCCCCAGGCAACCGCATCGTGACGCGCAACACCACCACGTGGCTGCCAGGAGGCACCCATAACCGGGAAGCGAGCATTTTCGGAACAGTCCATCATCGGGACGATTTCCTGAACCTGTTTTGCGTCCAGTACTTCACCATCGATGCCGTTCAGGCGGTTAGCATTAACGCGACGTTCGATGTCACGCATGTCCTGCAGAGTGTGACCCAGGTTCAATACACCACGCTGAGAGAACATCACGTTGTAGTTCAGATCCTGAGACAGGCCTTCCCACAATTTCATGGCGTGTTCATACAGATGCGCCGCTTCGTCCCACAAGTAGTTGGAACGAACGATGGTGGTGTTACGCGCCGTGTTACCGCCGCCCAGATAGCCTTTTTCCAGCACCGCAACATTGGTGATGCCGTGCTCTTTGGCCAGGTAGTACGCGGTCGCCAGACCGTGACCACCACCACCGACAATAATCACGTCGTACTGTTTTTTTGGAGTCGGATTACGCCAAACTCGCTGCCAGTTCTCGTGATGACTGAGGGCGTGTTTGAACAGCCCAAAACCCGAGTATTTCTGCATTACTAAGCCCTCACTGGGGTCCGTTATTAGCGGACCGGCCCTGCCGAAACGGGTTAACTTCACCGTCGCGACTCACCCACCCCATTCAGTTTCTTATTTCTGTTAAGAACGCGGTTATTGCTGCCTGTGACCGGTTGCCATAACCGTACAACCAGCCCTGCAATGTCTGGCCATACTAGACAGCCCCCGCCCCACAAGGCTGCCTGCCAGCGGCCCAATAATGTCGATTTGCGACAGGCGGTGCGCACGCAAACAACAAGCTATGGAATTGCGACAGAGGGTGTCGGGGATCAGGGAATATTGACGTAAATCAGTAAAATTAAGCATTCAGGGGCAGCAAAAGAACAGAGCTTCCAGCTGGGGGCGGCTGTCCCACAGGCCTGACACTGTCTGAGATACAACCGCTGCGGGCGGGGTTATGTGTGGGACCGGTGTCCCACCGGGAAGCTCTTGCTCTATCGCTTATTCTGTCGAAAGCCTCAGCCGATCAGATCACCCAGCCGCGGTTTACGCCGTACAGCTGAGTTATCCAGCAGCCACTCCATGCCATCTTCGGCGCTGCATACCGTCTGGGGCAGCACCAGCACTTCCTCGGCAAACATGGCATCCAGCTGATGGCTGATATGGGTTAACACGGTATGTTGCGGGGCAATGCGCTCATGGATGGCCAGCGCCATGTTCAGGTCATTGTGATTACGCGGCGGCGTTTCAGCCGGTGGGTGCGAGCAGTCCAGTACCATCAGGTCCGGTGTGTTTTCCAGCAGAAACGCTTCGGTCTGTGCTGGCAGCCCGACGGTATCCGTCAGATAGGCCAACCGGCGTTCACCGTGCTGAATAAAATAGCCAAAGGTCGGTTTGGAGTGCTGCAACGGCAGCGGCGTCACTGTCACCGGCCCCAGCTCAATCGGCATAAAGGCGGCCAGTGGTGGCTGAAAAGCCAGTATGCCCGGGTGTTTAAGCAGATCAGCACAGCCACTCTGATCATCCGGGCCGTACACTGCAATATCCGCCCCCATTCCCCAGCGCAAATGAAATAGCCCCTGCACATGGTCAACATGAAAGTGCGTCAGCAAAATACCATCCAGCTCACCGGGCGCAAAACGATGGCACAGGTCAGTCAGACCGCCATCAATCAGCAATGCAAAATCATCCACCTGTAACAAGGCACTGCAGGGCTTGCGCACAAAACTGATATCAATCCGTGCGCGAAAACAGGCAGCACAGTTACAGCCATAAACAGGCACCTGCCGTACATCACCCGTACCCAGCAAAGTCAGTTTCATCATTCCGTGTTCTCTCCTGACGCGCGCCAACGCACTGCGCCATGGCTGGACAGCCTTACCAGCATATTTTTGAAGGCGGCCCGCAGGCCTCAGCCACACTGATCACGCCGTACCGGTGCAATAGCAACGGACCATCCTAATCCGCGGTTGCTGCAGAATTATGTACACCTGATGACAGCCAGGCCTGGTACTGCTCTGGCAGGCGCTGCACCAGCCAGTCCATCAACGCCCGGACCCGGTGCAATGGATACTGAGCTGGCGGGCATAACAATGTCAGAGGCGTGGTTTCGCGCCACTGCGGCAACACCTCCACCAGCTGGCCTTCAGCAATAGCCCGTGCGACATACACATCAATCAGCCGGGCCACGCCCAGCCCGGCCATCGCCGCCTGACACATCACCCGGCCGTTGGCGATACGAAAACTCTTAGCGACTTTAATTCGCTGCTGCTCACCATCGCGCTGAAACAGCCACTCGCTGACACTGCCACACACCAGCGGCAAGGTTTTCAGATCAGCGGGCTGGGTAATCGGCGGATGGGCAGCCAGAAACGCGGGGCTGGCCACATAACGGGTGGTCATCAGCTGTAGCTGGCGACCGACCAGCGAAGAGTCTGCCAGCGCGCCCAGCCGGATCACCAGATCAAACGGGTTCTCCAGCAAATCCACCTGCTGGCTGGAAAAACTCAGTTGCAGCTCGATCTCCGGGTGCTGCTGCTGAAATTCCAGCAACAGCGGTGCCAGCAGATCCTCCCCCAGTAATCCACCGACGGTGTTCACCCGCAGTGGCCCCGCCATTGCCCCCCTCGACTGAGTTACCCACTCATCGGCCAGCGCCAGCTCCCCCATGGCCTGCCGACAGCGGACCAGATAACCGTCACCCAGCTCGGTCAGCCGCAGTTTGCGGGTGGTGCGGTGCAGCAGCTGCACGCCCAGCGATTGCTCCAGCGCAGACACCTGCTGGCTAAGCGCTGCCTTGGATAACCCGGTTGCCTCAGCGGCCGCCGTAAAGCTGCCATGCTCGGCCACCGCCAGAAAAGAGCGAATACCATTCCAGTTTTGATTGTTCATAGTGACTTAACAGTTATTTAAGATTAGTCGTATTTATCAATATAAAGCCCTGCGCCAGAATAGCCACATCAATTAGCAACCCTGCTCAATCTGGTGGAGATAGAAAATGACTAAGCCTCTTGTTGTAATCACAGGTGCAAGTTCTGGTATTGGCGAAGCGATTGCCCGCCGAATGAGTGAAGCCGGTTATGCCCTGCTGCTGATCGCCCGCCGGGTTGAACGCCTGCAGGCCCTGAACCTGCCCGATAGCATCTGCGCTCGCGTCGATATCACCGACAAAGCGGCTTTTGAAGCGGCGATTGCTGTTGCTGAGGCCCAGCATGGCCCGGTTGAATTTCTGATTAACAATGCCGGCGTGATGCTGCTGGGCCAGCTGGACACCCAGGACCCGGCGGAATTGCGCACCATGTTTGATGTAAACGTCCTTGGCCTGCTCAACGGTATGCAGGCCGTACTGGCACCGATGAAAGCCCGCAGCAGCGGCACCATCGTCAATATCAGTTCCGTCGCCGGGCGTAAAACGTTCCCAAGCCACGCGGCGTACTGTGGTACCAAGTTCGCTGTACATGCCATTTCAGAGAATGTGCGTGAAGAAGTTGCCGACAGCAATGTGCGGGTAATCACCATTGCGCCTGGGGCCGTGGAGACCGAGCTGCTGTCACACACCACATCAGAAGAGATCAAAGAGGGCTACGGCGCCTGGAAGGACGAGATGGGCGGTGTACTGGCCGCCGATGATATCGCCCGTGCCGTCACCTTTGCCTGCCAGCAGCCACAGGGCGTCTGTATCCGTGAACTGGTGATTGCGCCGACACGACAGCAGCCTTAACCCCTGCCAGGGCGTGCGGGTCACTGGCCCGCATCGCCCTTTGTTTACACATTCCTAACCGCTCTCCCGCCCCCACAGATGACGCAGTTTATTGATCACCTTGCTGATCTGATCGGTTTCAGTACAGCTACCGTGCCTGCTGCACAACCGATGCAACGCCATATCCAGATCAACACACAGATCACGTTTTTCGGTATCGGCTATCGCACTTTTTGCCCAGCTGACCGCCGCCAGCCGCTCACCACGGGCCACTTTATTCACCCGGTGCATACGGTTAGCCGGATACAGCAGCAATGAACCGGCCGGCAGTTTAAATGACTGCTCGCCCACCTCCGTTTCAACCACCAGCTCACCGCCCTCATAGCTGGCCGGGTCTGACAGAAACAGCGTCAAAGACAGGTCTGTGCGCATACCGCCGACCGACGCCACATCGATATGATTGCCATACTCCATGCCAACCGAGAACCGGTTGATCAGCACCGGATGCGTGTCTAACGGCATGGCAAAGCCGCGAAAATGACTATGCCCCACAATTTTCCGGGTAACGCTGCTAATCAGGGCCTGGTGCTGCTTCGGGTCCAGTTGCTCATTGTGTTTGACCTGCCTTGCACTCCCCCGCGCTGAGGCCGCACCGTCGTTAAAACGACCGACCCTTAACTCACCCACAACATCGGCCAGCTCAGCTGCTGTTAGCACCCCATGTATCACTCTGAACATCCCAATCCCTGCCCTGTAGAAACCGCACTTATTGGCCAGCATCTGCGTTAAGTGCAGGTGCTGATTATCAGAATAGACAGGCTGAAGCTTTATGGGGCCCCGCCATCACTCTTTTACAGCTTTCATACAGCCGCTCCAGACAGCAAAAAACCGCTGGTGCAGCAGCGGTTTGGGGAGAGCGCGGTCAACCAGCAGGGGAATGATCAGCCCAGGAACAATTCCGGCAGGAACAGGGAGATCTGCGGTACATAGGTGGTAAGGATCAGGGTTGGAATCCAGGCGAACAGGATCATGATCAGGGTCGGCTTCAGCATCGCGCTGACCCGTACATTGGTCACCCGAGAGCCCAGATACAGCAGCGGTGCTGTTGGCGGGGTAATGTTACCCATTCCCAGATTCACCCCGACAATGGCAGCAAACTGGATCGGATCGACCCCCAGCTCGACCACAATCGGGAACAGTAGCGGCGAGGCCAGCAATACGCCACTGACATCATCCATCAACATACCGATCAGGATCATCACCACGTTGATCATGATCAGCACCACAATCGGGTTATCCGACACCGAGAAAATCAGATCTTTAGCCAGGTCTGGAATATCTTCAAAGATAAACAGACGGCTGACGATCATCACCATAAAGAACATCACCATCACCACCCCGGTGGTGGTAGCAGATTGCACCAGCGCTGCTTTAAAGTTGTCTTTATTCAAACCACGGTAGATAAAGAACCCGACCGGGATGGCGTACACCACAGCGATACCTGCCGCTTCGGTGGGCGTCATAATCCCCCCGTAGATACCGCCCAGAATCATAAACGGCATAAACAGCGCAGGCAGCGCGTAACGGGTTTTCTTAATCACATCGCCTTTGAAATCATCAGACGGCGGCAAAATTTTGATGTCGTTATGTTTGCGCAGTAACACATAGTTTACCAGGCACAACAGCACGATCAGAATCATCCCCGGCACAATCGTGGCCAGGAAGCATTTAAGAACCGACTGGCGGGTGACCCAGGCATAGATGATCTGGATCGCACTCGGCGGAATCAGCAACCCCAGTGGCGCTGCGTTGGTGATCAGTGCTGCCGACAGGCCTTCCGGGTAGTTGGCCTTGCGCAACTGCGGCATCATGATGCTGCCGATACAGGTTAGCGTGGCAGTGGCACTGCCCGCGATGGAACCAAAGATGGCACTGGCACCGACGGCCGCATAAGAGATACCGCCTTTATAGCGGCCCACAAACAGTTCGGCCAGCTCGACCAGCGGCTGGGCAATTTTGCCCCGCTCCATAATGGTTCCCGCCATAATAAACAGCGGAATAGCCAGCAGCACCAGCACGTTCATGCGCCAGTGGCCAGAGGTCAGAAAACCGGCCGGGTCGTGGTCGCCGGTCAGCGACATGTAGATCAGTGCCAGGCCGAAGGCGAACGGCACCGGAATACCGGCCACCAGCGCCACACAGATCACCAGCAGGGTCAGTAAAATAAGCATAATTTATCTCGCTCAGGGGGCAGCGTACTCAGATATGAGGCGGGGCTTCGTCTTCTTCCCATTCCTTACTCGGGCCATCACGCAGGCCGCTGAGCAGGTGTAACGCGGTGTAGAAAGTCATCAGTACAAAGCCAATAAAAATACCCAGCTTAGGAATGGCGAACGGCAGTTCCAGCCCGGTTGTGGTCTGCCATTGCGGGTAGGCATTAAGCTCTTCTGCCAGCATCAGCCAGCCCCACCAGGTCAGCACCATGCATATCAGCAATTCAACGAAAATCGTAAAACTCACCACAATCCACTTGGTCCGCACGTTATCAATCAGCGAGAGCAGAAAGTCCGCTTTAACATGGGTGTTTTCATAGCTGCCCATAGCACCACCAAGAAAATAAACCCAGAACGCGATCATTAATATCCATTCTTCATAGGCGAACAGGTCAGCTTCAAACAGATAGCGCAGAATAACAACGAGGAAAAAAACAAAGGCCAGGATCAGGCTGGAGATCGCCAGAATATACGACTTTATAGACAGTAATATATTAACAACGGATGCCAGCGGCCGGGGTATATTCAGGTGCATATACCGATACTCCGGTTTTATTATTTTGAAATGAGGCTCCGATCGGAGCCTCATACAAACTCTATCTCCAGGCCTGAATTACAGGTCAGATACAATAGAGTTCAGCACCTCTTTACCCAGTCGCTCTTCCAGTTTCGGCCAGGTAACGGCACGGATCTCTTTGGCAATTTCGGCACGTTCAGCATCGCTCAGCTCCAGTACCTTAACCCCTTCGCTTGCCAGCTTTTTCAGGTTAGCGGCGTCGTTTTCACGGCTCCAGTCAGCAAAGGTGGCAGCAGCACGGGCGAATGCTTCGCGGATGACTTTACGCTGTTCGTCATTGAGTTTTTTGGTCCAGGTTTTCTTGCTGGCGTAGTACGCGGTGTTCTCAACGAAGGCGTTGTACTGCACGTAGTGGTTGATCGCTTCACGAAAAGTGGTGTAAGCCGCTTCCGGTGTAGCACCGATCATGCCATCTACGACACCCTGTTGCATCGCCGGGAAGGCATCACCCCAGTCGATGGTGGTGGTACGATAACCCAGATCATGGGTGGCCAGTTTTGCTGCCTGAGCACTCCATACCCGTACGTTCTGGCCTTTAGGCCCTGTCGTACGGTAGTTTTCCGGCATGGAAGAGGACATCACACCGATAAAGCCTTCACCGGTTACACCCAGCAGTTTCAGGCCAAGGTTATCCATACGTTTTTCGAACAAATTATAAAAGTTGGAACCCGGGCTGAATACCTTGGCCATCTCATCGTAGCTGGACACCAGGTATGGCAGGGAATTGATTTCCAGTACCGGGTCTTTGTGGCTGTAGACAAAGGCATGAACGATATCGATGGAACCGCGCACCGCTTCACCCATCAGCTGCTCGCCGGAACCGAGCTGGCTGGCCATATAGAGTTTGATCTTCAGATCAACGCCCGCCCCTTCCAGCTCTTTTTTCAGACCCTGCATCACTTCAGAGGCATACTGATCAGGGGCATGGGTGGTCGCGATTCGCAGGGTGGTCGCCTGCACAGATGAGGCAAACATAGCGCCGGTTAACAGGCTGGCAGCAGCCAGTGTTTTAGGACTGAAACGGGTAGAGAATTTAATCATGATCGACTCCGCGTTTCCCTGTAATGAGCAGGGAGCGTTATTTTTATAGTTCACGCTGGGCACCAGGCTTTATGGATTAACTCGATAAAAGCGTAGTGACCAGGAAAGTTATAACGCTATGACGCAGTCGTTACCAGCAAGGTAAAAGCAATCGAAATCTCAGTTTAACTGGGGTTAAAAACAGGATGTAAAAAAGAGCTGTTACATTTTATCCTGACAGCCGATCTGAGGCGGTTTATAAAGATTTATAGCGGAAATGAAAATAGAATGTAAAAGGCTATCAGGGATAATGTAGCGTAAACTCAATAACCCGTTTACATTTTCGCACAGTTTATTACTCAGCGTTTACCACCACAATTCGCTCACCGGTGTCTGCCTGCTGTAGTGCGTCAGCACCTGGGCCTGCAGTAATTCCGCCGTGGCCACGGCATCGGTAAGCGCATGGTGCAGCTGATAATACGGCAGGTTATAGCGACTGCGGCTATCGGGTAACCGGATGGAGGCCGGTGCGCGGCCAATCAACCGCTGCCAGACGCGCCCTCCCCGGCGGTGCAGCCGGGCTTCCAGTTCCATGGTATCGATCACCGGGAACTCGATACCCTCGGCAAGACGGCTACGTAACGAAGCATCCAGGAAGGGCCGCTCAATCCCTCGATGGTGTACCACCACCACTTTACCCGCCAGTGCCGCCAGCAGCGACGGCAAAATCTCGTTCAGGTCCGGCTGATTGTCGATATCCGAGTGAGTAATGCCATGGTATTGCACCGAGTCCTCCACCAGTGGCTTACGCGGGTTCAGTACCCAGTGCCGGGCCTGGCGACAGTACACCCGCTGCAGGGTAAACGGCACCAGACCGATACTGAGAATACTGTGTTCGGTGGCGTCCAGCCCGGTGGTTTCAAAGTCCATGGCGACAAATTCCACCTCGGCCAGTGGTGTATCCGGGCTGATTGCGCCCTGCTGGTAAAAGGCTTTAAGCAGCGGGTTGACCGCCAGCTCGGCACGGTCGTGGAACAGTTGCGGCCAGTCCAGCTGGTTAGACGGCACACCGCCCGCACGAGGAATAAACATTCTGAGCGCCCTTAACGACTGGCGTTGTAGTGGAATTTGATAAATTTCTGCGCATTACTGAGGATCTGAAAAGCATCCTTGAGATTGCGCCGCTCAAAGTCTGACAGGTTTTCCGGCTCGATATTATTATCCGGCACCCTGCCCGCTTCAATATCCAGCGCCTGGTGGCGAATGCGTACCGTGGCGATAAATTCCAGCGCATCACGCAGGTCTGGTCCGCGCCCTTTGGGCAGCACATCCGCTTCAATCACATCGTTCAGCCGTTCAAACGAGTTCTGCACGGTAGAGCCCACCGCCAGCGCATGCACCCGGATCAGGTCTGCCAGCGGCGCAGTGCCCCGTCGTTTGAGGTTGATCGAGTTATTCTGCTGGCCATCGTTCTCCATCACAAAGTCTTTGAAGAAGCCCAGCGGTGGCGTCCGGCTGACCGCATTGCGCGCCAGGCAGGACAGAAAGCGTTTATTCTGTTGCGCTTTTCGCACAATAAACCGGTTCAGCTTTTCCGCCCACTCGGTACGCCCCCAGACACCTTCAAGATCAAAAAAGATCGAGCTGTTGAGCAGCGCCTGAGGGTTGGGGTTTTCAATCCAGCCACTGAAGCATTGCTCCCACTGGTTACGGGTCATCTGCCACTGGGGATTGGACGCCATGATATCGCCCTTGCACAGGGTATAGCCACAGGCCGCCAGGCCATGACAGACAAACTCGGTCAGCTGAGCAAAGTACTCGCCATGCAGTGTCGGGTCGTAACGGTTATGCAGAATCAGGGCATTGTCCTGATCGGTAACAATCAGCTGTTCATCCCGCGCCATGGAGCCCAGTGCCAGAAAGCAGTACGGCACCGGCGGTTCACCCAGCTGCTCTTCCGCCAGCTCCAGCAGCCGCTGTTTAAAGCTGCGGCCAATCACCGACATCGCGCTGCCGATCATATGGGAATTAGCATCTTCATTCACCATACGGACAAAACTGGCGTTAACCTGCTCCGCCAGGCTGGCCAGCTCTTCCACGGTATTCTGACGGAAGATACTGCTGACCAGATACAGGCTGCTCTGGGATTCATAGCGCACGATATCCGACAGCGCCAGCACCCCCAGCGGCTGATTACGCCGCAATACCGGCAGGTGATGCACGTTGTACCGCAACATCGCCAGCAGGGCTTCAAACACATAGGCGTTGTCATCCAGCGTCACCAGGTCAGTGGACATAATCGTCTCCACCGGGTCCAGCAACGAACGCCCTGTGGCCAGTACGCGGGTACGCAGATCACGGTCGGTAATCACCCCCACCAGCTGCTCCATCGGCTGACTGGCCGGGTCATCTTCAAAATCAGCCACCCGATCCATAATCAGCAACGAAGAGACACTCTGCTCGGTCATGGTCAGTGCCGCCTGCTGAATAGTGACACCGCGAAACAGCGACACCGGCTCGCGGCTGATCAGGGTGGTTACTTTTGAGCTGAGCTGGTCGTTGCGGTTCTCCCGCTTGGACACGGTCTGGCGCAACCGGTTACGGTCTTCCAGCTCAACAAAATCGGCAAATAGCTCGTAACTATCGTACAACTCTTTAAACAGCCACTCCGGCACAAAATAGATCAGCGTATCTTCCACCGCCGTCACCGGAAAACGCACCCGGTTATCAATCAGCAACGCCATCTGGCCGAAAATCTCGCCGCTGCCCAGCCGGTCATGCAACTCACCGCTACGCCGATACAGCTCCGCCACCCCGCTGCGCACAATGCCCAGCTCCTGGCTGACATCACCCAGCTTGAGGACCTCACTGCCAGCACGGTAATAGGCAATCTCCACTTCCGTTGCCAGCCGTGCCAGTTCGGTATCCGGCAACAGATCAAATGGCGTGTACTGGCCCAGAAAATTCTGAATCTCAATCTGTTCGGCTTGCATGCAAGTTCCTGTGATACAACGGAAAATAAGGATATAAGGGGGAGTATAGCAGGGCAGGAAAACAGTGATTGTGAGCAGGCTTAAACGAGGAAGAACACCCTTTTCACGCAGGCGCCAGCTGGCTGGCGATCAGCCCGCTGGCCGGTGCTGCCCGTGAACGGGCAGCACTCAGGTAAAAGCCTGATCAGAAATCGAGGGTGACATTGGTATCCGGCACAGTACAGCACGTCAGCACGAAGCCTGCTTCCACATCATCATCGGTGATACCACCGTTGTGACTCATGGTGACGTCACCACCAGTAACCTGCACTTTACAGGTACCACAGATCCCCATACCACAGGCTTTCGGAATATGCAGACCAGCTTTGGATGCCGCCGTATGCAGGGTTTCACCCGGGGCAATCGAGACGGTTTTACCGGTTGCTGCAAACTCAACCTGCACCATATCGGATTTGGTCAGTGCATCAGCTTCTTCAGAGGCGATCTCAGCCTGTTCCAGTGCCGCTTCTTCATCTTCAACCGGGGTCGCACCAAACGATTCTTCATGGTAACGGTCCATGTCGAAGCCGTTCTTCTTCAGCAGATTACGCACGGCCTTCATGTATGGCTCCGGGCCACAACAGAACACTTCACGCTCCATAAAGTCCGGGGCGATCAGCTCCAGTTTAGGCTGGTCCAGGTAACCCCGGTAACCATACCAGGACTGGCCACGCTCATAGGTTTCACAGATCAGACTCATCTGGAAATTGCTGACCCGTGAACACATATGTTCCAGCTCACGTTTGAAGATGACATCACGTGGGGTACGGGCACTGTGGGCAAATACCATGTCAATGTCGGTATTGGTATCAAAGAACCAGCGCGCCATCGACATAACCGGCGTAATCCCCACCCCACCGGACAGCAGCAGGACTTTATCAGAGGGGAAATCGATGCAGTTGAATATCCCCACCGGACCATGCACCGCCAGTTCATCACCTTCCTGCAGGTTGTCATGCAGCCAGTTAGACACCAGGCCACCCGGCACACGCTTAACCGTAATAGAGAAACTGTACGGCACTGACGGCGAGCTGGAGATGGTGTAGGAGCGCATGATTTGCTGCCCGTCAATCTCCAGTTCCAGGGTTACAAACTGGCCGGGCTTAAAGAAGAACATCACCGGCTGTTCAGCCATGAAACAGAAGGTGCGAACATCCCATGTTTCTTCAATCACCTTCACGCAGCGCATATTATGACGGCCGTTCACCCAGGTCTGGGTGTTAACCGGGATGAAGCTATCGTTTTCAGACGGCGTGGCGATGGCGTTTGTCATATCAGTATCTCTCTTATTCTGTTGCCGTGCAGCCTGACCTCAAACGCGTCGTTTAAGGAGCCATTCGCAGCGGGCCCTGTTATATGTCGCCATTCTGATTCGGGGCTTAAATCGACATTTACCCCTGAACGACAAAAACGTGCCAATCCCGCCCAGCACGTGGCTTTCATCCATACTGAGGGTCGATAATGTGCTGTATTGAGGTCGCTATCAGATAAACCCTGCAAAGGGTGTTGGTACAGGATTAGCACCAGACGCAAATCGTCCATCGCAGTCCCAGGATTGCCGATCATAAGAGCCCATACACAGACGTAAAAAACGCCTGGTACAATAAGGATAAAAAAAGATGAACGACTACGACCTGCTGAACATTACCTACCCGACCGTTGACCACGCTCGCACTGAGATGGCCCGTATGCTGGAGAAGCATCCGACCAACTACTCCCTGCCCCAGCCGCTGTACAACGACCCGCATATGTTCCGCGTCGATATGGAAGAGATTTTCCAGAAGGAATGGCTGTTTGTCGGTATGACCTCTGAAGTTCCGGCCCGTGGTGATTACTTCACCGTTGAGATTGGTCAGAACCCGGTACTGATCGTGCGTGGCGCTGAAGGTGAGATCAACGCGTTCCACAACACCTGTCGTCACCGTGGCTCGCGCATCTGTGATGATCACCGTGGCAAGGTTGCCAACCTGGTATGCCCTTACCACAAGTGGACCTACGACCTGAAAGGTAACCTGCTGTTCGCCGGTACTGAGATGGGCGATGCGTTCGACATGAAAAAGCACGGCCTGAAAAAAGCACACTGCAAAGTAGGCGGCGGCTTTATCTTCATCAGCCTGGCCAAAGACGCACCGGAAGATGATTTCGATACGTTCCTGACCAACCTGGACGAATACATGGAACCGTACGATGTGGACAACAGCAAGCTGGCTGTTGAGTCCAACATGTACGAAAAAGCTAACTGGAAGCTGGTTATCGAGAACAACCGCGAGTGCTACCACTGTGACGGTAACCACCCTGAGCTGCTGAACACTCTGCAGGAGTGGGATGACACCAACGACCCACGTGCTTCTCAGGCGTTCCTGGATCAGTACGCGCGCCAGTCTGCTGAGTGGGAAGCAGAAAACATCCCGCACGAACGTCGCGATGCCGGTCACAACCGTAACCGCATGGTGCGTATGCCGCTGAAAGAAGGCACTCAGGTAATGACCATCGACGGCGAACCAGGCTGTAACAAGCTGATGGGCCGGATCAAAAACCGTGAGCTGGGTTCATTGCGTATTCTGCACCTGCCAAACTCCTGGAACCACATGCAGAGCGACCACTTCATCGTGTTCCGCGTACTGCCGATCTCCGCCCAGGAAACGCTGGTAACCACCAAGTGGTTCGTCCACAAAGACGCGGTTGAAGGTCAGGATTACGATATCGCCCGCCTGCGCAAAGTGTGGGATGCCACCAACGAACAGGACCGTATCCTGGGTGAAGAAAACCAGCGCGGCATCAACTCTGTTGGTTACGAGCCAGGCCCTTACTCCGAGACGTTCGAGTTTGGTGTGGTCAACTTCATCGACTGGTACAGCAACACCGTTCAGACCAATCTGAAGAAGTAAGCGGCTGATTCAGCGACGCTGAAACGTGCTTATACGAGACATGCCCGCCCGTTTACGGGTGGGCATTTTTGTATGTCTCAGCAGGATCAGGCCGCACCTTCTGCCTTAAGGTTAGCCAGAAATGCGCTGGTGAAGCGCTTACCGCCTTCATACTGTTCAGTACTTATCGAGCCTTTAAACGCATCCAGGTAATCCAGCCGCTTCTGAGCCCATTCCTGATATGAAAAATCCGCACTGAAAGGGTTTACCCAGTCAATATCACCGGGGTCTGCTCGCTTCACCTTACCGTTTTCGTCGATGCCCATATTCGCCGTCATAAACTCAGTCATCACTGCCGACGTCGCCAGCATCTGGTCTTTCTCGCTAAGGCCGTCCATGCTCCTGTTCCAGGCTGAGGCTACATTTGACGGGGTATTGGAGTTGGGGAATTTAAAGATTTGCACAGTGCCGCTATCGGTAACCCCATCGTTATTGCTGTCCTGACCCTCACCCCGCATACGCAACAGATTGGCTGCGCCCTCACCACTCATCTGGTCAATGTTGCTATCAGTGATGACGCTACCCAGGCTATGTACCTGTTGCAGCACGGCACGGTCTTCTGCACTCAGGTTACGAACAAACGCCTTCGCATCGCCTCCCGTCGGCTCTGATTCCGCGACCAGCTCTACAAACCGCGCCTGATTGCCAAGAAAAGTCTGCATATAGTCATTACTCATTCCCCGTTGCATCAGGTCCGACGCGACGTCTTGATAACGGCTATTCAACTGTTCTACCCGGTCCTGAGCCTGAGTACTGCCCTGTGCAGGCGTCATCAGCGAGATAGGTGATACGTTCATTGCTCTGTCCTCTTCAAATCCATAGAAGGTGCTGCCTGCAGAGATAAAGCAAAACCTGAGCCAATCCACTGGATTTATAGGGATTTTAAGACCTCGTCAGAGAATCAGAAAATAACAGGGACAGTTAACCTAAGAGCGGAGTTAAAAATAACAGCACAGAGCTTGGAACCAGACACTGGCAGATATTGGGCGGCAATAAACGGCCGACAGAACTGTTGAAAAACATCGACTGATTCTCTGCCTGTGTGACGCTGAACGTCTCAGCGAGTCTTAGAGCTAATGGGCTCAGGTTCCCTTTATAAAAAAGCGTATCGCCAGATCAATCGTTTTATTTTTATAGTGATAGCGGCCTCTTTTTTACACATGTTGTAGCATTCAAAAAGCATTCCATCAGGCTTTTTAGTGATGATTTTATGCCCAACATGCACAAAGCTGTTCTGCACGGTGCTCATCCTGCTCTTTGAGAAGAATGCTATTGCTACATCCAGGTGTTCCTTTTCTTTTTTATCTCTGCTGCTGTCTGTTTTTTGTCTGGCATCGATTTGGTGTCGCAACCGGATAAAAGTGCGACAGAAATAAACGTGAGCAATATGTTGGAAATCTAGGGTTTTTCATAGAACAGGTTGACCCTGAGGTTAATAAAAACCGGACGTACGGATACAAAGCATGCTGGCAGGTTATCCCTAGATCACCACATCATCTACAGCACGTCATTTAAGCAGCCCAAACAGCATCCGCGCTTTCTTTACTCTGGCCCTTATCATCACAAACGCGACAACCCCACCAATCAATGGGAACAGGAAGCTCATCAGCGACCATTGCAATCCATTTTTACCCAGCGACCTGGCCAGCATGCCCAGCGCGACATAAAACGTTAGCCCAACCCCCATAGCAGCCATGTACATATACACCGCCAGTGTCCACAGGGGGTCGTCTCTACCCTCGGCAAGTACAAACGCCAGTACATAGAAAGCCACCATCAGCACGGCAGGGACAAAGAATGTCAGCTTCAGGTAGAAGTAGCGTTTATTAACTATCGCAAGGTTCATATCAGCTCCGTTAAAAAGGCGCATCGTGCAATCAGCGCAGCCTGCGATCAGGCTGCCCCTTCTGCCTGGAGGTTGGCCAGGAATGCGCTGGAGAAGTGCTTGCCCGTTTCATATTGCTCCGTGCTCATTGAGTCTTTAAAGGCTTCCAGATAGTCCAGCTGCCCCTGAGCCCAGTCCTGGTATGAGAAGTGACTGTTAAAAGGGTTCACCCAGTCAATATCGCCAGGCTCTGCACGGTTCACCTTGCCATTTTCGTCGATGTTGATGTTCGCGGTCGACAACTCAATCAGCAGCATGCCTTCGGCGCTCATCCGGTCTTTGGGGCTCAGGCCTTCCATGGTTGTGTTCCAGGCGGCGGCAACGCTTGATGGGGTATTGGAGTCAGGGAATTTGAAGGTATGCCCGGTGCCTCTATCGGTAAGGCCATCGTGGTTACTGTCTTGCCCGTCACCCCGCATTCGCAACAGGTTGGCCGCACCTTCGTCGCTCATCGCGTCAATATCGCTATCCGTAATGGCGCTACCCAGGCTATGTACCTTTTGCAGCACGGCACGGTCTTCCGCACCCAGGTTACGGATAAACGCTTTCGCATCCCCACCGTCCTGCTCCGCCTGGGACAGCAGCCCGACAAACTGTTCCTGATTGCCGATCAAGGTTTGCATGTAGTCATTACTTGCCCCACGCTGCATAAGATCTGACATGGCATCCTGGTAACTGTCATTTAGCTCCTCTACCCGGTTCGGAGCCTGTGTAACCGCCGGTGCTGGCGTAAACGAAACAGGTGTTACATACATGGCCTTGTTCTCCCTTCTATCCATAGACGCGCAATATTTACTGGGATAGAGCAACATCCGGGCCACCTGCCCTAAAGTTCGTGGGTTTCTGCTGCTTCATGCAGGTTTTAAAAAAAAGAAGGCACAGCTAAAGCAGAGATATCCGCAAGAGCAAGAACACCAGGAATATAAAGAGATAGGGACAGATATCAGAGCGGCATTATGGCGAGGTTATAGGGGGCAATGGTTTGCCACTCCACACTGCGACCAAAATTACTGAGTTTTTCACAGACATAACACAACGCCAGCTTATACCCCTCACGCATCCAGGCAACCGGTCAATGAAGACTGACAGAAACCGGACAATCTGAACTGATGAAAAGCAGACAAATTAGAGTGGTGTTGACAGTACGGGCACTCAGCAACTGCGCCTGCCGATCAATCTCAGCCTTCACCGCATCATTCAGCAACGGCTGGCGTGATTGATCAGCGACCGCAGCCGGCAACGCGGGCGGATCGGCCCGGTGATGCTGCTCCAGCTGCGCCGCCATCTGGTTAAAGGCGTTGATATAGGCTTCTTTGATGGCTGCCGCTTTCTTACCGGTGAAGCCTATCACCAGGAACATAAAGCCATCTTTGGTCATTTCGTAGACCTGCACCGCCTTCCTGCCACCACGAGGCATTTCAACTGTTGATGACGTTTCCTTAAAATTCAGGGCACGAAAGTCATCAGAGCAATCAAGCGTGTTGATTTTTGCGATGACATTGTCATGCCTGCGTGCGAATACCTCAGCAACCTTCTGAGATGTGGTCAGTAGCAGATTGTTCGAAAGAGAGATTACATCTTGCGGAACAAGGCTAATCGCCTGAGAAGAAGTAGTAGCCATACCTGGCCTCCGTTACATTTTTTCGAAAATATAGGGTGTCAGGAGGTTCGAAACGGCTGTAACAGACCGCGGACTTATTCCCCTTGCGGGTATTGTATTCGTCGCCCTCCCGACATAGCGCAGACGCAACTATGGCGTGGTGTACCGTACTGCAGGCACAAAAAAACCAACGCTTACGGGGTTGGGGATGTCCGGTTACAAGAGGTTTCGACGCCTCGTGGGAAAGATAGTAGAGCCAGGTTCGCCAAGCGTCAAACAAGACGATCGGTTGAAGGGGTAATACGCCATTATCACAAGCGTAGATAAACGGATGCATAAATTCCTTCTTGTGTAACCACTAACCAGTCCCCATATCAACGACAGCAGAAAGAGTCAGAGAAGAGCTATGGTACAACAAATAAAACTCAATTAAACACTGTTCATTTCATTGTGAACAGTGTTTAATAAGCGCTGTTTAATTGACTGGAAAAGGAATTTCCATATGAAAAAACTGAATGTATCCCCTGGGGATATCATCGCGACACTATTTGGCACATACCATCACTACTCACTGGTAACCGATCGGATCTGTGAAGAAGGCTTGCCAATGCTCATCTCAGCCACCAAGCGTAACGGTACAGTACGGGAAGAAACCTGGAACACTGTTACCCAAGGTAAACAAACTTACATCACCAAATTATCGTTGAACGGTACTGTTGAGGAAGTATTAGCGAAAGCTCGATCAAGGGTTGATAGTTGGAAATACAGCCTGGCCGGCTCAAATTGCGAGCATTTCGTCAATTGGGCACGGGGAGTCGGGATGACATCTAATCAGGTACAAGCAGGTGTGGCTGGCGGCCTGCTGGGGGCCATTGCCGTCGGAGTGCTTTCCGAGGAGCCTAAAACACTCAAAGTATTTGCCGGAGCAGCACTTATGGGAGCAATAGCCGTTAGTGCAGCCAAGGCAGCTGAGAAAAAGAAAAGACCATCACCTTAGAAGCTCAAGCTTAACGCTCCAAACAGCACAAGCTACAGTATTCACTGAGTGTAAAATTACGCTCAGTGAATACTGTAGCGCAATCAAGGGCTTCGAACTTACGTAAAACGTCTTAATGCTGCTTGCCAAGAGTGTTAGCAGCCACAAGAGATGTGATGCGTATCTGATTATTGGTAGCGGTGAGTACATCATTAGATGTTCGAGTTGATCGCCTGGGTGAAAGTAGCCATACCTAGCCTCCTTTTGGTTTCTTCTTACGGAAATAGGGTGTCAGGAGGGTAAGAACGGCCAAAATTAACCGCGGGCTTATTTTACCGAAGGGTATTGTATTCACCGCCTCCCCGACATAGTGCAGACGCAGGGGTTGCCGAGGATACTAAGTTATTAACCCGGCGGCCATTTACATCGTGCTTTTTGACCTAATGGCCCGTTTTGCGGGGCCTGCAGCAAGACGGTGCAGACCTATTTACCCGCTGGTTTAATACAAAGCGGATATAGATAAGCGTGTCTACATGGATTTATATGGACACGCCATAAAAAGGCCTACCTGGACATACTAGCCTTGTTTTTGTAGGTAGGATAAGAATGCGGTACTATCACCAAGAGACTTAGCAAAAACCTCTACACTGTTTTGGTCAAAATGTTGAAGTACACCAACAACCTTGAAGTAACAGCCAGATTGATTCAGGTATTCACCTGTTTTTGGAGGGAAAGGTGATTTTATATAATCATCTTTATCAAAACCCTCAAAACTCTTACCAGTTTCCATATTAACTAAGTAGTGATGGGTTATTTCGTTTGATATTTTCTCATTCATTTTAAAATCTCCATATTTGAGGGGAGTGTTATAACTCTTAGCACACGAGCACGTGAAACGCGTCCGAGACCCTAGGGGCTTAAGTGCTGCAACTTGTTACACTTCAACTGTTCCAATTTCTAATTTTTGTACAGATTTCATTCATCCTATCGTTCAAATCTAAACTTCCCATAAGATTTTGTTTTGTCATGATTTTTGCGATTTTTTCTGCCAAGAGTGGTTTTTTAGAGTTATATCTTGACCCCTCACCTGACACCAGACCATCAATATGATCAAAAAATGATTTGTACTTCTCAACTTGGGTTGAATCAGTTAATCCCCAAAATTCATCTACAACCGAAGCCGGTATATAGTTTTCAATTTCCTTACCTTTAGTAATCCAACAATAAGCACCAATAGTATCAAATTCATTTCGTATCCTTTCCTTAGTGTCATTAATCGATGCTTGCTGATTCCTCTTATCACTATCAATAAGCATAACTGCATTGCGATTAGTGTTGAGAATGGATATTCCTGAATCTACATCGTTGGGCGTTTCAGCACTGAGATGGGACAACAATCGCCCCCCATAAAAAACTACCTGATAATGAGTTCCTTCCTTAAGTACGCCCTCACTCCATAGTTCCACCCATCTATTTAAATAGATTCTATCGGATGGCCCTTCAACCCAAACAACACCATTTGCTTGTAGTAAATCGCTTGCTCTAACATCAAGGTCATCAAGAATTCCGTTATTTTCAATATAGGTTTTGGCTGTGGTACATATAGCTTCGGCGTTTCCTTGAGTTATATGAATAATTTGAGCATCGTTTTGACGACTAAACTGATCAATCAGGACATTGGAATGTGTTGTTAAAAAATATGTAAACTCATTATCAATAGAAAATCTATAGATAAAATCGTTTAGCCTCCTAAGCAATGCTGGATGAATATTATTTTCCAACTCTTCAAAGCCAAATATATATTGATTTAATTCTTTTCCTTCGAGGTGTGGAACCAGTATTAGGCAAGCTAATACTGAGATCACTGTTTTCAAACCACTTCCAGAAAGTGACAAAGCTATCCGACCTTTGTACTCTTCTTCGAGGTAAATTTCCCAACAGTTATCATCGTGAAGCTGGCAGACAATATCAGTAAAATTTGCGTCATGTGCAAATATAGAATTCAAAGCGTCTAGCATATTAGATTCGACTAAGCGACTTGGAAAATTAGATCTATTGATAATATTTTGAATCGCATTTGTTAACCCACTGCCATTAGTTCCTATTTCTAGAGTTGAATTTGCAACCTCAGGAACAATATCACGCTCAGCAAGAAGCCTACGAAAAACTTTTCCACCTAAGGGATTCCCCATATTATTTGGTAGGCGATTAGAGTAGTCTCCGCTACCTGTTAACTGAGGGGTGATTCCACTATCGTCACATTCAACCAGACTAGCGCTATTACCTCGGCCGCCTTCAGCTTCTGACCATTTTATTGTACGCCCAATATACTTTTTACCATAAACACCATGATCCCCGCCTATTTTTCCACCTCTATTGCCGCTGGGGAAAGTTCGGGTAGCTACTGCCTCTGATATTTTGGATTCAAAAATAATTTGGGGGCGTTGATTATCTCTCCACGTAGCTTGGTCAAATCTATAATTTCCCAATGTGACAATTTCTATTAAATCCAAAAGAGATGACTTCCCCGAGTTGTTTCGACCAATAATTATATTAACTCGCTGGAGGTCATCAAAGCCTGTTTCACCTTTAAAGCACTTGTAATTTTTAACTCGAATCGCTAGCTTTGACATACTTTTTTTGCCTTTAAAATGTAACAGTTTAATTCTCGCAAGCTTGCCTACCTTACAAGGTCATTCGAAAAGAGGATGCATTCTGACCCTAAGCCAGCTCGCCTGCCACAACCGTCACCCGCACTTTCTTCACATCTGTACGAATCATCACAAAGGCAATAACACCGCCCATCAACGGAAACAGAAAGCTCAGCAGCGGCCATAGAAACCAGTTCTTCCCCAGCGCCTTAGCTAACATGCCCAGCGCAACAAAGAACAGCAGACCAACCCCCATCGCTGCCATGTACAGAGACACAGCCAGATCCCGCAGCGGATCGTCTTTACCGCTGGAAAATTCAAACGCCAGCAGGTAGAACGCAAGCATCAGCACAAAGGGCACGAAGAAGGTGCACTTCAGAAAGCTGTAACGCTTATTGATATTCTCGATATCCATATCCTATCCCTGCAGGAAAATATCTAACGCCTCAATAACCGGCGCGAAGTTGATTGACTGGTTATGGCAGAGAGTACGCTCAACCCCTGAAACTCAACAATAACTTCTTAGCTTTTCCAACAATCGGGGCTTCAACATCAGGAAATGAACCGACTTTTATAAAATCCGAAAAACCATCTGGCTCGATACCAGAAATATTTTTATAAGACATAGACCAGTCACCAAATTCACGCGTTGATATTTCTTCTTTAATTAATGTAATAATTCCACAATGGCGTTCATCTGCTGTTATATTTCTGTACAACTGATCAATCTTATCTTGAGGCCCTTCTATCAATTGCATGATATTACCGTCATGGTATAGAAGCATACCTGTAATGCCATGTTTAAGGTTATTACTCTTGAATGATTCGAGTAAGTTCGATAGCGCTTTCTCGCTAAGAACATTCTTGGTGGAGCTAACGTAAATTATGTGACTAAGTTTATTCACTATAAACCTCAGGGTCATAACGCCGTTTTAAGAGGCGATAAACAGTTTGCTAAAATGTGAAACGAAGTGGAACCGAGCAAACTGTTACGAGTCCGACTTGAAAACCCTTGTTAGGCATTTTAAATACCCAACTTCTTTATATTTCTTTTTTCATAACTCCAGAGAATTCTAACCTACCTTCGAGTTCACGAAAGTCTGCATTCACAAGTTCCCAGCCTTCTTTTCCAAGTTCATTAAGGTATTCTTCCACGTCTTCTCGTTTTTTACCTTTAAATAATCCAGCTGGCTCGACATCTTTAGAATCTACAATCTTATATTTATACTTTCTCATGAGTTCTCCATAACCCATTTAATTTGGGGAATGCCTAACAGCTTAATTCTGCGACCACGCAAAGTTACCTACCTTACAAGGTCATTCGAAAAGAGGATGCATTCTGACCCTAAGCCAGCTCG
>OJDH01000277.1_pt1 | contig 30188 bp, 26 predicted proteins | sample 1592761 | NCBI WGS metagenome assembly OJDH01 (sample SAMN05416855, study PRJEB24817) | seawater metagenome | isolation source: Sea water | place: Canada:Atlantic | collected 2013-11
GTTAACGAGCTTAACCGTAGAATAACTATGCTCTTCACTCGTTGCCTTGACTCAGAAGCGCTAAACTCTCGCTGAGCGATCAAATCTTTATACTGATTGGTATAATCTTTAGTAAAAAAGAAAAAGGCCATCGATAAATTCGATGGCCTTTTGCCAAACGCTTAGCCTGTGATTATACCAATCGGTATAACCTAGCTAACGTTAAAAGTTTACAACTTCAACATCAGAACAGCCGCCATCAGCGCCACATACTTTGTAGCTAAAGCTTGTTCCGTCAGCATCTCTAAAGCGATCGGTATGACTGCTATTCGTTGTTGTTCCAACTTCAACACCATCACGGTAGATAGTAAAGGTGCCTACGCTGTCCCAACCAAGTCTTACACGAACTCTTCCACTACGTGACTTATGAGAATTTTTAACTGTTAGGTTAAAATCAGTGACTTCGTCAACTTGAACATCGAACGTCTGAGTCGATACTGCTGTAGCTCCATCATCATCCGTCACAGTGAGGCTCACATCATAAGAACCAGATACTGTGTACTCATAAGAGGTAGTTTCACCAGTTCCAGTAGAACCATCACCGAAGTTCCAGCTCCAATCTGTAATGCTTCCGTCGCTATCAGTACTGGTACTCGTAAAGCTTGCCATACCTAAAGTAAAGCTCGCATCAAAGTCAGAAACAGGCGCTTCATTTGGAATATCGGTACCTTCGTAGCTACCAACAAGTGCAGCTCCGTCATAGGCACTATAACCATGTAGCATCACCCAGTAGGTTCCCTCTTGTGCAGGGTCTACAGGACAAGACTCATCATTACCACCAACATATGGACGACAATCATAGGTATCCATTGTTGGCGCTTCGCCATATCTCACATACAAGTCGCCATCACCTGTACCACCAGAGAGATCAAAAGATAACTCTGTCGCATCGGCAGGAACGGCTAACGTATAGTATGCTTTGCTACCAGTAGCACCACTGACATCAACTGACTCGCCATTAACTAATACAGTCGGCTCAGGAACTGGCTCTGGCTCTGGCTCAACACAGGCTTCAACGCCTACAGCCATGAACGCTGCTTCAACATCTGCAGTGCTATAACCTAGGTCCGACGCAGCATTTTTCACGCCACAAGCGCCATCCCAGAACTTACTATTTGCAGTCCAGTGAACCTGGTTAGCAACCACCATCACTTGGAATGCTGTTCGAGTATTCCAGCCATCCATGTGCGCTAATGTGTAGAACGCTTTGTTAAACACACCTGAGCTATAGTGGACATCCATACCATCATAGTAATCAGCCGCATCACCGATTGAATTACCATCAAGCGTAGGGTCTTCCATATAGCGCAATGCACCCTCGCCCTTGAAGATATCAGCACCGACTAGCCAATCGTTAGTTCCTTGCATAAAGAACTCAGCAGCTTCACCAGCCATATCTGAGAAGGCTTCGTTCATACCACCAGAACGAGCTGCATAAACTAGATTTGAGTTTTGTTGAGTGAAGCCATGACTCACTTCATGAGCTGATACATCTAAGCTCACTAATGGGTAAAAGGTCGTCGCACCATCACCAAATGTCATTGCTGAGCCATCCCAGAAGGCATTCTCATAGCTATTACCATAATGAACACGCATGGTTAACTGGAAAGTCAGTGGAGCAGTGTCGTACCAATCGCTATACATGTTATAGATAACATTTCCGAAGAAATGTGCATCGTTCAGCGGTGCATAAGCGCCGTTGATCTCTTTAACAGTATTACGCGGGCACTCGTATTCAAAAGCGGTGCTGCCACTTGTACCGTGGTTAAGGTTAACTGTTTTTACATTTGCTGAATCCATGGTGCAATTGTCACCATCTTCAGTGACATCTAGGTAGCCAAAATCAGTTCCGTACTCATATTGCCCTGTTTTAACGTTACCGCCTGGGCCTGTTCCTACTTCAGCGTGAGTCAAACCTTCCCAACGCTTAAGGACTGATCCAGTTTTGGCATCAACAATCGTAAAAGGACGAGTCGGATTATCACCATATTGAACATATGATGTGATGTAGACCAAACGAGCCTGATTAGCATCATCTTGGTATACCCATAGATCAGCTTGCTCGTTATGGCGTTTAAGTTGAGAAGCTAATTTACTCTCACCTTTCATTGAAGCTGTTAACGCTTGCTTTGCAGAAAGCTTAGGATTAACGAAGCTTTCAGCTTGAGCAATGTTGTCCAACATCTTTCCCTGCAATCCTGAGTAAATACCCATGGAAGAGACATTTGAACTGATCGAATAACCAAATACAGGGACACCATAAAAATATTGCTGTAGGCGCTGCTTCGTCCCTTTCTTTCCAAGTTGAATCTCTTTTGCGACTTTAAAATCGCTGCCTTTTTCAAGTGAGATTGCACTATTAATATTGTTACTAGAGTGAATACTTTTTAGTTTTGAAACATCTACACTATTAGCAGCCATCGCTTGAGAACTTAACGCTGCTGAAATAGCTAGGAAAACCAATGAGATCTTATTATTTAGCATCATGCTGTTACCCATTAAATTTATATTTAGGGAGTTTGCTGCAAGAAATTACAGCTAACCTGGTGACATCCCGTTCAAACAGACACAACAAAAACATAGACTGACAATTTAGGAGGTCAAATATCGTTCGTTTCATCGTCGACCAAGTAACAATCATGTTGAATAATTGATACAAGTTGAAACAAACAACAATCCTATAAGCCAAAGGTAGAGGGTACAATCAGATGAAAGGGCTATCTTAGGGACAAAAAAGAACTAGGAGTATAAACTTTTGGGTAATGCGAAACGCTAAAACAAGGTCTTAACTATAGGGGCAAGCTCATTATTCAAGCAGTACATGACTGTGACCAGAGAGTACACAAATAATTTACAGTAAAGCATCCTGTTCTCGGTATAGAAGCGAGCAATAGCGGTTATCTGCTCGGTAAACAAAGTATATTATTGAAATATAGTAGGTAACCTTTGGCATTAAACACCCGCTATTTTTATATTCGCTTCCAACAAAAAGCAGCTATGACGTGGGCTGCCCACTTTTCATAACTGCTTTGATTTAACAACTTATTTAATGATTATAGGCACTTTCAATTGCAACCAAGATTCTGTCTATTTATCTTGGCTCATGGGTTACCTCTGTTATTTTTTGGTCCACGTTTCTGATGAAATTGAATAAAACCCAGATTCAGTACCATTGTCATTAGCATCTAATTCAAAATCGTAAATGTCGAACTCAAGTGTCTCCGCTGATATATCAGTTGGGGACCCCACTAACGTCCAACCGTTTTCGGCAATAAATAGCTGTCCAAATCTGATCTTCCAGTTAAAATCGACAATGCCATCGTTACTGACTTCTTGAGCGGTATGATCAGAATTAAAGGTAATATCATGCTGCCAGCCTGAATCATTATCTATGCCAGTGAAGGTTTTTCCGGCCAAATCAGCAAACGTTAACCTAGGTTGATCACTCGGTGTGTGCGTGCGCCTCATAACCCCAGCATCTTCATCATCTTTCCATATGACAACATCCCCTAAAACGTCGACCACGGTTTCAGTGTACTGAACACCTTGCTGGTTAAGTGTAACGGAGGTGTAATTGAGTAATTTAGTACTGTCATTCCAGTCATATGTCCCTGCATTTAATCCATATCGGTTAGGGGAGTGACCAAGATCTAAGAAGTGGTTATCGTCAAAAATAGCCAACATTTGGTAACCTGTGTCTGTCGGATTGTAATAACCACCGACTAAGGGTTGGGTCGTACTGATTAAGCGTTTTAAGCTAAAAGTCGATGTTTCGCCATCGATGACTTCAGTCACGGTCATGTTATTACCGTCAATGATAAAGCGGCCAGCCTGCACGACTTCTTGGTTAAGTGGTTGTTCGTCATGCAGACCAATACAGCCATTGGTATCCTCAATCGTGGTTAAGCTCAATGCTCCAGTGTCTTGGTTCCATGTATAGGTTCCCACTTCAAACCCATCTTGTCCGCAGCCATCGTCTGATATTTCCATATGGGTATAGAAACCCGATTTTGAAAAATTGACCACAAGATCATGAGATCCTTCCATCATCCAAGAGCCGATAATCGCTAATGGCGCCACGAGATCATCATCGTTTGAAATGGTTTGTATAGTCGAAGAAATCAGGCTGTCATCATGCTGATTTACCGTCGCAATGAATGCATCAGCAGTAACGCTATCATCAATTAAATCTAAGGTAGAACTGACACCTTCAGGTAGGCTAAAAGCATTAACTCCCTCACCATCAACCAGAATTTTAATCAAGGCTGATAAGGTGAGTTTCTCATTTTGATCTATGGCTAATTTGGCAGTATCGAGCGCATCATCTGTAGTCGGTAACGCAGCATTACGTGTAAGTAACACGAACTCTGATGTTGATACGTTAGTAACATTTACGCCTAAACTTTCATCTTTTACCAACTGATTATCAGCGCCTGCTTGCTCTATTAATCGTCCCAACGATCCCATTTGTGAGACAAACAAGACCTCAGGGTTAATCTCAGTATCCCCTGTTGCACGTATCTGCACTAAGCGGTTATTTTGCTCATCACCATCAAGAGTGACTTTAATTGAATATTGCCCTTGGGGATCTGCTGTCGTTGAAAAGACCTGCTCAGCGACCATAACCTCGACATAAGCATTACTAATAATATCATCTGTGACGAGTCCATTTATCGTTATGCTGGATACTTTGCGAGTAATGATGATAGTAATACTTTGCGTTGCGGTGGCACCATCATTATCAGTAACGAGTACATTGAGTGTCAGGCTTATATCGTTATCTACATCCGGTGCAATAAAGCTGACAGTGGCCCCATCATCACCAGTAAGTGTAATATCAGTTGAGGAAGTGGACCATTTTATACTGCTGATACTGCCGTCAGGATCTGAAGCGTTAGCCGTAAGGCTTAATGTCTGCCCTTCGTTCACGCTATTTTCACCAGCAATAGATACAACCGGTGCTTTATTGGTTATTTCAATTGGTGTCGGGTCTTCACTGCCTCCACCACAACCTAGCAATATACCAGAGCTTAATAGGGTAGTAATAAGCAACGGTGTGAATTGCGGGTGAGAATGCTTCATTATTAATTCCTTTATTGTGAAGTAATTCAGATACATAAAACGACTTATATTTATCAGGTATCCATTTATCTCATCGATGCCAAATGAAAATGCATTGATGAATATTCAACTACATTTAGGTCAAATAACCCGTTTGAGTTCAGAGTGTTCAATGTCAAATTGATTAAACAAGGTTAAAATGGCCTAGCAAATCGGTCAAATGAAAAGATGATAACTATCAGGTGAATTAAACTTATCTGAAATGACAAATAAAATTTATTACCTTTTGAAAGTAATGGTAAATAAGCACAGCTAGAAATGTTATGGGAACATAATTTAATGGTGTAAATAGGGGGAGTGAAGAGGCTGTGAGCAGACTAAAGTAAATATATTCTAATTAACGAACTTTGATTACCCAGGTGTACTTAATTAATGCTTAATATTGTGACCAGTTTAACTTTTTAACAATGGTTTTTAACCAAATTTCAAACGCATTAATAATCGGTTTATTTTTATCTTTTAGGCGATAAACCAAATATGCTTCACTGTAAGATGATATTTTATTGGGAAAAGGAATAATGATCTCTCCTTCCTTCAATAGTTTGTTAATCATAGGTTTATATCCCATACCAATGCCTGCACCGGAACGCACTGATTCAATGGCAGACCGAAAACTACTGAGCAATAACTCATTGCCCGCAGGTGCTTCAAAATGCCATTCATTGAGCCAATGCGGCCAATTATTCTTATCAGAAGTCACTCGAATGAGTCGACTATTTTCTAATGTATTCAGGTCCACACTCGGGTTCATGTCGAAATAATCATGTCGACAAATAGGGGTTATTTCTATTTTGAATATAGGCACATAAATAAGATCAGATTCTTCACCTTTGGTGCGCCTAATCGCCACATCGAGATCTTTTACAGCAAAATCCATCATATTAGGAGCTGAATCCATTTGAATATTAATATCAGGATGATGTTCTTGAAACTCATGAATAAAGGGGGCAAGTAAGGCACTTATCACCATAGGCACACTGTTTATAACAAAGGTGAATTTTTCTTTCTTAGCAATCAACTCATCAGTTGCACTTTGTAGTTGTTGGAGTGATTTCTGTACTTTATAAAAATAGGCCTGCCCGTCCTTTGTTAACTTCAAGGAGCGATTTAATCGTTTGAATAGCGGTACACCAAATTGTTGTTCAAGCGTTCTAATTTGATGACTGACTGCTGGAGGGGTTATACAAAGTTCTTCAGCCGCATTTTTAAAACTAAGATGTCTCGCAGCAGATTCAAAGACCCGCAGAATATTTAGCGAAGGCATTCGATGTTTTTTTTCATTTAGCATAGTGAAACAGCCTCAAATTTTAAATATATATCACCGATATGTTCGCCATAAAACGTAAATAAAGTCATTGCTAAACAAGCAATGATAGAAAGGTTAACACATCAGTTGGCCGTAACCATCCTCAGAGTCAAGAAACAGACAACAATGACCCCCACATCATCTCTAATTTTAGTGCATTACGAGATTGTTATGTTCATCATCAAAATAATCGATCAAAAAACGCGGCATCCTGCCGCGCGTACTAAACCGACTCGTTAATAATATATTAGGACTGATGCACTGACTGTATGACTCCAGTAGCGCTTCAGTTCCATCATCCGCTATGAGTTAGCAATCATTACGCGAGTGACCGTAACCAATAAAAGGTGCGACGGCAGACTAACGCTACGCACCTCATCTCTTCCACAAGGAAGAAGACCTTCCTTGGTGTAGTTAAATTTCAGCGGTTCATAAATACAACCCGCTGAAATCGATTAACTTTCCTCTTTGCGATACATCCAACGATAAAGTGTTGGCAGCACGAGCAAGGTCAAAGCTGTCGAGCTAAACAGACCACCGATGATCACCACTGCTAGCGGCTGCTGGATCTCACTGCCCACACCACTTGATACCAAGATAGGGATAAGACCTAAAGCCGAGGTCAACGCCGTCATCAATACCGGACGCAGACGACCAACGGTGCCTTCATACACACTGGTGTAAAGGTTTTCACCAGCATTCGATCCAAGCTTCTCTTTTAACGCCGTCTGACGCCTTTGATTAATCGAGTCCACCAGCACTACGCCGTTGAGCACCGCCACACCAAATAGTGTGATAAATCCGATAGAGCTAGGCACCGACAGGTAAGTGCCGCTGACAAATAGGGCAACCACACCACCAATTAACGCCAAAGGTACGTTCGCCATGATCAAGCCCACTTGTTTAATCGAACCAAATGAGAAGAAGAGTAACAAGGCGATTAATCCAATAGAGACAGGGACCACTAGCATTAACTTTTGCTGGGCGCGCTGCTGGTTCTCATATTGACCACCGACAACAACGGTATAGCCTGGCGGCAATTCAGCCTGAGGAATAATGGCATAAATGTCATTCACCACAGAGCCCATGTCACGACCAGAAACGTTTGCTTGTACTACGACTCGACGTTGAACATCATCACGACGAATATTCGGTGGTGCCATCTCAACTTCAACGCTAGCCACTTCGCCTAAACGCACTTTGGCACCGCTAACACCACTGAGAATAAGATCCCTCAGCGCATCAGGTGCGCTACGATACTTCTCGGCTAAACGTACATTGATATCGTATCGGGCATTACCGTCAATCACTTGGCCGGCGCTTACACCACCAATCCCCTGACTCACCAGACTCATCACCTCATCGACACTAATCCCGTAACGAGCAAGCAGCTCTCGATTAGGACGAACCACTAATTGCGCTTCACCACTGACTTGCTCAAGGGAAACATCCACGGCACCGGGGATCTGAGCCACTAATGCGGTAAGCTTTTCACCACTTTGTGACAGCACATCAAGATCAGGGCCGAAGATTTTAATCGCCAACTGCGCCTTCACACCTGATAGCAATTCATCCACTCGAGTCGCAATAGGTTGAGAGAAGGTAAACAGCAGTCCAGGGAAGACATTTAGCTTCTCTTCCATCAACTTTTGCAGCTCAATACGATTCTCGGCAGACAGCCACTCATCAACAGGTTTAAGACCTATATAGATCTCGATGTTGTTAACGGGCTCAGGATCTCCCCCTAACTCAGCAGCGCCGATGCGGCTCAAGGCATATTCCACTTCAGGAAACTCTAGCAACATTTTTTCAAGCTTAGGCGCCACATTCAGTGATGTTCCTAGACTTGCTGTTGGTGCTAACGTCACTCGCAGGTTTATCGTGCCCTCTTCTAACTCAGGGACAAACTCTGTGCCTAAACGGGGTAACAGCGCCATACTCAGCACAAACAAGGTCACAGCGGTTGCCGCTACGGCTTTGGGTCTGGCCATTGTCATCGTTAATAAACGGCGATAAACCACTTCAATCGGTTTCAGTACCGGGCTTTCTCTTAACGTTATTCCACGTTTAAAGAGCAGCACTGCCAATGCAGGCACAGCAACCAACGCCACAACTAACGCAGATAGCATGGCTAAAATTATACTCACAGCCATGGGTTGGAACAGCTTACCTTCGACGCCCTCTAGCGCAAACAAAGGAGCAAACACCACAACGATGATCGCAGTGGCGAAGAAGATCGGGCTACATACCTCTTTCGCCGCCAACATCACTCGCATGACGATGCCTTCTTCAGAGCCAGCAACCAAGCCATCTTCACCCGCATGATAGGGATCTGACTCACCATCTGCTCGATCTTGTGCATCACTTAAATGACGTCTATCTGGTTGTGTCAGGTGTTTGAAGATGTTTTCAACCATCACCACCGAACCATCCACCAGCATACCGATGGCAACGGCAAGGCCGCCGAGAGACATCAAGTTAGCCGACATACCAAAGTAAGACATCACCATCAATGCAAGACAGATAGAGACAGGGATTGATAGCAGTACTAACAGCGTTGCACGTACGTTGACCAAAAATAGCGCTAAGATAACCACAATGAACACAAAAGCCATTAAGAGTGCATCACGCACTGTTGTCACAGCTTGAGTCACTAGATCTGACTGATCGTAGAAGACCTCAAAAGTCACACCTTCAGGCAGAGACTGTTCAACCAAGGCTGTTCTGGTATTAATATCATCAATGGTCGCTTTCGTGTTCGCGCCCATACGCTTTAAAATCACGCCGGCAACCACTTCACCTAGGTTCTGTGCGTTCCCCGCCTCATCACGACGCGTCATGGTCACCGCACCCACACGGATCTCGCTACCATAAGCCACATTCGCAATATCGCTCACGCGAATAGGTGTACCGCCAAACTCAGTTAACGGGATCTGGGCAATCGCCTGTAATCCCGCATCACCTGCGGGTAATAAACCATAGCCACGCACCACTAACTGCTCTTGGCCTTGGTCCATAAACCAGCCACCCGCGTTGCGGTTATTACTCTCAAGTGCCGTGGTGACTTGCGCCATCGACAGACCATAACTGAGCAACTTATTAGGATCGATCTGCACCTGATATTGACGAACATCGCCACCAAATGAGAGCACTTCAGTCACACCGCTCACAGGCATCATGATAAGTTTGACTAAGTAATCATTCAGACTACGTAGCTCACTGGCATTGATGCCAGAATCTGGGCTTGCACGTAGAATATACTGATAGATCTGGCCTAAACCTGAGGTATTCGGACCTATTTCAGGCACACCAATCCCATCAGGGATCATTTCACGCGCTGCCTGTAATTGCTCAAACACCTGCTGGCGAGCAAAGTAGATATCCGTTCCTTCTGCAAACACCACTGTCACTAAAGACAAGCCAGTGCGTGACAGTGAACGAACTTCTGTTACCGCAGGTAAAGCGTACATTGCCGACTCTACTGGGTAACTAATCAGCTTTTCAACTTCTTCGGCTGCTAAGCCTTCGGCTTCGGTATTAACCGTCACCTGAACGTTGGTGACATCTGGAAATGCATCCAGATTTAATTTGGGTAACATGGCGACACTGGCTACCGCAATTGCGATTAACCCTAGTACCACCAATAAACGGTTACGGATCGCAACCTCAATCAGTCTCTGTAACATGAGAGCCTCTTTCTATTCAAGAATATGGGTTATAGATAATTAGTTAGCGATTAATGGTTATGAATATCGAAACCAGACTTCGCTAACTCAGAGGCGAGAAAAAAGGCGCCAGATACCACAACCTTACTCCCTACCGCTAATCCACGAACCAGGTTCAAGCCACGCTGGCTTTCTACCACTTCAACCTCAAACGCTTCAAACCCCTCTTCACCTTGAATAAAAACCTGCCAATCACCATCTCCACCACGGGTTAATGCTGCATCAGGTAGAACAAAACCCGTGTCCTGAGAATCAGGCAAATAGAGCTCAGCAAACTGACCCGCATGGATCACATGGCCAGGATTTTCCAGACTCACTAAGATCTGCTCAGTACGCGTCACACTGTCTATCTCATGAGAACGCCCGATAATTTTAGCTTCGATGTTTTTATCACCCACACGTACCAGTGCCATACTGCCGACGCTGACTTTTTCAGACTGAGTTGGCGTCACTTGAGCTTCAACCCACAGATGAGACTCATCAGTGAGCTGCATTAACGCTGTGCCCGCAGGCACTATTTGACCTAACTTGGCCAAATCTTGCTGAACGCGTCCCTTGATTGGCGCTAATAATTGATAGCGACCGATAGTTGCAGGGTTAGACTCTAACGTTGAGATCTGTTTTGAAGTCATCTTCATCGCTTCTAAAATCGCACGCTTTAATTCAGCATCGACCTGCGCTTGAAGATAACGACTGGCACTCACCGCACTCTTACTCATACGGCTAACTCGGCTCCACTCAGCAGCTGCATTAATGTAATCAGCCTGAGCCTGCGCAACCGCAACACCACCTAATGTCAGCAATGGCTGGCCTTCTGCCACTTCTTGACCAGGCACGACATGACGCTGCTCAATTTTGACATCAAGTTGCGGTGCTAAAGTCATGGTTCTGTCACGGTCGACCACTAAGGTCGCTGTTGCCACTGCTTCTAAACTAAACGAGGCGACAGCAAGCTGTTCTACCTTGATATCTGCAAGTGTCAATTGTGCATCTGATAACACGATTGGATGAGACTCTTCCTCTTCAACTTCAGCGGTGCCGTGACCGTGTCCATCATCGGTTTGCACTGTCGACTCACCTTCATGATCATGCTTATCTTCATCAAGATGTGCAGTCTCTTCGACATGCAGCTCTGTGGCAGTGTGCTCATGCTCGTCACCAGCAAATGCAGTGGTTGGGATAGAAATAACCATTGCGAGTGTGATCAGTAATCCAAATCCCACTGCCTTAGCAATCGCCTTGGTAATGACGTTAGTCTCGCTGATGTTCAAATTTGTATTGTGTTTCATATTGATAAATTCCAATCTAATTAGTGAGCAAGAGTGCTGCGATTAGCAGACCCATTGTTAGTGGCTACCGGAAGCTGTGCGCTGAGGAAAACCTCTAACTGCCCACTTGCTCCCATCCACTCAAGCCAACTTGAGTACAGTGCGGTTTCGAGTGACAATCCCGCTAAAAAACTACTCGAAAGCTGACGCTGACTTTGCAAATAATCACTGGTATTGATATCACCCGCCTTCCACTGCTGACCTAAGGCCGATGCTGCTTCTTGCCCGGAATGAAATACCAATTCACGCCATTCTTGATAGCGTTCAGTGAGTCTTGGAAGACTTAGATTGAATTTTTTCTGTTGTTGGATCAGCACACGTTCCCGCGCCAAATAGGTCTGTTCAGCAACCGCGATTTCTTGACTGGCAACCGCTAACGTATCGCTGTAGTTATTACGAAACTGCAATGGGATAGACAAGCCAATACCGAGCTTATTCTCCTCTCCCTCGCGTTCAGCACTCAGGCTAATGATTGGATCGGCTGCAGCATTGGCTTTCACTTGGCTCGCGGCGACTTTTGCTAGTAACACCTGCTGATAAGCACTCTTAAGAGCTGGGAGTTCAGGGTCTATTTGCGCAGACATTGTGGCGACTGTCAGGGTATCTAAAAAGCCACTAAACGGCTTATCGTTACTGCCTAACAGCATTAAAACTTCAGCATCTGCGCTAATGGAAGCCAACTCAGCAACCGCGTAATCCGCCGCCTTACTGGCCACATCAAGCTGAATTAACTGCAATTCAACAGCTGATAACTCACCCACTTGCATCTGTTGCTGGGCAATATCGAACTGTGATTTCGCAGATTTAAGCTGCTGCTTTTGAAACTGTAATGCTTTGCTAGCCTGTGATTGCTCCACCAAAGCTTGCACTGAGTTAGCCAACATCTGACTACGCTCTAAGGCGATATCAGAGAGCAAGATTTCCGCTTCCAACTGAGCTTGACGGGTTGCTGCGCCACGCTTATCACCCCAATCAATGGTCTGGCTAATATCCAGTGAGTACGTGTCTTCGGAGGCATTTTGATAGCCGATACCTAGCTCTGGGTTATACACAGCTTGATCGGCGGCATTGATTTTCATCAGTGCTTGGCTGCGTCTAACCTCTTGAGCTCTAACTTCAGGGAGGGCATTGAAATCTTGCATTAGACCCGGCAACCAGGTGCTAAAGTTGCTCTGTTGGTTCTCCACTAAGGCAGATCCATTCAGATCCGCACTCGTGCTTAAGTCTGCGGCTTGAACATGCAGTGATCCACTCGCCACATAGGCAAGCAGTAAACTGGCAATTATGGTTTTTTTCATCGTATTTCCTTTCCCCAAAAGCTGACGATGCATGCTAAGACCCGTGTTTAAATACAGGTTCAGACGCTAGGCTAAATAGGGGGTAAAAAAGTGAGGCGCAGCTAAACGACTAACGTCGGTTCATGCTGTTCCATTATGCTTTTTAGATGCTAAAAATTAGCTAAGGTTATACGATTGGAGGGCGGTAATTTAGAACACCTTCGGGAGGAAGGTAACGAGCAACGCTGGCAATCAGCGCATCTCCTTTAGGAATTGAAGGCATCACAGTCGTGATAGACATCGCAGTCACATGACCGCCATGACACTGGCAATCAAGGCAAAGATCAAAAGTCTGAGTCTCGGTTTTACTCACAAGGTGATTGTGCTTAGCACCCAGAATATCTAAGGTTTGACCTGTACTTGCATCGTTAACGGATGGTAGGTCAAAATCTGTTTCGGTGCTGCAGATGCAATCTACGCATTCCGCTAAACTGGTGACCTGTGCAGTAAACTCAAGATGGGGATGGTTTTCGCTTTCGTCTTCATGCTCCCCAAGATGCAACTGATGCGCGCCTAAGTTGGCGACTGCAAACTGCAGTAACACAACAGCGATCAACATGACGGCGATCTTATGGGTGAGTTGACGAAAATAGTGTGGCAAACAATCCCTTATACATTTCAGCGATGAGTCAATACTAACAATCAGACTGGCATTGTATTCAAAAGTTCAACAGACACAATCATTTCTGTTCACTACCAAGTGTAAATTATCTAAAATTTAGATCTCGGTACACTTTAATCAAAAAGTGTCTGATGGACTTATTAGCTTACTTAAATACGCAGTGTTTTGCGTAATCAGCTGCTTCGTTACCAGACCAATCACCCTTGTCTTTCTCGCTCATCTGTTTACACCACTTGTCACTGCCCACTTCAGGGGCACAACCACTTAAGCTGATCGCGAACACACCAGCCATCAATACAGAAGCCGTCATAGAAAGCGTTTTAGTTAACTTAGTCGATAAAGACATGGAATTTTCCTTAAAGTATTGTCGCTATCAGCATTTCCCTAACTGATAACGTGAGACATTCACAGCAAGCTCATCAGTATCATGATCCCACTCGTTAACTAAATAGAGTAAACGATTCAGTTAAGAATACAATATTACTTCTCTAGCCGTGCCGTTATCCAAGTGATTGCCTGGGATTTCTCCTCAAGGGGAAACCACGCCACATCACTTTGCATAAACGGTCCCATCAGACGCACGGCATTACCGAACCAGTCTGGACCGCCGACAAGTACTAGTGCTTCAAATTTCTCCAATTGCACTTCACCACTGCCAGTTAACGAATTAGCATCCCAACCTTCGAGCAGAACATCCGCTTCAACATAAAGAAAGACCTGCCCCGCCTCTCCGCGATACTGTTCAATCAAAGGTTTCAGTTTTTGCTGATAGTCAGAACTTGAAAGCCGTCCGCTAGCAAAAAGACTTATTACACCCTCAGCAATATCAGGGATTTTACACAGCATAAAAATACTCCAAACGATTCAATCTCATATACTCACTTCCCACCACAAAAGCCTCTACCACAGCCCTATTCAGCTATCCTGCGGGAGGTCTGAAACCTGAATATTGCGCTAACTTTGGGATAAATAACAGATATAAACAACAGGGACAGATATCAGAGAATGCCGATAAAACAGCAATCATGAATAAAACCAATTAAGTATGCGAATACATATTGGTATAAGATAACTCATCCCGAGGCTAAAGTAGTTTGCCATGATTAAAATTTCAAATAGTGTCTCCCTTCAAGAAAATGAAATTGAATGGCAATTTATCCGCTCAAGTGGCGCCGGTGGCCAGCATATCAACAAGGTCTCCACCGCCGCTCAGCTCATCTTCGATATCAACGCCTCGTCACTGCCTGAATTCTATAAAAGCGCCCTGCTTAAGAAGGCGGATCACCGCATCACCAAGAGCGGTAAAGTCATCATCAAGTGCCAAGCCAGTCGCAGCCAAGACTTTAATCGTCAAACCGCACTAGCCCAGTTCATTGAACTCGTCGCCAGTGTGGGAATCGTACAAAGAAAGCGTGTGGCGACGAAACCCACCAAGGGCAGCCAACGCCGTAGGGTAGATGCTAAAAAGCAGAAAGGGGCCACAAAAGTGTTGCGCCAGAATAAGGACTTCTGACACTTGTCTGATAACAAGTTTCAAGTATCTTTTTGGTTGGGTTCATTTAGGGTTTTGGTATTTAGCTGGCCTGCTGGGTAGCATAACCTTAATCGTATTTATTGCTTGCAGCAGGCCTAATGTGTAAACACTTCTGCGACACGGCGCAAGTATATCCCTATAGCCTTTACGACAGCTTCCCTGCTGTCGAAGGTCGCAGCCGCGTTCACACCCGAATGTTTATCTCTTCGAATTGAAATCTACTAATTAAACTCACTTTTGGACAAAAGCGTGTCAGCGTTAAAGCTCTTCATCACAATGTTTTATTAGAAAAAGTAGGCAGTCGGATGTTCAATAACGCCCAAATAACAGGCTAAGTAATGGTTGGCTAAAATGTGTAGCGAAGCGAAACGTAGCCAACTGTTACGTGTCCTTGTTGATTTTCTTATTATGTTGCCAGCGCTCAAGAAAAATCGACTTTAACTATATATGATGTTTCCCTAAGATCTTTTTCCATAAATTTTAATGTGCCATTTGCAGAATAGATTTTAGCTTTAAGCTGCATCGAAGCTTCTTTGTTAGAAGCATACTTTGATGCCTCTTTTATTTCGAGAGTTGCACTAGTACACCCACCGATTTCTCTGGCCGTAATTAATGCATTCCATGATGGTTCGAAATTGAGCCATGCATAGTCCTCACGTTCAAGTTTGTTCCCATACTCCCAAGGTTTACCTTTTAGAGAAAATGATCTTACATTTTTCTCATTGCTACTTCTTCCAGAGCTAGATTCTGCTGAAATAGAAGCACTACCTACGACTTCAACTCCAGCACCAATAGACCCTGATTGTTCATCTTCAAAAAAACTTTCGACATACTTCGCTATTTCAACCTTTGTTGCACCTAAATGAACCAACAAAGTTAATAACTCAGATTCTCTCTCTTCAAACAGAACGTCATCAAAAATATACTCTGGTATATACAAATCTTTTTTTGAATACTGTGGAAATTCGGCTAGGGGGTGTAGTCTATATGACTCTCCTATTCGAGGATGACCAGGAGGAAACTTAAACCCTTTACTGATAGTTTGTTGTTTTGTCAGTGAATGTTTATTTATGAAGTCCTTAAGTTCATTAAAGCTCTCCTCGGGAACTGCTTCCGTTGTATCGTCAGAAGTCACTAGCTTATAAAGCGCAGGAATTGCAACTGATGCTCCAACCAACAGCGCTACTGGTGTAAAAGCTGAAATAGTACCTATAGCGACTGTTCCCGCTAAGGTAGCTGCACTTGCAGTCGCTTTGACGTGTTCCTTTGAACAGTCTAATTTATCTTGACTGGGAATCGAGAAGTTAGGGGTATACTTCTGAGTTTCAGCCTCTTTATCTACTATGTAAATCAAGTCCACCTAGCTTTCTCCTTATAATAAATGGTAATAATGCGACACCCATGATTTGGCAAAATAACGCCGCATTAAGCGGACTAAGGCAGTGGGTTATAATGTGTAACAAATATAAATCTAACCAACTGTTTTAATTAAGTTTGAATACATTTTTATGTAGTTTTACGATACAGAATTCAAATTACGATTTCTTTGAGCTGTAGTAGCTATTCCAATTTCTGAATGACTACGAATTGAAGGAAATTCAACTCGATTAGCAAGAGGCCTCGATATTACGGTACCATATGTCGTATTACGATGAGTTAGTAGGCCAAAACAATCGAATAGCTTCACTAATTCATTAACCTCAACCTCATCAATAAATATTTCCTCTTCTCTTGCTCGTTCTAATATGATAAACCAAGCAACTCCACAAGCCTCTAAAACAGCTTTTAATGGAGCTAATTCACCTTTATGTTTAACCAAATTATTTTCTGTTCTGCCTGCAATTACTAATTTGTCAGAAACAATTGTGAATGGCTTAATTACCGTTAATACAGGCCAATAAGTGAATCGAATTTCTATTTGTTCCCACGTCCAATTTTGTTTTTTACCCCATTTAGTAATTTCATGCCAAAAATCCCCATCAAACGAAGCCTCATGAAGATTTAAGGCTTCATTTAAAATAGAGGATAAAGCTAAGCTTGTTGTAGCCCCATTTTCACTTATATCTGGGTGTATATGGAAAAACTCCCCTTCTAGCCTTGTTAATAAATGCTTAAGGCGCTTAATTAGAAAGTGAACTGATTCTTCTACTTCATTCATATAAATTCCATTTACTTAAAATAATGACGAAACAAATTAAAGCTAAGTTTGTTGCCTAACAGCTTATTGATTAGCAGGACTGATAAATGGTTATCTGTACTGCATTTTTAAATATTATCGGTGCGTCTCGATAATCTTCTACCAGTTAGAATAACCTATTGTTTTAAAAGATAACACCAAAGTAGTTAGGACATTATCGATACACGCTTATGTATATTCTATGGCTCCTCAACTCGTAAGTTTGGGTCAGAGTATGTACGTTCCACATTAACAGTGCACATAAGCCCACGGCAGGTGAGAGATAGAAATGAAGGTAAGCTCTTCAGTAACCTATTCAATGCCAAACCTTCAAGCTGGATTCTACTTTTAGCAACAAGAAAAGTTCAGGATGACGGCTAAAAGCTGATTACAGACCCCTTAAAAGTCAAAATCGAAGAGATAAATAACCCAGTGTAGATGCGACAGTGGCCGTTGATGGCATGGATGCCATCGTCAAGCTTACAAGGACGTACTTGCAGCGTGTCACAGAAGTAGCTGCACATACCACGCTGGAGGCGATAGGTAGGCATGAAGGTACAATTTTCAAACACGCCACCAAATAACAAAACAACCAGATATTTACCAGAAAATGTAATCAGCGTTCATTCAAACGCCATCAACCTCGGATGACACGGAGGGCCACGGAGAAAAGCAAAGCCATGTGCTAATAAGCTAGGGATAGCGAACTGGCCGTTTAACTGGGAGGTTATTGGAAACCGTAAAGCGGCCATTATTAATCACGAATTACTATTTACAGTCATTCATCTTTATTTCAGGTAGGCTTGTCGCTAAATCAACTTGTTTGTAACTCACGATACATTTGTCATTTAAACTGGTTGGAATTTCCCCTAGATAGATGACAAATTGACCACCTACAATGGTGCTAGCGAGTGCGTTAGGATCTAGTTCGATTAAGTCGTTCCAACTCCCTTTAACCGATGTTGGTGAGTAATCTGCTCTTGGGTAGCCATATTTAATGGATAAATCAGAGCCATTTATATCCACGACTACTCCGTCGCCGGCCGTCAAGTTTTGATTACCTGTTATAACTGACTTTGCATAAACCATTGCGATTGCACTTTGCATGGAAGCTTCAACGGCTTGTAAGGTCGAGTTGTTTGCATCATCTTGTAAGCTAATAAACTTAGGTGCCACCGTTATAGCTAAAATACCCAATATCACGATAACCACAACAAGCTCTATTAAAGTAAAACCATCTCTATTATTTACCAACTTCAAATAACCTCAAGTAACATAATTAAACTCACTTCAATTGGTGTATAAAGCAAGAAGTAACAGCCAACCGAGAGGGGTCAGCTTGCTGATTTTACTGTTACTCACATTGCTCAAATAACTAGCAGATAAACCACCTTGAAGTTGGTTACCATTTTCATCTGAACCCATTAAATCTTCATTGATTTCAGAGTAATCCCCGTCAGAGATTGATAGAACTGATGCAACAGAAGGTATGAATGCTTGTCTCATTAGTCCCAGTAAAAAAAACGCACCGTATTATTCAATAAAATTTCTATAATAACAATAAATTAGAATTGAAAAACGTGAGTTTTTGGGGGCGAAAGGAGTTACAGCCCCTATCAACCAAACCCATTTCTAAATAACTGATTCAGCCAGAGGGTCAAACAAAGAAAATGTAATCAGCGTTCATTCAAACGCCATCAACCTCAGGGAAAGACAAAAACCAAAGCCTTTAAACCTAAATCTTTTCCTCCGTGAACTCTGCGTAGCGAAGCGCAATAACGTCCCTGTTTAACAGGGAGGTTATTGGAAACCGTAAAGCGGCCATTATTAATCACGAATTATTATATCCCGTAATCTCGCTCTACTTTTGAAATACGAACTTTAAAAGATTCATACCAAGACTTACGACCCGTTTTTTGAGCTTCTAAATGTTCAGAGTTCGCTTTCCAATTTTTAATTGAATCGAGATCTGCCCAGTAAGAAACAGTTATACCCACATCTTCTCTTGCTGATTCTATACCCAAAAATCCAGGTTGCAGTTCGGCTAGCTCGACCATTCTATCTGCCATTTTCCCATAACCGTTATCACCCTCGGTTCTCGTGGATGTAAAGATCACTGCAAAATATGGAGGTTTAGGTGTATTAGCGATGACTGACATTGGCACTCCTAGGCATATAACGAGCTTGTAGATTGACTCGTTTTGTTCAATTTTTCACTTAGATATATTTTGTGATGATTTTGTAGCAAGGATTTACCTTCAAACTGGATCCCCGAACAAGCCAAGGATGACGGCGATGGCAAATCCTCAGCTTTGCTTTTACTGTAAGCAACGCGTTCCTGTAGCCATAGGCTATTCCGTAAGCAACGCGTTCCGTACTCATGATAAGTCGCACGCGACGTTCGTCTCAGCTTTACTCGCAGCAAAGCCCTCTAGCAGTGAGCTTGCGAACGTTCTCGCAGGCACGAAGTGCCGTTCTAGCAATCCCGATCGCCAAGACAAAAGCTATTCACCACAGAGAACACGGAGGGCCACGGAGAGAAGCAACAAACAAAAGCTCAGAGCATTAAAAGAGATCTAACCCTGGTATTGCAGCCTCTTTAGGATGCAGGCAATGGTACAAATATATCGCTAGGCCAGCATCGCCGGTCCATAAGGTGTATCGACCTTGTCCATAAACTAAACGGGCTTTCTGACACTGCTCAATGGCGTGCATGGCGAATAGTCTTGCTCTCTCAAGCCACATTGAATCACCTGTCCTTTGGTATAGATATAACAAAGCGTAACCGTTACCTGATGTCCCGTGGCAGATATTAGCCCCTTTTACCAAAGGGCCTGCTTGCCATACGAGTTCGCCAGTTTTTTGCAGTAAACGATCCAGTAATTTGGAGTATTGAGAATCATCTTGCGGTGTCCTTGCCATCGCTGTAACAATTCCTGCCGCACCGTGACACCATTGCACAAGTAACTTCTCAATATTTGGCTTGGTGCAGAGTTTCCAGTTCGCTAAGTTATCATCTTGTTCCACTGAGATATTCAGTGTAGAAATCGTACGTTTCAGGATCATTGCCCTAGGGTCATTTGGCAGTAAGTCGACACCTTGTAGCAATATATTGGCATTACCAGTTAAACCGTGACACGCACCATAATAATGGCGCTTAGGGCCGAATACTTGGCTTTGCCAAAGCCACTCTCCGGTATTTGTATCCAACTTCCAATTATCCAATAATGTCTTTGCGCCTTTAACGTACAACTCTTTCCAATGGTTTTCACCGGTTTTACGATACAGCGCCAACGCCCCATGCATCATGCCGCTTTGCCCAGAAGTGATCTCATACAGGGGTAGTTCTAACGTCGCTTCCATGCAACGTATTACGCGCCTTGATAACACCTCGTTATTAGACTGAGCTAACATAGCAGGCATTAATATCCCAAGCTCACCAATTTGTAAGCCGGGTTCAACTGAAACATCAGGGCTTTTCAAAAAAGATTGGTAAACGGTTTCTAATATGTCTGATAAATCTGTAACCCTATAACCGTAGCGACTTAAGATTTGTAATACGTGAATAGTTCCGGCAGCTCCTGCGTATGCTGACCATTTAGGACCAACCTTAGGATAACTCTCCGCATCAAGCGGATGTGTAGGCCAGCAAGACTCAGGCAACAGCGAACGCTCAATATCATCAATAATTGTTAATATTTCTGCTTCTACAAAAGCATCATCCCATAAACACTTGGTCAGAGGCTCGTGACGAGATTGATCAAATAACATACATTTAAGCCACTTGGTTACGAGGCTTTTATTGCTATTTCGAGTGGGTGCTCTACAAAGTAAAACTCTGAACCTTTCTCACCAAAAACATAGATTTGGCAGTGTTTCCAGCTATTAGGAATCGTCCAGGTATTATTATTTTCAACCGTAAATAGCTCTCGTTTGTTAGCACAGCGAACATCTAATGTATATAAAGCGCCCTTAATATCCACTAAAGAAAATTCATTTCTGACTATACTTGCCCGCCAGTGATCCTCTTTAATCTTCGCTTGCAGAATAATGTCTTTATCGCTACTGATCACTTCATCTATATTCGCGATAATGTTATCTAAATCGGCTTTATATGCCTGAGCTGAATCCAATTTCATTAACGCTTTATAACTGCGATAAGCATCACGAAACAAATTAAGCTCAGCTTGCAAAATAAAACGTTGATACAAAACAGACAACTTTAACTTTTCAGTCGTTGCATCGGTATGAACCATCACGCGGTTTAAATGCTCTAACTGCTTTTCCTTATCTTGTTTCTCTTTTTCATATCTAGCCGCGAGTAAGTGCATGTAGTTACTTTCAGTTAAATGCATATTCTTTTTCGTTTTCATCGCATTTAACTGCTTTTCTACCGCTTGGTGATCTTTAGCTTCAAGTGCCTCTAAGCCAGCTCTATACTGCCTTTTAAAGCTGCGTGATACACCTTGATTTGAGTTACTAGCCAGCGAAAACTGCATTTGTACGCTATTGACACATTGCTGGATCGGCTTACCGTTTTCAAAAGCAGGTTTGTACTTCCACTTAGATACTGCTTTTAATGACGCTTTATCAATATCTTTACTACCCGATGACTCCATAAGCAACACATCAGACACATCCCCTTTTTCATCAATCACAAAACTAACATTGGTCCAGCCTTCACGGCCTTCTCTTGCTGCATCAATAGGGTATTTAGGCTCAACTCGTTTAATTGGCTCAGGTTCAATGTAACTTGAAAGGTGCTTAGACACTTCAGTAGCAAAAACTTGACCGCCAAATGGACTCACTGTAACCCCAAGCACAATAGCGGTGAATAACTTAAAACTCATCATCATTTCCTTATTAGATTTATTTCATTTTAACTGCTGAGAAAATCGAACCAGCGATTATTGATTCACCACCCACAGTACACCCAACAAGTTAGCAACATTCAGTTGCACTATCAAAGCCTTTCCATCTCTTGAAGCTTTTACTCGCAGCGAAGCGTCCTCGTAAGCACGAAGTGCCGCTCTAGAAATCCCAAGCACTAAGATAAAAGCAACTCACCACAGAGAACACGGAGGGCCACGGAGAAAAGCAAAGCCTGAAGTGACAAGGTACTAAGCATCGATCTCTTGAATGTATCGCAGCGGAGCATTCTCGCAGTGAGTTTGCGAACGTCCTCGAAGGTACGAAGTGCCACCCTAGCAGTGAGCCTGCGAACGTTCTCGCAGGGTGAAGCCCGTCCTATCTTTTACTTAATTTCGTCGAAAAAGCAGTCAAGTGTCGACATCTTCGTCAACTTCTGGTGAAATCAGACTATTATTTTTATCAGTGCCTTAATGCACTATTCATCAATACTCTCAAAGGATTTTGATATGAGTAGCAAAGCAAAAATTCTATTGGTCAACGGCCCTAACTTGAACCTGTTAGGGCGTCGTGAACCGGGACATTACGGGCACCATACGTTAGACAGTATTGTTCAGAGTATGAAAAATGTGGCCAATAGTGCCAATGTTGAACTGGATCATATTCAATCCAATGCAGAGCATGAATTGATTGATGCCATTCACAATACAGATGCTAATTTTATCATTATCAATCCTGCTGCTTTTACTCATACTAGCGTTGCCTTAAGAGATGCGATTTTAGGGGTGGCGATCCCCTTTATCGAAGTTCATCTATCCAATGTTCATGCCCGAGAGCCTTTTCGTCATCACTCCTACTTCTCGGATATAGCCATTGGTGTTATCTGTGGCTTAGGTGCCGATGGGTACCAATTTGCCCTCAAGTCAGCCATCAATCGCTTACAAGATACACCTACATAGTTAGCTGTATCGATTAACTTAACAACGAATGCCAACGCCTAATTGGAATGACCATGGACATTAGAAAAATAAAAAAGCTGATCGAGTTAGTACAGGAATCAGGTATCGCTGAGCTAGAGGTCACCGAAGGTGAAGAGTCCGTAAGAATTTGCCAGTATGCTCCACATCACACCCCGGAGCAGCCAAGCCAGCAGGTATATTCTGTGTCACCCTCTCAAGCAGTGAACACGGCGACAAACACGACTGACAGTCCGTTAAAGACAGACGATATTGCCGACTTCGACGAAGAGAACACGGTTATCTCCCCAATGGTGGGTACCTTCTACCTTTCTCCCTCACCTGACGCTGAGCCCTTGTGTGAAGTTGGCCAACGAGTCGAGCAAGGCGATGTGGTCTGCATTATCGAAGCCATGAAGATGATGAACCAGATAGAAGCAGTACGCTCAGGCGTCATCAGCAAGATTCTTGTTGAGAACGGCGATGGTGTTGAGTTCGATCAAGCCCTGATTGTTATCGAAGATTGAACGATTTAATAGCGAATGATGAGTCAAAGAGATAAGCGTGTTTAGCCCACTTTAACAGGGAACTAAGATCGATGAAGCAGCAAGTAATACGTCCTCTGAAGCGCATTTTGATTGCAAATCGCGGCGAGATAGCCTTAAGGATAATGCGCGCCTGTCATTCGCTAGGCATCGAAACGGTCGCGGTTCATTCCACTGCAGATAGGGATCTGCTTCATCTAAGATACGCAGATAAAACTGTCTGCATTGGCAAACATTCACCTCACGATAGCTATCTCAATATCCCTGCCATCATCAGTGCGGCATCGCAAACGGGTGTCGATGCCATCCACCCAGGCTATGGTTTTTTGTCCGAAAATGCCGACTTTGCCGAACAAGTTGAGCGTTGCGGCTTTACCTTTATCGGCCCCAATGCCGATGTGATACGCCTGATGGGAGACAAGGTCTCAGCCATTAGCGCAATGAAAAAAGCAGGCGTGCCGACTGTCCCCGGCTCTGATGGCATGCTGACTCAAGATCATCAACTCAATCAAGCAATAGCCAACCGTATTGGTTACCCTGTGATCATTAAGGCTACCGCAGGTGGCGGTGGACGAGGCATGCGAGTCGTACACCATGAAGATGAGCTGCTATCGGCTATCGAACTCACCCAAGCCGAAGCCAAAGCCGCCTTTGCTAATGGCGATGTGTATATGGAGAAATACCTTCAAAAGCCTCGCCATATCGAAATCCAAATACTCTCTGACGGACAAGGAAATGCGATACACCTTGGAGAGCGTGATTGTTCGATGCAGCGCAGACATCAAAAAGTCGTAGAGGAAGCACCCGCATTAGGGATAGATAGCCTCACCCGCAACCAGATAGGCTCACAGTGCGCCGATGCTTGTGTTGAGATAGGTTATCGCGGCGCTGGTACTTTCGAATTTCTCTTTGAAGAGGGTGAGTTTTATTTTATCGAGATGAATACTCGTATTCAGGTTGAGCACCCCATCACCGAGATGGTCACCAACGTCGATCTTATTCAAGCTCAACTTGAGATAGCATCGGGTAAACCGCTCACTATCAAGCAGCAAGATATTCAGCTCAACGGCCACAGCATAGAGTGCCGCATCAATGCCGAAGACTCCAATACCTTCATCCCATCCCCCGGAACTATCACCGCCTTTCATGCCCCCGGCGGCATCGGCGTACGTTGGGACTCTCACCTCTATGCAGGCTACATTGTCCCGCCCTATTACGACTCAATGATAGGCAAACTGATCACTTGGGGCACTACACGAGATGCAGCCATCGCCCGCATGCAAACTGCCCTCAACGAAATCGTCATCGAAGGCATAGCAACCAATATTCCACTGTTACAACAGATACTAAAAGATGAAGGATTTTCAGAGGGTGGACAGTCGATACATTATCTTGAGGAGACTCTGCTAGCGTTGAAAAACTAGCTCTACAACAAAACGAGCCTATCAGCATTATCAATTTGTGACTCTTTATGGGAAATGGTCAGCACTGTTTTACCAGCTAATAAGTGGTCCATGGCTTGTTCAATATGTTGTTGATTCTCTTTATCTAAAGCACTGGTAAATTCATCAAGAATAACGAGTTCAGGTTCTTGTAAGAGTGCTCTTGCGATCGCAATACGTTGTTTTTGCCCACCAGATAACTGATTTCCTCGATCACTTATCTCTGTGTCATAGCCATTGGGCAGTTGTTGAATAAATTCATGCGCATTGGCTTTTTTACACGCTTCAACTACTTTTTGCATTTGTTCACCAGCTAAAGGAATTGTCACATCAGGGAGTAAATTTTCAATGATGGTTGAAGAAAATAACATAGGTTCTTGCTCAACATACGCAATTATACTGCGGTAGCTCGCTATGTTTTCTTTATTCAACGAATGACCGTCTATGGTTATTGTACCGTCAGTAGGCAGGTAGTAGCCTAACAAAAGCTTAGCCAATGTTGACTTTCCATTGCCAGATGGCCCCGTAAGGACCGTCTTTTCCCCTCTTCTAATTGTTAGGCTAAGGTTTTCGAAAACTTTACGTTCAGGGTTACTTGGATAATAGAAACTGACATTATCGAGTTTAATGTCACCAAATGAAACCTTTTGGGGATCACCTCTTACCTCAGAGTTATCATTGTTATTTAGCAAATCAAATAAATAATTTGTTGCACCTAAACAATGACTCCAATCAGCCCAAAAACCAGATAATGAATTTAGACTAGTGAATGCCATACCGAGGTAAAGTGCATAAGAGGTTAGTTCACCGACAGACAATGCGTTTTGTTGAATCAAATGAGTACCTAGCATTAACATGACTATTAGACTGCTAAAAATTAAAAAATTAAAAAAGCCTTGAAAAAAGGTAATTGCATGGAGTGTCTTTTTGGCACATGTGACATATTGCAGATTGATTTTTTGATATCTTTTTTGATTAGAGGTAAACCAGTTATATAGTTTGATTAACATATGACAGTTTAAATTATCAAAAGCTACTTTGTTGGTTTTTGCTAAGGCCAGTTGCTCAGCTTCAGACAAAGACTCAATTTTTTTACTGAGTAAATTGGTCGCAACTATAAAAATTGGAATACAGATTAAAAGTACTACTGACATTATGGTGGAAAGTGTAAACATCATGAGAATACAACCAAAAAAAACTACAGCTGAACGAATAGCTAGAGCTGCACTAGTCGTTAATATATCTTGGAGTATTTGAGTATCAGAATTAATTCTGCTGGCTAATTCTGCAACATTATTACTATCGTAATAACTCGTGTTTTTAAAAAGTAATGCATCATGAAGCCTTAAACGAAAATCCGTAACAACTTTAAGACCCAAACATTCAAATAAATAAAACCTCAACGCACTGAATATAGAAAAAATTATAATACTCACGATAACGAAGAAATGAAAAGGATCCAGTAACGATGAAGGAGCATGACCATCGACATAGAAATTAACTAGCTTCGGTATCAGCAGTTGCGCAGCGGCAGTTAGGAACATAATGACCAAAGCAACTGCTACTTCATTCTTGAAAGGAAGAAGAAGTTTTAACCGTTGAGAGTGCTCTAAAATACTCACTCGCTCCCTCCTAATATTTGTTGTTGAAAATGCTGCCAATTATCATCATCAATAATCCCTTGACCTTCAACCTCACTTAACTCATTAACAAATAAATACGCGGGTGAGATTTCATGAGGATTAATTTCTTTATAGTCGGTGTAATTAAGCTTCCAAATGATGTTGGTTAGCTGTGTATGATTAAAAAATAATTCTATACTTTTCATCTGTTCATGCACAATAATACGAAGTGAAACACCTTGAGATTCTGAATGAAGCACAAGGTTTTCAAGCATTTTTATTTTCCCCTTACACTTAGGACAGTTAGTTGCAAGAAATATAAGTACAGTTGGACTGTTAATATCTGTACTTATAAATTTATTTGTGTGTAACTGGCTTACCTCAAAAACTGGAAATATATCAAGTTCAAAACTAGGCATGTTCAGTTGTTTCTCTGAACTTACAATTTTTTTGATAATCATAACATTTAGAGATAGACTCAATAATGTAAATAAAGATAACAAAGCAATAATCCATTGCCAGCTTTCGTTTAGTTGCATGTTAAACCCTAACGTAAAAAAGAGACGATAGGTTTGAGATTAATAATTATATTAACCATCGCTATCGCTAAAAAAAACATGATAAGATTCTGTAAATTAAACGTTTGCGATGGTGGAATAATGCATAGTATTATACTTGACATTAACAATAAAGAATTTCTAATTAAATCAATCCAACTTAACTTACTGCTTTCGCCAAAACAATTACATTGAATCTCTTTACCTGTCACTACAGCATATAATGGGATACAAAAAAGAATAAACAATATTAAACTAATTAGTGAATATATGACTATCCCATTAGAACCAAAAAGTAAAATAGGTAACAGAATTAATTCACAAGAAATAATAGTCAAGCTAGTCACTTTACTCAGTGAAACAGGGACTTTAAAAGTGAGCTCTAATGTTGATTGAAACTCACTAAATATCAAAAATTTCCTTCCTCCCGAATAAAAAAATGTAACCGCTATAACCATCGCACAAAATGTACTTAATAATGACATTGGCTATCCTTACTTGCTAATGGTCCACTGTGGATTTAAACCAGACATATCTTTCCAACGTGTACTTAGACGTCCAGAGCTAATAATAATTGAATCACACCATGGCTCACTTAACTCACGACGATTACCGCCACCTAGATATTGGTTGAAATATTCGACTAAAGGCCAAACAATTTGATTTAAGGCTTCATCATTTTGACAGGGTAAATCGAGCTCTGCCAATTGCAAACCTGTAACTGCGTAATCATGGCTATGAAAACTAAACATCAATGTCTCGATTATATGTTGTTGAGTTGTCTCACTGTACTGACCAGCGCCTCGCAGAAGCTCCTCAGCAATTTCTTTTACTTCAAGCACGGTCCGATAAAATGCAGTTAAAGTGGGAGGGAAAATATGCTCACAGAGCATACCAAGCATGTTACTTTCATCAGTGATTTCAGTATTAAACCAGTCTTTAGACATACTACTAAATAGTTTTATATCTGCGCTTGATAATGCGGTATCTTGCTCTTCTTTCCCACCATGTAGGTGCGGATCAATCGCTGAAAATATTGACAACTGAGAGTAGTAAAGAGTATTAGCACTTAACGCAAGCAAAGTCCCTGATGATTGGCAGTAGTAAGGGGCAATGATATTAAGAGTCTCGCAATAATTCTTTAATAATAATGCAATTCTTCGCGTCGCATTAACATCACCACCTTTAGTATAGAGAATCACATTGAGTATTTTATTAAAGCCTATATAATTTAAATGATTATAAATTTCAGGAAGCATATTCATGTCAAGATGTGAAGCTGCAATAACGATGGTGGGTTGACCTGTTAATTGTTTATTCAGCTCTTTAATAACAGGGCCTGCAATAATATCAATTTTATCATTAAATTCAGTCATTTTAGCTAACAGGCCTTTTCTAAGGTTTCGACTAAACATTCAGTAATAGTTAGTTCTGGCACATTTTCTTCGATAAATCGGAACTGACCATTAGGGTTATTTTCTAAAAATACATAGTCGCCATTCGGAGTCACGATCAAATCGATTGCAGAATAATTCAGCTTGTAACTATTTACAAAGTCTAAGCACGCCTGCTCAACCTTCTTGGGAAGTGAATAAACTGACATAGGAATTTTCACATTTAAATTCCTACAATCAATCTGAGTCTCAGGGTAAACTTGAGAGTCTAACTTGGCGGAAAATACACTCCCTGCAATAATGGTTACACGTAACTCGTATGCTTTTTCAATGTAAGCTTGAAACTGATTGGGCAATAACCGTAAGGAATCACAGTCATCAAGCATCTGTGCATCAATCAATGTTGTAGCAACCCCTTGACCTTCATTCTCCTCCTCAGCAATGACAGAATCTGACATTGCTTTAAACACCACTTTTTGATGCTCTAAAAAAAATGTTCTTATCTCATCTGGGTCATTACTTATTAGCGTATCAGGAATTCTGAAACCAAATGTTAACGCTCTTTGTAACTGCTCGCCTTTCCACATTGATGCTCGTAAATATTTTGGATGACTAAGCCAGAAGCAATCAAGAGCATACAAGGCACTAAAAAGGGCGTGCTCCGTCTCTTTATCTGCAAAGTCCTGAATTGATTGATCCATATCGCTAAGATGGTAAGAGAAGTTAGCGGGCTTACGTAACCAAACAGCCCCTATATTTGAAAAGCGAAGAATTTCTTGTGTTGTTGTATTTTCAATAATGACCGAAATATTGCTTTCACTTACAGCATGTTTTAATAAGTAATTTTTAGGAAAGTTATCTAGCTCTAAAATAAAACATTTTGTTTGATTTCTTTTAAATATTTCGAGCACTTTTTCTACGTGATAGTCTTTACTATAACTGATAATCAGTATTGATTTCATTGCATACTCCGATGCATCTATTTTGGGAAAACCAATAGCAAAAAACATTAAAATTGTAATTTAAACTTCATTACTATTTTACTTACCATCATTACAACTTACTTCCTTTCATTATAAATATAACGCATTAATAACTAAGTATTAAAAAGCGGTAATCCAAACTATTAAAAACTACCGCCTTTAGCATTATATAAAAAGGACTCGTTAGCAATATACTCCCGAATCACGACCATGCCAACGAGAAGGCCCACGAGCCCAAGGACCAGAGCAGCCAGCTATTGCAGCTTGATCTGTTGCCTTCCACTTTTTATCTTGTTTTACGATATTTTTATTTGCCGCTGCAAATGCAAATGGTTTTACATTTTTCATAAGAAGTTCCTTATCCTATTAGTATTTATATTTATACGATTTGACCAAGAGGTCGAAAATCACACTATACTCATCTTTTATTTCGGTCAATAGATTATTTATCGACTTAAAATCATTATAAGTAAAAATACTTACGCACTATATAATCTGTAATACTTTCACCCTATAAAAAAACTAAGAATATAACTGTTTCATAAATACAAATACTACATCAAACTATCAATCGTGATAAAAATAGCCATCCAAAACCTGTCTCTTATACACATCTGACGCTGCCGACGAAG
>OJDH01000278.1_pt1 | contig 30156 bp, 27 predicted proteins | sample 1592761 | NCBI WGS metagenome assembly OJDH01 (sample SAMN05416855, study PRJEB24817) | seawater metagenome | isolation source: Sea water | place: Canada:Atlantic | collected 2013-11
TTTTTTTTCAAGCAGAAGACGGCATACGAGATCAGCCTCGGTCTCGTGGGCTCGGCCAGTGAGGGGAACAGGCTTTGCAGATCAATGCTCTCGTTGTTTTCCGCCAGAATCACTCCGCGCTCAATCATATTTTCCAGCTCACGAATATTACCTGGCCATTTATAGGTCATAAAGGCCTGCATCGCTTTGTCGGAAACGCCGGTAGTCCGCTTGTTGTAGAGGGTGTGGTATTTGTCGAGGAAGTGCTGGATCAGCTGGGGAATATCCTCGGTGCGCTCACGTAGCGGCGGGATATGCACCGGGTAGACGTTGAGGCGATAAAACAGGTCAGCGCGAAAACGACCTTCCTGTACGGCCTGTTCCAGGTCTTCATTGGTGGCCGCAACAACGCGCACATCAATACGGCGGGTGCGGTTATCACCGACCCGTTCCAGTTCACTTTCCTGCAGTACCCTTAGCAGCGTGGCCTGGGCGCGGGGCGACAGCTCGATCACCTCATCCAGAAAAATCGTGCCGGTGTTGGCCCGTTCAAACTTGCCAAGCCGGTCCTGGGTGGCACCGGTATAGGCACCTTTCACCACGCCGAACAGCTCGGCTTCTATCAGGTCCGGTGGAATACAGGCGCAGTTTACCGCGATAAAAGGGTTATCCCGGCGATCACTGGCCACATGCAGGCCACGGGCAACCACCTCTTTACCGACCCCGGTTTCTCCCTGCAGCAGTACGGTGACTTTGCTTTTGCAGGCTTTACGGATCAGCTGACAGACGTTTTTAAAGGCTCCGGAGCGGCCCACCGAGTTGAGTAGCAGATCTTCCTGTTCTTCCCGGTCACGTACGCTGTCTTCCAGCTGGGAGACCTGCTGGCGCAAGGCGAACAGTTCTTCGATGATTGGGTCGGGCATCAGGTATTTTTCCAGCAGTTTCTGGTCGTCCCAGTCTTCTGCCAGTTTGCCGACAATTTTGCAGTGATCATGGCCCGCAGCACTGCACTGGGTTTCCTGGAAGATGACTTTGCGGCTCATGTAGTAGCTGGCAAAGCCGCTGGCGTAACCGATCAGCTCCCAGCAGACCGGGTCATCGGAGTGACCAAATTCACTAACGTGGACTTCGGATTCATAGGAGCCTCGCCAGTTGAACTCGCTATAGAACGTACCGGCCTGAATATCGAACTCCAGTGCCACGGGTTCAACACTCACCATCCCCATAATGCCGTGCAACTGCGGGCCAACCGAGAAGGCCTCATGGGTGTCGATATCCGGGCGCACCTTGAGCGCCAGTTCAGCGCCGCGCATACCGGCCTGGAAGCCAAACCGCATCAGAAAGCCTTTGGTGCGCTCAATGCCCAGCGTTTCGATCAACTCTTTGCGTAGCGAGCCCATCGCTGCCGTATGGATCAACACCATGCGTTGCTCGTTTAACCAGATCTTCCCCTGGTCGGTATCGAATTGAATCTGAGCAATCAGATCTTTGCTGGCCGGGAACTGCAGCTGTGCGGCATCGTTCATGTCTCTGGCTCCAATGTCAGTGTTTTTTTTGTTGTTATTGTGCGGACAAAATGGTGCTAACGTCTTGCAAATGTGCGAAACAAGCACCTATTTGTGTTTTTTGTTGCTGTTGCGCTGCAGGCTTTAAGCTGGCCATCAGGCGGCTGATATTGATAGAGATGTTGAGCGTTTATCCTGAGTAAAGTTCGCGCTGATGAAATGATCAAATCCTCACTTTTCCCGCTGCGCCTTAATCATTTCATCATCTTTTGCCCCGGGTTCGTCAAGGGAATTCGTGTCTGCTTTTTGATCAGGGCGGCGATTATGGTAGTCAATCAAGCCACTTTATATCTATTAAAATCAGCTAGTTATAGCTTTGTTTGTCATGGCTAAATTATTTTTCTTCCGTTGTTGGCACAACCTTTGCCATTACCCGGTGAACCCAACCGGAATGTGACAGAGGGCACCATGGCCGCATTACAACCAGATACCCATACCGACCCATTGCCACCGACCCCGTTTGAACAGCTGGTGAAATACGTCCGGGTGCGCAGTACTGAGCAGGCCAGGTTTGTCGAGTTCGACTTCGCCATCGGGGACCCAGGTCTGTTTGTTGAGCTGGTGATGCCCAGGGGGGCGTTTGAGGATTTCTGCCATGCCAACCAGGTGGTGGCCATGAGCGCTGAGCAGATGGCAGCAGTGGATGCTGATATGGCCAAGTGGCGTTATGGCGAAGATACCCTCATGGCCCACAACCATGACCAGCTGTCTGCGCAGCTGGCCGCTTCCGACTCCAATAACAACAACTGAATCGCTGGGAAACGTTTGCATGAGCATTGAGATCAAAACCGCAACGCTGGAACCGGTACGCAATACTTTTGCGCACATCGAGCGTCGCTTCGGTGACAAGCCGGCCACGCGCTATCAGGAGGCCACCTACGATGTTGCCTCAGAAACCAACTTTCACTACCGCCCGCTGTGGCAGCCGGACAAGCTGCTGCAGGATGCCAGCCGCACCCGGCTGGTGATGGCGGACTGGTATGCCTTCCGTGACCCGCGCCAGTTTTACTACGGCACTTACGTGCAGTCGCGGGCAAAAATGCAGGAAGCGGCAGAGTCCAGTTATGCCTTTTTCGAGAAACGCGACCTGGCCCGTTTGCTCAGTGATGATCACAAAACACAGCTGATTCGTTACCTGCTGCCACTGCGTCATGTGGAGCAAACCGCCAACCTCAACAACGTGTATGGCACCGGCCAGGGTATGGGCACGGCACTGACCCAGGCGATGCTTTACAACGGCATGGACCGGCTGGGCATCGCCCAGTACCTGTCGCGTATTGGTCTGATTCTGGATGGCAACACGGCCGAATCACTGGCCCAGGCCAAGCAGCTGTGGATGGACGCGGACATCTGGCAGGGCCTGCGGGCGCTGTGTGAAGAGATGCTGGTGACCGAAGACTGGTTCGAGGTGGTGGTGGCGCAAGACATGGTGCTGGACACCCTGGTGTATGACCTGGTGTACAGCCAGCTCGATGCGCAGCTGGCGGACAGCGGTGCTCAGGATGTGGCGATGCTGACCGAGTTTATGCAGGACTGGTGGAAAGACAACCAGCGCTGGGGCGATGCAGTGTTGAAAACAGCAACGGCTGAGAGTGCTGACAACAAGGCGCTGCTTGAACAGTGGCTGACCCTCTGGCGTGGCAAAGCGGCGGAAGCACTGGCGCCACTGGCCACTGAAATGCTGGATGAGCAGGCACTGGAACGTGCCCTGGCGGTGCTGGATAAGCGCCTGAATAAAGCAGGACTCTTCAGATAAGTGCGCCCTGACCGGCACCGCAAAGGAATCGAATTATGTCAAAAGTGTATATCGCTCTGCAGGACAACGACGAGTCACGTTACATCGTCGAGGCGATCGAGCAGGACAACCCTGACGTCACCATTATCCATATGCCCGCCATGGTGCGGGTGGAAGCCGAAGGCAAGCTGGTGGTGAAGCGCGAAACCGTGGAAGAGACCATGGGCCGTGACTGGGATATCCAGGAGCTGCACCTCAACCTGATTACCCTGGGCGGCAACGTTGATGAAGACGACGATTGCCTGACCCTGGAATGGAATAGCTGATTCGCGAGGCACACCATGGCTAAGAAACTGAATATAAAAGAAAAGTACCGCCTGCTGACCCGCGATCTGGACTGGGAATTCTCCTACCAGGACCGCAAAAAAGCATTCCCGTATGAAGAATTTGAAGGCATCAAAATCACCGACTGGTCAAAGTGGGAAGACCCGTTCCGCCTGACCATGGACAGCTACTGGAAATACCAGGCCGAGAAAGAGAAGAAGCTTTACGCCATCTTCGATGCGTTTCAGCAGAACAATGGCCATCTGAATGTATCCGATCCACGGTATGTGAATGCGCTGAAAGTGTTCCTCACCGGGGTATCACCACTGGAATACCAGGCCTACCAGGGCTTTGCCCATGTTGGTCGCCAGTTTGGCGGGGTGGGAGCGCGGGTTGCCTGTCAGATGCAGGCGATCGACGAGCTGCGCCATGTGCAGACGCAAATCCATGCCATGAGTCACTACAACAAGTACTTCGACGGGCTGCAGGAATTCAGCCATATGCATGATCGGGTCTGGTATCTGTCGGTGCCCAAGTCGTTCTTTAACGACGCCCGTGCCGCTGGCCCATTCGAGTTCATGATCGCCATCGGCTTCTCGTTTGAATATGTGCTGACCAATCTTCTGTTCGTGCCATTCATGTCCGGTGCGGCCCATAACGGCGATATGGCCACCGTGACGTTCGGCTTCTCGGCGCAGTCTGATGAAGCGCGCCATATGACGCTGGGGCTGGAAGTGATCAAGTTCCTGCTGGAACAGCACGAAGACAATGTGCCGATTGTGCAGAAATGGATCGACAAGTGGTTCTGGCGTGGCACCCGCCTGCTGACCATCGTGGCGATGATGATGGACTACATGCTGCCCAACAAGGTGATGTCCTGGAAAGAAGCCTGGGAGGTGTATTTCGAGGAAGCCGGTGGCGCACTGTTCAAAGATCTGGCCCGTTACGGCATCCGCATGCCGAAGTACTCCGATGTGATCGAGAAAGAGAAAGAGCACCTGTCCCATCAGGCCTGGTGGACCTTCTACACCCACGGCCATGCTGCCGGGTTCCATACCTGGATTCCCACCGATGAAGAGCTGGACTGGCTGAGCGAGAAATACCCGGACACCTTCGATAAATACTACCGCCCACGCTGGGAGCTGGCCAAAGAGCTGGAAGCCAAAGGCGAGCGTTTCTACACCAGCGGCCTGCCACAGCTGTGCCAGACCTGCCAGATCCCGATGCTGTTTACCGAAATGGATAACCCGGGCGAGATTTGCTATCGCGATCATGTCCATGAAGGCGAGCGCTACCACTTCTGCTCCGATGGCTGTCACGACATCTTCGTGGATGAACCGGAGAAATACGTGCAGGCCTGGCTGCCGGTGCATCAGATTCTCCAGGGCAACTGTGGTGGCCCGGGTGTGGAGGAGGTGCTCAGCGAGTACTACCGCATGAATCTGGGGGTCGACAACATGGATATGAAAGGCTCGCCAGACGAGAAACGCTGGAAGCAGTGGAAGGGCGTGGCCTGAACGGCTGCACGGATATGACGCCGCGCAGGCTGCCTTACGGCTTGCGCGTCTGAGGGGATAACAATTATGCCTGTACAAGCAATCAACGATAACTATCAGGGCGAAGTGCTGGATGCCAAAGCTAACTTCGCTGGCAACGTCATCATCTATTTTGGCTGGGACGAGCACCTGATGTTCTGTGCGCCCAAAGCCTTTCCGCTGCCACCGCAGATGACCTTTGCTGATGTGATCAGCCAGATCATGCCCGAAGCGTTTGGTCAGCACCCGGAGTTTAACGAGATCGACTGGAGCCAGGCGCAGTGGCAACTGGACCGCCGTCCAATCAGTCCCAAACCTGAGCAGACCCTGGCCGAGCTGGGCGCTGATCATAAATCCTGCTTCCGCCTGCGTACCCCTGGCCTGACCGGCTACAAGGGTATGGGCATCTGAGCGGGTGGAGGTAACACGCGATGAGTTATGAAATAACGGTTGAACCCACCGGCGATGTGATCGAGGTGGATGAGGGGCAAACCATTCTGGATGCTGCCCTGCGCCAGGGCGTATGGCTGCCATTCGCCTGCGGCCATGGCACCTGTGGCACCTGCAAAGTCACCGTCACCGATGGTGATGTGGACCACGGCGAAGCGTCGTCGTTTGCGCTGATGGAGTCTGAGCGTGACGAAGGGGTGGCGCTGGCCTGCTGCGCCCGGCCTGAGTGCGACCTGGTGATCGAGGCCGACATTGATGTCGACGACGATTTTGCCGGTCACCCGGTGCGGGATTTTGTCGGCACGGTGAGTGAAGTGCATAACCTGTCACCGACCATCAAGGGGATCTGGTTTGAGCTGGACAGCCCGATCGAATTCCAGGCCGGGCAATACGTCAATCTGCATATTCCGGGGGTGGATGGCATCCGGGCATTTTCCATCGCCAATGTGCCCTCCGATAGCGGGCGGGTAGAGCTGCATGTGCGCCAGGTGCCTGGCGGCGCGGGCACCAGCTACCTGCATGAGCAGTTGCAGGTGGGCGATACACTGGATATCTCTGGCCCCTATGGTCAGTTTTTCACCCGGACATCCGATAGCCAGGATGCCATCTTTATCGGCGGTGGCTCGGGCGTATCCAGCCCGCAATCGATGATTCTGGAGCTGCTGGAAGCGGGCGACAGTCGCCAGATCTATCTGTTTCAGGGCGCACGTAATGTTAGCGAACTGTACAACCGCGCGCGGTATCAGGCGCTGGCTGATAAACACCCCAACTTCCACTACATCCCGGCGCTTAATGCCCCGGAGGAAGGCGACGACTGGCAGGGCTTTACCGGCTATGTCCATGACGCGGCGATTGATCACTTTGATGGCAAATTCTCGGGCCATAAAGCCTATCTGTGCGGTCCGCCACCGATGATCGATGCTGCCATCGGTGCACTGATGCAGGGCCGGTTATTTGAACGCGATATCCATATGGAGCGTTTTGTGACCGCTGCTGATGGGGCTGAAGAAAGCACCCGTTCGGCGCTGTTCAAGCGGATCTGATGATGACAACGGACCCTGCCAGCCCCTACCGGATAGAGGTGCGTAACCGCCACAGCGAGTTTCTGGCCCAGCCAGGTAAAACCCTGCTGGTAGCGATGGAGCTGGCCGCCAGCCAGGCCATCGCGGTGGGGTGCCGGGGTGGCGGCTGCGGGATGTGCAAAATCCGCGTGCTGGCGGGTGAGTACGACCGCAAGCGAATGAGCTGCGCCCATATCAGCGAACAGGAACAGGCTGCCGGTTTCGCCCTGGCCTGCCGGGTGTTACCGCGCAGTGACCTGGTGATTGAGTCCGACCACTTTGTGGAAGGCTTGTAGCAGCTCATCGCCAGCAAGCTGGCTCCTGCGGTAGCGCGGTGGTTCTTGTAGGAGCGAGCTTGCTCGCGATTGAAGGGTGCACCCGCCCACAGGGGGCTCCCAGACATAAAAACAATAACGTGAGGACAGGATTATGAAAAAAGGTGTGATGCGACCCGGTCATATTCAGCTGCGTGTACTGGATATGGACGAAGCACTGGCCCATTACCGGGATCTGATCGGCCTGATTGAGGTGGACCGTGATGATCAGGGGCGGGTGTATCTCAAAGGCTGGACTGAAGTCGATAAATTCTCCGTGGTGCTGCGTGAAGCCGACCAGCCCGGTATGGACTTTGTCGGTTTTAAAGTGCTGAACAACCAGACCCTGGAACAACTGCAGGGCGAGCTGGTGGACTTCGGCTGCAAGGTGGAAGACATCGCCGCCGGTGAACTCAAGGGTTGTGGCCGCCGCGTGCGGTTCGACTCGCCCACCGGCCATATGTTTGAGGTCTACGCCGAGAAAGAGCAGACCGGTAAGTGGGGCATTGCGCCGCAAAATCCGGAAGCGTTCCCGCTGGACCTTAAAGGCATGAAAGCCACCCGTTTTGACCACTGCCTGCTGTACGGCGGTGATCTGGATGGCACCCTGAAACTGTTCAGTGAGGTGCTGGGCTTTGATCTGGCCGAACAGGTGGTGGATGAAAACGGCGTGCGGGTAGCGCAGTTCCTGACGATCTCAACCAAGGCCCATGACATCGCCTTTATCAAACACCCGGAAGACGGCAAGTTCCACCATGCCTCCTTCCTGCTGGAAACCTGGGAAGACGTGCTGCGCGCAGCGGATCTGATCTCCATCACCGATACCTCACTGGATATCGGCCCGACCCGCCATGGCCTCACCCACGGTAAAACCATCTATTTCTTCGACCCCTCCGGTAACCGCAGCGAAGTGTTCTGTGGCGGTGACTATCACTACCCGGATCACGAACCGGTTACCTGGACCGCCGATCAGCTGGGCAAGGCGATTTTCTATCACGACCGCCAGCTTAACGAGCGCTTCCTTACCGCGCTGACCTGATTAGACCTGGGTACCCGAACCGCGTTGATAACCGCACCGTACCGGTGTTTTCGATAACGGAATAACCGCTTTGATGAGTAAAACGATGAACGAATTCAAGCACTTCATTAATGGCGAGTTTGTTGGGTCTGCCTCGGGCAAAACCTTTGAAAACCGCTGTCCGGTAGATAACAGCCTGATCGGCCAGGTACATGAAGCGGGTGAGGCGGAAGTGGATGCGGCGGTCAGTGCCGCCCGCGCTGCCATGGCTGGCCCCTGGGGCAAGATGACCCAGGCGGCACGTATTGCGCTGCTGAATAAAGTTGCCGAGCGTATCAACGAGCGCTTCGACGAATTTCTTGAGGCCGAGTGTCGCGATACCGGTAAACCCCAGTCGCTGGCGCGGGTAATCGATATTCCCCGTGGTGCAGCTAATTTCACCGCGTTCTCCGAAACGCTGGCTAATCACCCGACCGAGTCGTTCAAGCTCGATACCCCGGACGGTGCGGGTGCGCTGAACTACGGCGTGCGCAAGCCCAAGGGCGTGATCGCGGTGGTCAGTCCCTGGAATCTGCCACTGCTGCTGATGACCTGGAAAGTCGGCCCGGCGCTGGCCTGCGGTAATACCGTGGTGGTGAAACCCTCTGAAGAAACCCCGGCCACCACCACGCTGTTGGGCGAGGTGATGAACGAATGTGGCGTACCGAAAGGCGTCTACAACGTGGTGCACGGGCTGGGGCCGAACTCGGCCGGTGAATTCCTCACCAGCCACACAGGTATCGACGCCATCACCTTCACCGGCGAAACCCGTACCGGCGAGATCATTATGAAAGCCGCTGCCGTGGGGCTGCGTGATATCTCCATGGAATGCGGCGGCAAAAACCCCGGCATCGTGTTTGCCGATTGCGATATGGATAAAGCCATCGAAGGCACCATGCGCTCGGTATTCGCTAACTGTGGTCAGGTCTGCCTGGGCACCGAGCGTGTTTACGTGGAGCGGCCGATCTTTGATGAATTCGTAAAACGCCTTGCTGAAACCGCCGCGGGCCTGACACTGGGGCGGCCGGAAGACGCGAACGCCAACTTTGGCCCGCTGGTATCACTGGAACACCGCGACAAGGTGCTCAGCTACTACAAGCTGGCGGTGGAAGAGGGCGCCAATGTGGTGCTGGGTGGCGGTATCCCGGATATGGGCGCTGCGCTGAATGACGGTGCCTGGGCTGAACCGACCATCTGGACTGGTCTGGCCGACGATGCGCGGGTGGTCAACGAAGAGATCTTCGGCCCCTGCTGTCATATCCGCCCGTTCGACACTGAAGACGAAGTGGTTGAACTGGCCAACAGTACCGACTACGGCCTGGCCTGCGCCATCTGGACCGAAAACAGCGCCCGCGCCGTGCGTGTAGCGGAGCAGATGGACACCGGCCTTGTGTGGGTGAATAGCTGGTTCCTGCGCGATTTACGCACCGCCTTTGGCGGCGCTAAACAGTCCGGCATCGGCCGCGAAGGCGGCGTACACAGCCTGGAGTTCTATACCGAACTTAAAAACGTCTGCATCAAGCTCTGATTGCTGTCTGTAGCAGCGCGCTCCGCGCGCGTCGAATGCCGGGATAAACCCGGACGCGACGGGATGTCGCTGCTACAGAACATTGCCTCGTTCCCACGCTCCGCGTTGGAATGCACAGCCGGGGATCGCCAGCAAGCTGGCTCCTACGGTAGTGCGGTAGTGCGGTGGTTTTTGTAGGAGCGAGCTTGCTCGCGATGGGGCACCACAAAATTCAAATTCAAATTCAAAAAAGTGTGTAGTCATTATGAATGAACAACAGATTTTACAGGCCGGTGACGAGTTGTATCAGGCGCTGATCAAGCGCGAAACACTGCGTCCGTTCACTGAGCGGTTTGACGATATCAGCATTGAAGATGCCTACCATATCTCTCTGCGCATGGTGGAACGCCGGGTCGCCGCGGGTGAGCGGATTATCGGTAAAAAGATCGGCGTCACCTCCAAGGCGGTGCAGAACATGCTCAATGTGCATCAGCCGGACTTCGGCTATCTCACCGATGCCATGGTGTACAACCAGGGTGAAGAGATGCCGATCAGCGACCGGCTGATCCAGCCACGGGCCGAAGGCGAAATCGCTTTTATCCTCAAAAAAGACCTGATGGGCCCCGGTGTGACTAACGCCGATGTGTTGGCGGCCACCGAGTGTGTGATGCCGTGTTTCGAGATTGTCGATTCCCGTATTGAAAACTGGCAGATCAAAATCCAGGACACCGTGGCGGATAACGCCTCCTGTGGTCTGTTTGTGCTGGGTGATCAGGCGGTTGATCCGCGCAAAGTGGATCTGGCGACCTGCGGCATGGTGGTGGAGAAGAACGGTTCGATTCTGTCCACCGGTGCCGGTGCAGCAGCGCTGGGCAGCCCGGTTAACTGTGTTGCCTGGCTGGCCAACACCCTGGGTGAGTTTGGCATCGGTCTTAAAGCCGGTGAGGTGATCCTGTCGGGTTCACTGGTGCCGCTGGAACCGGTTGTGGCCGGTGACTTTATGACTGTTTCTATCGGCGGTATCGGCTCCGCTTCCGTCAAATTTGTATAAAGGGTGATGCCATGAGCAAGAAGCTGAAAGCGGCCATTATTGGCCCAGGCAATATCGGTACCGATCTGTTGATGAAAATGCAGCGCTCCGACTGGATCGAGCCGGTATGGATGGTGGGTATTGACCCGGAATCCGAAGGCCTCAAGCGCGCCAAAGAGATGGGCATGAAGATATCCACTACCGGTGTCGATGGCCTGGTGCCCCATGTGCTGGACGATGATATCCGTGTCGCCTTCGATGCCACCTCGGCATACGTACATGCTGAGAACAGCCGCAAGCTCAACGCGCTGGGGGTGATCATGATCGATCTGACCCCGGCGGCGATCGGTCCGTTCTGTGTGCCACCGGTCAATCTGAAAGAACACGCCGAAAAGGTCGAGATGAACGTCAATATGGTCACCTGTGGTGGCCAGGCGACGATCCCGATGGTGGCCGCGGTGTCCCGTGTGCAGCCGGTTGAATATGGCGAGATTGTGGCGACGGTGTCCTCCCGTTCAATCGGCCCGGGTACCCGGCAGAACATTGATGAATTCACCCGGACTACCGCCGGTGCGGTAGAGAAGGTGGGCGGTGCTAAAAAGGGTAAGGCGATCATTATCGTTAACCCCGCTGAGCCGCCGCTGATGATGCGCGACACCATTCATTGCCTGACTGAGTCCGAGCCGGACCAGGCCGCGATTACCCAGTCGATCCACGACATGGTGAAAGAGGTACAGAAATATGTGCCGGGCTACAAGCTGGTGAACGGGCCGGTGTTTGATGATCGTAAAGTCACGGTGTTTATGGAAGTGGAAGGCCTCGGTGATTTTCTGCCGAAGTACGCCGGTAACCTGGACATTATGACCGCAGCGGGCCTGCGTACGGCGGAGCTGTTTGCTGAAGAAGCCGCCAATGGCGTTATCAAACTACCCACCCGTTGAGTGGAGGAAAGAACAATGGATCTCAAAGGTAAAAACGTAACGCTCCACGATATGAGCCTGCGCGACGGTATGCACGCCAAGCGCCATATGATCTCGCTGGATGAGATGGTCAATATTGCCACCGGGCTGGATGAGGCGGGGATGCCGCTGATCGAAGTGACCCACGGTGACGGCCTGGGTGGCAGCTCGCTTAACTACGGTTTTCCGGCCCACACCGATGAGGAGTACCTCAGTGCGGTGATTCCGAAGATGAAAAACGCCAGAGTTTCAGCACTGCTGTTACCGGGCATCGGTACCGTTGATCATCTGAAAATGGCCAAAGATCTGGGTGTGTCTACCATTCGTGTTGCCACCCACTGCACCGAGGCTGATGTGTCGGAACAGCATATCGGCATGGCGGCGAAGATGGAGATGGACACGGTCGGCTTCCTGATGATGGCCCATATGGTCAGCCCGCAGAAGATTCTGGAGCAGGCGAAGCTGATGGAAAGCTACGGTGCGAACTGCATCTACTGCACTGACTCGGCGGGCTACATGCTGCCAGACGAAGTAACCGAGAAAATCGGCCTGCTGCGCAGCGAGCTGAGTGCCAATACCGAAATCGGCTTCCACGGCCATCACAACCTGGGCATGGGCATCGCCAATTCACTGGCGGCGATTGAAGCCGGTGCCGGGCGTATTGACGGTTCGGTTGCGGGCCTGGGGGCCGGTGCGGGTAACACCCCACTGGAAGTGTTCGTTGCGGTGCTGGAGCGGATGGGCGTGAACAGCGGGGTCGACCTCTACAGCATTATGGATGTCGCCGAAGATCGCGTGGTGCCGATGATGGACCACCCAATCCGGCTGGACCGTGATGCGCTGACACTGGGTTATGCCGGTGTTTACTCCTCCTTCCTGCTGTTTGCCAAGCGTGCTGAAGCCAAATACGGCATTCAGGCACGGGATATTCTGGTCGAGCTGGGCCGTCGCGGCACCGTGGGCGGCCAGGAAGATATGATTGAAGACCTGGCGCTGACCATGGCTAAAGAAAAAGGGCTGATCTGATGACTGTTGTAACTGAAACGCCAAATGAAGCGGTAAATGCACTGACCGATGAACAGATCGCCGTGCTGGCCGAACATGTCGAAAACGCCGAACTCAAGGCGCAGGACATCACCAAAATCACCACTGAATACCCGCAGATGACCTGGAAAGACGCCTACGATATTCAGTGGGCGATCCGGGCGCGTAAAGAAGCCCGTGGTAACAAGATTGTTGGCATGAAAATGGGCCTCACCTCCTGGGCCAAGATGGCACAGATGGGCGTCGAAACCCCGTGTTACGGTTTCCTGGCGGATTACTTCTCGGTGCCTGATGGCGGTGCGATTCAGACTGACCAGCTGATCCACCCGAAAATCGAAGCCGAAATTGCCTTTGTCACCAACAAGCCGCTGAAAGGGCCGGGCGTACACATCGGTGATGTACTCAACGCCACCGAGTTTGTGATTCCGGCGGTGGAAGTGATCGACTCCCGCTATGAAAACTTCCGCTTTGATCTGAAAAGCGTGGTGGCAGACAACTCCTCCTCCACCCGCTTTATCACCGGCGGCATGATGGCCGATGTAAAAGATGTCGACCTCAAAACCCTTGGTGTGGTGATGGAAATCAACGGCGAAATCGTTGAAGTCGGTGCCGGTGCAGCCGTGCTGGGCCATCCTGCTTCATCGGTAGCGATGCTGGCCAACATGCTGGGCGAGCGTGGTGAAGAGTTGCCCGCAGGCACCTTCGTGATGACCGGTGGTATCACGGCGGCGGTGACGGTGAATAAAGGCGATTCCATCTGCGTACGCTACCAGGGCCTGGGCTCAGTCTCGGCACGCTTCGTTTAAGGGGTGTAGCAGCGACGTCCCGTCGCGTCAGGGTCCGGGGATCGCCAGCAAGCTGGCTCCTACGGGGGATGGAGCTCCGGTATGCGCTCCCACGCAGAACGTGGGAACGAGGGAGCAATGACATTGCACCATCGTAGGAGCGAGCTTGCTCGCGATGTTCTGTTGTTTTTTCAGAGGAAGTAAATATGCCGATTGCGCAGATTAATATTATCGAAGGGCGTACCGACGCCCAGAAAGAGCAATTGATTAACGAGGTAACTCAGGCAATCCATCGCAGTATTGATGCGCCGGTGGCTAATGTGCGGGTCATTATTAATGAGATGCCAAAGCAGCATTTTGGTATTGGTGGCGAGTCCGTAAAAAAGATGGGGCGTTGACCTCAGGCTTATCGGTCTTATTTGATTAAAACGTACCAGCTGGTTTGATGATTTGATCAAGCCATTAAATCTCCCCTTCATTATTTGATTAATCGGCGTCGGACATAACCGCTGTTGTCAGCCCCTCTGCGGGCTGGCGTTAGCGGGTGGCCGGGCGCTGATGATAACGACGACTCTCTAATCTACTGTTCTATATAGCTTTTATTCGCCTTGGTGGCGGTTTTAAGCTGAAGTTAAGAAACTGGCACAGCGGTTGCTGCGTGTAATACGTATCTGCTGACGGGTACTGCGTTACCTGATGCACAATTACTTTGGTGAAGTGTTATATGACATCAATAATTAAAATAAAGTCGGTGTTTACTGAGCGCGATAAAACAGAAATGTTACCTGAATTGTCCGATGGTTTTTCTGTATCGCAATGCTTATCCATCTTTAATCGGCGCTTTCACCCGGTATTGTTGGCCGGAGCTGGTGCGCTGTTATTAACCGGCTGTGAAGCGCCGTTGAATCTGCAAGCGGTTGAGCAGGAACGTGCAAAGTCGGTCCACCGGACGGATCAGCTGCAAAGCCTGGCCAGTACTGCCACCGCGCTGATTGCGGTCGGCTCCAATGGTCTGGTGCTGCGCAGCGAAACCAAAGCCCAGCCAGACTGGCAGCGCCAGCAGCTGACGGGTGAACCGTCATTCATTGAGGTGGTTAGCTGCCCGGATAACTCGTTTGCGGCGCTGGCGATGGACCGCACCCTCTGGCGTAGCAGCGATGACGGTATCAGCTGGCAGCTTAATACACTGCCGACTCAGGAAAATGTGCTGTCGCTGGCCTGCGCACCCGATAACTCACTCTGGGTAACCGGTTCTTTTTCCACCATTCTCAGCAGCCGCGATCAGGGCCAGAGCTGGCAGGAAACCTCCCTCAACGAAGACGCCATGCTGACCAGCATCCAGTTTCTGGACGCTGACCACGCCATTGTTGCCGGTGAATTCGGCATGATCAGCCGCACGGCGGATGGTGGTGACAGCTGGCAGCTGGCTGAGCCGATCCCTGATGACTTTTATCCCCAGGGCAGTTACTTCAAAGACGCTGACCATGGCTGGGTAGCTGGCCTTAATGGCGCTGTGCTTTATACCAGGGATGGCGGCCGTAACTGGCAGCGCCAGGCGACGGGCACCGAGTCACCGTTGTATAGCTTCCAGCCGGTGGGTGATGCGCTCTATCTGCTGGGCGACCATGGCACGGTGCTGAAGCTGGCTGGTGAGCGCTGGCAGCGGCTGCAAACACCGACCATTCCGGTCTATCTGCGTGCTGCCGCCAGTGTGGGTGAGCAGCAGCTGCTGGTCGCCGGTGGCTGGGGTGCGCTGTTTACCGTAAACACTGAGGCAACCATCGCGGTTGCTGACAACACCACTGAATAAGGGGCCATCATGGACAAAACATCTGCCCAGGCCCACCAGGCCACGCATGCATTACATGAGATTGATCTGACGATTTTCCGCCATCCTGGTGCCATTCTGGGGCTGATTCTGGCGATTACACTGTTCTTCGCCAGCCAGATTCCCGGCGTGAAAATGTACTCGGATTTTGCCGACTTGCTGCCCCAGGAGCATGAGTACATCGTGCTGCACAACGAGATCAAGGCGTCCTTTGGTGGTGCCAATGTAGTGATCGTTGGGGTGGAAGTAGAGGAGGGCACGATCTTTGACAGTGATGTGCTGGCCCGCATTCACCGGGTTACGCAGGCGGTGGATAGCCTGCCAGGGGTCAACCATAACCTGGTGGCCTCAGTCACCCACCGTAACAGCCGCAAAGTGTGGCTTACGCCGGAAGGTAATGTGAACTCGGCGCCTTACTACAACCCGGAAGAGGCAGACTTGAGTGCTGCCCGGCTGGACAAGCTGAACCAGGATGTGGTGGCTGATCCGCGTATTTATGGCCCGCTGGTATCACCCGATATGAAGATGGCGCTGATCAAGGCGCAGCTTAACGAAGGCCAGCTGGACTACGTTAAAACCTTTAACGAAATTCAGAAACTGCGTGAGCTGGAAACCGTCGATGGTATTCGGGTTCATGTCACCGGCCAGCCAATGCTGGTGGGCTGGGCGTATCAGTATCTGGATCAGATTATAGAGATCTTCCTGTTTACCGCGCTGATCATGGTGGCGCTGCTGCTGTTCTATTTCCGTAAAGCCTACGGGGTGCTGATCCCGCTGGGGGCGGTGATTGTCTCCTCGGTCTGGGGCATCGGTATTATCTCGCTGTTTGGCTATAACCTGGACCCGCTGGGGCTGGTGATTCCATTTCTGATCTCGGCGCGGGCGATGTCCCACGGCATCCAGATTGTCGAGCGCTACTACCTTGAGCTGAACCAGCTCGATGCGCTGCCTGCGAAAACGGGGGTGGATAATCACAAACTGGCGGCGCAGCACACCTTCGATAATCTGTTTCGCCCCGGCTCCTTAGGCGTGGTGTCAGATGCCATTGGTTTGTTGCTGATTGCCATCGGCTCGATTCCGCTCAATACCAAGCTGGCCCATTACGCTTCGTTGTGGGCGCTAAGCATTATCGTCACTGTGCTGCTGGCGGTGCCGTTGCTGTTGTCGGTGTTGCCTCGGCCACGTAATACCCAGGTGAAAGAGAATTTCCTGCGCAGCATCGGCTATGCCTGTGCGGATGTGATCTCTGATCGGAAACGGGCCAGGAATGCCTTGCTGGTGGCGGCGTTGTTGCTGCTGTCGGGTGGGTATTTCTCGTCAAAAGTGGTGATCGGTGAGTCCGAGCCCGGCAGCCCGATTTTGTATCAGGATCATGATTACAACCTCAGCTCCAAGGCGGTTAACGACAGTTTCCCCGGTTCTGAGGAGCTGTATATCGTTGCTGAAACCCGCGAGAACGGTGGCATCAAGCGGCCCGAGGTGCTTAAAGCGCTGGCCGACCTTGAGCGCCATATGCTGCTCGACCCGGAAGTGGGCGGCGCTAAAGGCATTCCCGACCTGGTCACCCAGGTCAACCGGCTGCTGCACAACGATGACCCGCGCTGGAGCCAGATTCCTGATGACGCCCAGTATGTTGGCGGGTTGATGTTCACTTACATGATGTCTAACCCGATTCCCGGTGCGTTGAATGAGTTTGTCGATACCGACGAGCGGATCGCCAATCTGGTGTTCTATTACAAGGACCACCAGGGCGAGACCATCCGTCGCGCGATTCATACCGCACGGCAGTGGATAACGGCAAACGAGGGCAAGGTGGATGGGCTGAAAATTCGTCTGGCCGGCGGCACCATCGGTGTTACCGCGTCGATGAACGAAGCCGCCTACGAGACCAACCTCTGGGTGCTGCCGCTGGTGTTTCTGCTGATCTTCGCCATGGTGATGTTCTTCTACGGTTCGGTGTCTGCCGGGCTGATGATGTTCATGGCAATGCTGTTCGCCACCACGCTCACCTACGCCTATATGGGCGTCACCCAGATGGGCATCAATATCAATACCGTACCGATTATTGCGGTGGGCGTCGGCGTGGGGATCGATTATTCGATCTACATGATGGACCGCATTCGCAGTGAGATGGTCAGCCAGGGCGATATCGCCGTGGCGGTGCGCCGGGCGATCAGCACCACCGGACTGGCAGTGTCGTTTACCGCCATCACCCTGATTGCAGGCATCGTGATGTGGGTGCTGCTGTCGGATCTGCGTTTCCAGGCCGATGCCGCGCTGCTGCTGATCGTGATGGTGGTGCTCAATGCCATCGCCGCCATGTTGCTGGTGCCGTCCTGGGTGCTGGTGTTCAAGCCGAAATTTATCTGTGCCGCCTACGAAGACGAGGATGGGGTGATCCACGCGAGCTGATCATAACCCCGCCTGCCTGTGTGGCAGGTGGGGGCTGTTGTGCATCGAGATTATCAAAAAGGGATTTTGACGGTGCATTGTCGATGTCTGCTGTGACTAAAGAAGAGCCTGAAGGATTAAAACAGTATGTCTAAAAAAATAACAACCAGACTGAGTTCCCTGACTGTGGCAGTGACCGCTGCACTGGCAGGGCTGACGGCACCGGGTATAAGCCAGGCGGGTGATACCGAATGGGCCGGGTTTGTTGAGAACGCCACCTATGTGCGTGATGGCCGTGGTATCACTAAATTCCGCAACACTGGTCAGGCGGAGTGGTCCCGTCAGCTGGCGCCTAAGGGGATTTTTTCGGAGGTCTCGTTTCACGGCACCCTGCGCGCCACCTACGATGGCGTGTATGACCTGAACGAGGATGAATTCGGCGACGATGCTGGGCACTCTGTGATGATCGAGTCCATCGGCCTGCCAGCCATGGGTGGCCCAGGTTTTGTGCCTCACGGTGGCGGTCTGGGTCACACGGCAGTCGCCGGTGCCTTTGGCCTGACCAACAACGCTTTTGTGGATGATTACGGCAGCAGCAACCCCAATAGCGGCATGATCGTGCTGGGCGAAGAACTGCATGCCCAGGACGGCGGGGTGGCGTTCGGGGTGCCTGCACGGCCCTGTGATGTCGACAGCCGAGGCTGTCTGAAGGGCTATCTGGATCAGGACACCAATGATCTGCGCCACCCGGAGTTTAACGACCGCTGGGATGTACTGCGTGAAGCCTACATTGATGCCACCGCCGATCTTGAAAGTGGCAGCCAGCTTAACTTCCGTATCGGTCGCCAGCAGATTGTCTGGGGCCGTACCGATCTGTTCCGGGTGCTGGATGTAATCAACCCGGTGGATTACTCGCGCAACAATATCTACGACGAGCTGGAAGATATCCGTATTCCGATGTGGATTCTGCAGAGTGAACTGCGCATGGGGCCGACGGCAGGTTTTGATGATCTGAACTGGTCTGTGACCTGGAACTTCGACAAGTTCCGCCCCAGCAATCTGGGCAGCTGTTCCGGTGCCTACAATATCCTTGACGGTGCCTGTTTCTTCCGCGGTATGAAAAACCTCTGGGATAACGGCGGCACCGTGGCCAACTTTGCCGGTAACGGCACCCTGGCCACCAACTTTGGCCCCCATCAGATTGGTATTCGTAACGTCGAGCTGCCGAGCTGGAGCCTGGCCAACACCCAGCTGGGTACCAAACTCGAAGGTGTTTACAAAGACCTGACCTTCTCCCTCAACGCACTGACCTATCGCAGTCAGTTGCCGAGCCTGCGCGGCGGCACCACCATCAAGGATCAGATTATTAATCCGTTCACCGGTGAGCTGCAGAACGACGGTGTGCCCTACCTGATCGCTTTTGACATGGTGTTCCCGCGGGTCAACCTGGTCGGTGGCTCACTGGATTACTACGCCGAAGGCATCGACACCGTGATCCGGCTGGAAGGGGCCTACACCCAGGGTGAAGAGTTCGCCGATACCCTGAGTAAAGATCTCTACTCGGAGTCTGATGTGTTCCGTTATGTGATCGGGGCGGATAAAAACGTGATGATCCCGGCACTGAACAGAACGCGCGCCTTCCTGATCTCTGGTCAGATCTTTGGTGAGCATCTGCTGGACCACCGTGCTGAACCTGCCACCCTGGGTGAGCGCGGTTTCGCCGCCTGGAAATCCAACAACATTGCCACCTTGCTGATGAAAGGCTGGTGGATGAATGACCGCCTCAGCCCGCAGGTGATCATGGCCCATGATTTCCGTGCCAATGCCACCGCGATAGCGCCGTCTATTGAATGGCTGGCTGATGACAACTGGAAAGTTACCCTCACCGCCAACGTCAAACTGGGCGATGGCGCACGCAAAACCGATGATTGTCGCTCCTGTAACCCTTATGACCCGTTCACCAACTTTGGTACCTCTGAACACGCCGGTGGCGTGGCAGGGTCTGCCGGGCTGGGTGGGTTTGAGCCGACCGGGCGTTTCCGTTCCGGCCCCATCGGCATGGCGCAGCGAGAAGATGAAATTCAGCTGACGGTACGTTACCGCTTCTGACTCCGTATGTACTTAACACCGTGCCGGGCCGCGTGCCCGGCATGACAGAACAATAAGAGGTACTGGTTATGATGAACAAAGCCGCTTTGAGCCTGGTGATTGCTGCGCTGTCTGCGCCCACCCTGGCCGCCACGATGCAGGATGTTGAGAACTCGTTTTACCCCTATAAAAACGGCGGCCCGCAGGTTGCTGGAATCAGCACCGGCATGGTGATTAATAAAGATAATGTGGCCCAGTTTAAAGCTAATCTGGACCCGGCCATGTTCCGCTTTATCTCCGAGGGCAAGTACGCGATAAAAGTAGGCGATACCACCTCGTTTGATCTGCACTCAAGCTACGTTGATGCCACCAAAGCGCGGCTGGGCAAAGTGAAGCTGGGCGCTAAAGTTGGTCAGATCGAAGGCGCAGATGCCGGTCGACCGTTTGTCGGTGAGCCGGATATGAGTGACCCGCGCGCTGGGGAAAAACTGGCCTGGAACTTCAAGTACGGCTACAACTGGGGCGATTCCGCCGCGATCATGCCGTTTTACTGGAAGTTCCGTAATATGGACTCCGGCAAAGTAGAGCGGACGCTGAAGTTCAACTTCCATTTCCTTAACTACACCCACCGGGTGAACCAGGCACCCACGCCTGCGCTGACGCCCAACCCGTCCAGCCTGTTCCGGGGCACCTATGTGCAGGTGGTTGAGCCGTTTGATGTGAAAAATACTCAGTTGCTGATCCACCGTTACGAAGATGATCTCAAGCGTGACAATGCTTACCTCTACCTGGGCTTCCAGCGCCGGGTGCGTCGCCTGTCGACCGGTCAGGTAACGGATGCGTTTCTGGGTTCGGATATCATGATCGAGGATTTTGAGGGCTATAACGGCCGTATCTCCGATATGAACTGGGCCTTTAAAGGCACCCGCAATATCCTGATGCCGTTCTACAACCACAACGATATGGCACTGGACAGCGAAACCCATTCTGATAAAGAGGGTTATAAAGTGGTGGCCTTCACCGGCCAGGGCGGCTGTTTCCCGGAGATCACCTGGCAGCTGCGTAAGGTGTATGAGCTGGAGTCCAGCTCAGTGGATAAAAACCACCCGATTGGCAAACGCTCCCACTTTGTTGATGCCCAGACCTTCACCATCCCGCGTACTGTCGCCTATGACCGCAAAGGCGATATGTGGAAAACCTTCACCATCGGCCAGTCCCACCCGGATCACCATCTGGCGTCAAACAAAGGCTCTGGCGTTTCCATTGATGATGCGTTCAGCATGATCGACCTGCAGGCCAATCACTGCACCACCGGTCAGTTCAAAGGCCAGGTCGACCCGAAACTGAGCCCGGCGAAAAAGTTCACCGTACAGAACCTGCGTGCTTCAGGGCGTTAATCTGCACAATTAATTGTTAACGGTAGTGAATCTTTGCCCGGCCTCTGTGCCGGGTTTTTTTGTGGTGAAGTGGAATATTTAATCTGGTCTCTACAAAGATCATTCCGCAGGTTTTACAGTCTGGGAACAGTGGGTCTGCATGTTAGAATTGCGACGCCTGTTCAGGTTTTCTGAACACTATTAGAATCAAAAAGACATCACTGGCCAGAGAAAAAGGCCAGCTATCTTGAAAACACCAGGGAGAGCTTCACTGTGACTCATTTTCGTGTACAGGACTTTGGCCAGATACAGAGTGTTGATCTGAGTTTTGGTGATCTGACCTTGCTGGTGGGCCCGCAGGCCACGGGTAAAAGTGTGTTGTTGCAGTTGTTTAAGCTGGCGCAGGATCACCAGAGCATTTGTCATACATTAAAGCAGCATGGTTATGACTGGCAGAACGAGCTGACTCACCTGCTGGAGGTGGTTTTTGGTGAAGGTATGGGGGGCTTACACCGGGCCACCAGTACTGTTGCACTTGATGGTGAGTGTATTGACCTGAAAGCGAGAGCAAGTGAGGCTGGGCGTCGTTCGCGCAAAGCTGAGAGTGTTTTTCTGGTGCCCGCGCAGCGGGTTCTGATGCTGGAGAATGGCTGGCCCCGACCTTTTGATGGTTTTCAGGACGGAACGCCCTATGTTTTACGCAACTTCAGTGAGCAGTTACGGCAGCTGATGGAAAAAGGACTCGGAGGCGGTGATGGGCTGCTATTTCCGAAAACAGGGCGGATGAAGAAAGCACTCAGAGACCAGCTTGATGAGAGCATGTTTCATGGTGCGCAGGTGCAGTTAGAGACGATCAATTTTAAACGTCGCATCGTGATTGATGCCGATAATAATCGTCTTCCGTTTATGACCTGGTCGGCAGGTCAGCGTGAATTTATGCCTCTGTTATTGGGGTTGTACTGGCTAATGCCCTCATCAGGGGGCAGCAAGAAACCAGATATCGACTGGGTTGTGATTGAAGAACCTGAAATGGGTCTGCACCCGCAGGCGATTTTGTCGGTGATGCTGATTGCACTGGAATTGATGCAACGTGGCTATAAAGTGGTGATTTCAACGCATTCTCCTATGTTTCTCGAGATGGCCTGGGTGCTACGTGTGCTTAAGGAACACAATGCTGACCCTGAAAGCCTGTATGCACTTTTTCAGCTGGAAAGATCTCCGGCGATTACTGAAATTTTTCGCTCGGTGCTGGACGAGAAAACACTGACAACGAGTTATTTTGAGCCACAGGCCAATGGCAAGGTGGTTGTACAGGATATCTCCAGTCTGGACCCTTTTGATGAGAATGATGCGGTGGCTGACTGGGGGGGGCTGACCAGCTTCTCAACTCAGGCGGCTGATGTTGTAGCCGCGGCGATACAGGAGGCCACCGTAAATGAGTTTTGAGGCAGTGGTTAATCAAACCCCTTTAGCGGATGGGCTCAAAGCAGGGCTGCAGGCGGTAAAGAATAATGAGCGGAGTAAAATTCAGTGTGCTGATACCCGTCAGCTCAATGGTAGTGTCGACATTGATAGCCTGTTAAAGAAACAGTACCCACGTAGCAACCGCTGGGATTACCTGGTGGGTTACCGTGACTGTGCGGTCTTTATTGAAGTCCACCCAGCGATGACCAGTGAGGTCAGTACCATGCTGAATAAGCTTGAATGGTTACATAGCTGGCTCAGAGATCATGCGCCGCTGCTGGGTAAGCAAGGGGCCAGTTTTCATTGGGTATCAACAGATGGTGTATCCATTCCCAAAAAGAGTAAGCAGTACCGGCAACTGGCGCAGAAAAACCTGTTACCACAGCGAGTGCTGCATCTACCTGTCTGAAGAGTATTCCTCGGTTCTGTCTTTCATCACTTAAGGCCATGCCCGGGCCGGTGCAGTTTGTGGCTCAGGTTGAGCCAAGCTGTATTGCAGTAGGCAGCCACAGAGGCGCAAACACATGCATTCTTGCAGCGGAGTCATCCGATTACAGAGGCCGGCTAATTGTCGACCGGTATTGAAAGGATGGCAGGTGCGATTAGCCGGGTTGGCGTCGGGGCTTGAAGTGATGATTATTCCCGGCCCGGCGATACCAGGGTTGGTTAAGTCGGCGGGCCAGCTGATCAAACTGTGGCACCAGCAGGTTGGCGGCAAGAATGGCAAAGCACAGACCATCGGCATAAAGGCCGTACATGCGCACCAGTTCGGTGAGTGCGCCGGCGGTGGCGGCGAATAGCAGGCGGCCAATGCGGCTGTCGGGGCTGGTGACCGGGTCAGTGGCGATGAAAAACGCCGCAAAGATCATCCCGCCCATGGTCAGGTTATGCAGGCTTTCCTGTGGACTCAGGCCCAGCGCAATGCCGGTCAGCAGTGTGCTGGTCAGCATCATCAGTGGAATTTCCAGCCGGATGACGTTGAGCAGCGCCAGCGCCAGACCACCGAACAGATACCCGCTCCACTGGTTCATGGCCATCGGCTGGCTGAGCTGGTCGGTGACCAGTGAGGTGGCGCCGCTGGCCATATCGGCAGGTACGGCAGCACTGAAACGTAATTGCAGGCTCAGTGCCTGTTCAATCGACAGACTGCGAGTCCAGTCGGCTGCAGCGGCAATACCGGCGGGCAACAGCTGGTAAAAACACAGGCTGACCAGCCCCAGCCCAACCAGCACCGGGTTAAGCCGGTTTTTCCCCAGCCCGCCACAGCCGTACTTGGCGATCATAATCGCCCCCATACTGGCCAGTGCCAGCAACCAGGCCGGTGTGAGCAGCGGCAGGGCGCGGGCCAGTAACAGGCCACAAACCAGCCAGCTGAGATTACCCAGCTCAGAAAAAGACCGGCGCTTAAGGTGCAGGCAGAGACTTTCCATCAACAATGCAAAGCTAATGCACAGGCCTGTCTGCAGCCAGACCAGATCACCATAGTGCTGGGCGTACTGCCAGCTGCCGGGCAGCAAGGCCAGGGTCACGGCACACATAATGCCGGGCAGGGTTTTCGGGCTAAGCGTCATCAGTGGCCTCCAGCAAGTAGTGGCTTGGCGTTACGAAAGTTATCGCGCAACGGAATATGGCTGGGGCAGACTTCGCTGCAGGCACCGCACTCGATACAGGCACTGAGCTGTTCCTGCTGCAGCGCCTGGCGGTCTTCTGTCTGGCAGGCTTCGTTCAGGGTCAGTGGCCGCAGGCTCATCGGGCAGGTATCTACACAGCGGTTGCAGCGAATACAGTCCTGGGCTTCCGGTTTGGGTGGTAGATGTTTTGCCGAGCGGGCGATCAGCGCGCCGCTGGTTTTGGTAATCACTGCATCGGGGCTGGCCAGATCACGGCCCATCATTGGCCCGCCGACCTGAATGCCAGTGGTTTCCAGCCGGGGGCGGGCGTAGTTCAGCAGATCGGATACCGGGGTGCCGATGGGGACCTCGACGTTACAGGGGTGCTCCATTGCACCGCTCAGGGTGACGATGCGTGAGGTCAGTGGCAGGCCATGAAACACCGCCTGGCCCAGGCTGTACAGGCTGGCGACGTTCATCACCATCACGCCAATCTCATGGGGCAGGGTGCCCGGTGCCTGGTGACGGCCACTGAGGCTTTTGATCAGCAGTGGCTGACCGCCCGCCGGATAGCGGTGGGGCAGTTTGCGCACCTCAAGCGGCGCGTCCAGAAAGCGGATTGCCTGGCGCAGGGCCTGGATGGCCGCTGGTTTATTCGGTTCGATGCCAATACAGACCCGTTCCAGCTGCAGCAGGTTCTGCAGATACCAGCCCGCATGCACGATCGCTTCGGCACGCTCACGCATCAGTCGGTCATCACAGGTGAGGTAGGGCTCACACTCGGCACCGTTAATCAGCAAGGTATCAATGCCGCCCGCGCCTGCCAGTTTCAGGCCGACGGGAAAACCTGCGCCGCCCAGCCCGGTCAGGCCCATCTGCTGGCACAGGCTGGCCAGTTCCATCAGGTTACCCGGCGGCTGGTGATGTGATTGACCGGCATTCACCAGGCAGGGCAGGTCCAGGCCATCGGCGGCCAGTACCACGGCTTCCGCTTTGCCAGGGCGGTCGGCCAAAGGTGTCTGCTCAATGGCGATCACATGCCCCGACGTGCTGGCATGTACCCAGGGGGTCTGGTTACTACGGCCAATGACTTCCCCTTTCAGTACATACTGGCCGATAGTGACGCAAGGGCTGGCCATCTTGCGACCATCGCCCAGTGGAATGCGTAAAATTGCATCTGGCTGTTTGAATTTTTCGATGTCTGTTTGATTTGAAAGCGACTTCCAGTCTTTAAGCTTAACCCCACCTTGCCAGATTCTGTTCAGTTTATGAATGGGATTGATCCAGTCAGGTAGCAGGTTGTGGCGTTTTTTATGAGTGGCGCTGTGGCTGTTTACAGTCAACATAAATGACGACCCTCATGGTTGGCTCTATTTTTGATTATTATTGATTCTGTTTGAATCGATGCTGCCATGAATGGTAGAGACGGACCTGCCTAAATGCAAAACACTCTCATTAAGGTGGCGGTCAGTTTGGCGGTATTGAGGTGGGTGAATGCCGCCGCAAACGCTGATGGGCGGGGCGCTGCATTGATATCCGGACGGGCCTGGCAAGTCGCTGGCGCAGATCTGAGATAATGCTGTTTTTTGCGTTTAACTGATTGATTAAAAACTAGAAAAATTTATATGGGTGTTTTTATGCACGAATTTGTTAACCGTGTCGAAGGGGTGTGGCTAAGCGGGCCGGGGCTGGCCCGCAACCGGCTGTCAGCTTAACAGCGGCCAGACGCCAAGCAGGTGCACGGCACCGAAGCCTGCGCAAATCAGAGAACTCCAGACCATAAAGCGCTCACGGAAAACTGCTACCCAGGGGCTCAACAGTAACGGATACAGCGCGCGTATCAGGTAGACGGCGGTTACCAGCAACATAATGGTGTCAGTCCAGGGCAGTGCTGGAAAGCGATTATCCAGCGCCAGGCAGTACAGCCCCCAGACCGTTAACACGCCAGCAATACCGAATGTCAGCAGGGCCGGTAACCACTTCTTTTGTTCGGCCATGTGCGCCATTTGCTCTCCGGCACCAAAAAAACGGTACCAGCTGGGACCACCCAGAATTACACCGATATGCAGTAGTGCAGCGGCAAAGTTAAGCCCGGCTGCCAGTTGGAGTGTGCTCATCGTAAATCTTCCTGAAAGATGATTATCGGAAGACATTATTTCTGTCGGGCCCCGCTGTTACCAGCGCAAAAACGACCAGCACAGTTACTTTGTTATGTTTGCCATAACCCGGTGAGTACGAAGGCTTCGGCGGTCATCATTGCCAGCAGGCCACTGAGGAATATTGCATCCATTACTCCGCCTGCGCCGATCAGAATAGGCCCCTTACTGCGGGCAACCAGTTGCTTGAGTTGTGGCAGGTGCAGCAGATCACCACCGATCAGTGTGCCCAGCACAGCGCAGGTGTAGGCCCACACCAGATAGTGCTCGCCTCCCAGCGCCAGTCCACCCACGGCGGCAACTACCACGGCACCAAACAGATAGACCACCGCGCCGACCTGACGCTCGATACGGGTCAGCGGATAGACCACTGCTGTCACCGCCAGTATCAGCAGTGCCATGGGAAAAAACTCGAAGCTGGCATGGCGGCTGAAATAGAGAATAAAGAACAGCGGAATCAGGGTGCCGCCGAAGTTAAAGCCGATGGCCACTTCGCGGCTGGGCTGTTCACTGTTAGCAGGGGTAAATTCCATGGTGCCCAGTTGCAGGGCGACCAGGCTGGCGACCGTCGCGACGCCCATACCGATGGCGATTTCGGGCTGGGTCAGGCCTAGTTGGATGATGACTCGCTCGATCACCCCCATCTGGAAGAAGATAAGAAAAATTAAAAATGCGATCAGGTAACGTAAATTTTGCTGCATAAGGTTCCCCCTGTCCTATTCATATAGAGGCGCATCTCTTGCGTCGGTTCCATCGGCCCCGTAGGCTTGCCGTCCCTGACAGGAGAGCACCGTGATGAGCGAACAATTACACCCGTTTGAGCAACTGACGCCTGATTTTATTCTGGATGCAGTGGAAAGCCTGGGTCACTGGTGCGATGGCCGCACCCTGGCACTGAACAGCTATGAAAACCGGGTGTATCAGGTCGGCATTGAAGACAGTGAGCCGCTGATCGCCAAGTTCTATCGTCCGGGTCGCTGGAGCCGGGAACAGATCCTGGAAGAACATCAGTTCTGCTACGAACTGGTGGAGCAGGAGCTGCCGGTGGTGGCACCGATTCGTGATGATAACGGTGAGAGCCTGTTCGAATATCAGGGGTTTATGCTGTCACTGTTCAAGCGTCGGGGCGGCCGGGCACCGGAGCTGGATAACCTGGACAACCTCTACCAGCTGGGCCGTCTGCTGGGGCGATTTCACCTGATCGGCGAGCAGCGCCCATTTATCCATCGCCCGGCGATTACCACCCAGAGTTTTGGGTATGAAAGCATCGCCCTGATCAGCGATAAATTTATACCCATGGGTCTGAAAACTGCCTACGACAGCCTGGTGACGGATCTGATGAAGGTGCTGGAAATGCGCCAGAAAGAAGCGGGTGAGGTGAAGCTGATCCGGGTGCATGGTGATTGCCATGGCGGTAATATGCTGTGGCGTGATGAGGCACCTAACTTTGTCGATTTTGATGATGCGCGTATGGCCCCAGCAGTGCAGGATATCTGGATGTTACTCTGTGGTGATCGCTACAATCAGACCTTGCAGTTGTCGGAGATCCTCGATGGCTACGCCGAGTTTCATAACTTCGATCTGCGTGAACTGCAGCTGGTCGAAGTGCTGCGTACCCTTCGGATGCTCAATTATGCGGCCTGGCTGGCGCGGCGCTGGGAAGACCCGGCGTTTCCGCATAGCTTCCCCTGGTTTAACACTGAGCGTTACTGGAGCCAGCATATTCTGGAGCTACGCGAGCAGTTCTCCGCACTGCAGGAGCCGGTCTTGCCGGTGAAGTAAGTCGGTGGTTTTTACGTCAGGCCAAATACCTGCTGCTGTATGCGGCCTGGCATCAATATATAGTATCTGTGCAGTCAATCTGCAGGAGTCTGGCTTTGAAATACGCGACCGCTTTATTGTTTTCCCTGACCTTACTGACACCGCTGATGGCGTCTGCAGGCTGTGAACTGGATTACCAGGCCTGTGATAAAGCCTGTGCCGTTAAATACCTGACGGATGACGGTGGCAAAGTGGGCTGCGTGTCGAAATGTGTGGCACACAAGGGTGTCTGCCTGGCGAAAGACGGCGCAGATAAAACTGCTGAGGCCGGTGGAAAAGCCTGGGGTTCTACCAAATCCTTTTTTAAGGCCCTGACCGAAGACTAAGCCGACCGGATGTCAGCGCCAGCCTGGTTAACCGCGCTGGCCTGCCGCCTTAACGATTGTTCTTGATGGTATCTGACAGCCGCTGCAGTGCTTCGCTCTGATTGTCTATTCGCTTGGCCACGGTATCCATGGCATTTTCAGTGGTTTTGGTATTCTCAACGATATTCTCCATCGTCTGCAGCAGGGTATCGGCATCACTGGCCACCAGGTTGATGCCATCCAGTGTGGCGGCAATACGGCTGGTGATCCTGTTGGCAGACTCACCGGCAATGCCCGCCAGACTTTTAACCTCACCGGCTACCACAGAAAAACCACGTCCGGCTTCACCGGCCCGAGCCGCCTCAATGGTCGCATTCAGCGCCAGCAGGTTGGTCTGATTGGCGATTGCCTGGATTTCGTTAACTTCGGTCTCAATCGCATCACTGTACTGGACCACTTCGCTGAGCCGGTCTTTCATGGCATTCAAATCACTGGAGCCGCAGGCCGTCAGGCTTTGTGAGTCCCGCGCTTTGATCAGCAGTGCCTGAGTTTCAGCCTGAATAGCGCCAGCAGCGTCATGAATTTGTGTAATTTCATTCTGTACCGCCGCAATCATTTGCATCTGTGTTTGTTGAGCAGCCTCCAGCGACTGGGCCTGCTCCACCGCTTCATTCACATCGATTAACGAACCGGCAATACGTAACGGTACACCGCTGGAATCACGGCTGGCCCCACCCATTGCCCGAAACCATCGATAAATACCTCGGCGGGTTTTAAGCCGATAGGTTACATCGTAGCGGGTGCGGCCCGTGCGGTCGGCAAGGTGGGCATTGAAGGCGTCAAAAGTCGGTTTGGAATCGTCAGGATGCAGCAGCTCAGACCAGCTACCAGGCTGGTTGGGAAAGTCCTGTTCATTCTGAAAGCCAAGCAGGCGACGAAATTCCTGCGACCAGCGCCAGTGGCTGTCACGGTGCAGCGGGTCGTTGTGGCTGATAACACAATCCCACAAGCCTGCGCCGGAATGCGCTTTGAGTAGCTCAAGCTCTTTTTTCGCTTCCTGGGCTGTTTGCAGTTCAGCCTTCAGCTGTTGGTAGCGATCATTGTCGTCATGGGCCCGCTTGTCATCTTTAGAACCAACCTGAGTGTTAAACCATGCAAGCATGCTGGACTCCATTCCTTATACGGGCGTTAAGAGATCGTCGTTTAAAGGCGAGGAGACAGACGGCAGGTGGTATTGTTTTCGCCCTGGATGGAATGAGCATAGACCAGTCTGGCGCGGGCGGTGGGAAATAGAGGCGTCAGAATGAGCTTTGGTTGCGGGGGGGCATGTGTAGTGATCAAGCATTCCCGGTGAGGGTGCTGATCTCACACAATACCGACTCTGTGGTGAGTCGGTATTGTGTGAATGTAATGCTTAAACCTTCGGTGTTTTCGGGCCGCGACCCACACGTTTTTTCGATTTGTGTTTCACCGGTTTTTTCTTGTTACGTTCTTCTTCTTTTTTACGGGCTTTCTTCGCTCTGCCTGCTGCCAGTTTACGCGCTTCATCAGACAGCGGTTTGGCGGATTTTGGCTCCAGCCCTTTCAGCGTGCCAATCGGCAGTTCATTCTGGGTGTAGCGCTCAATTTTACCAATCATTGGCCAGTCGATACGGTCGACCAGGGAGAAGGCATAACCGATGCTGCCATCACGACCGGCACGGCCAGCACGGTGTACATACTGTCTCTTATACACATCTCCGAGCCCACGAGACCGAGGCTGATCTCGTATG
>OJDH01000279.1_pt1 | contig 29961 bp, 33 predicted proteins | sample 1592761 | NCBI WGS metagenome assembly OJDH01 (sample SAMN05416855, study PRJEB24817) | seawater metagenome | isolation source: Sea water | place: Canada:Atlantic | collected 2013-11
CAGCAGTTGTATCGGGTATAGGTAGGTGGCTGTGCAATGGAGATATTGATGGGTGCTGAGATGGACACCTCGCCAATCACCCGGCATCGCAATGTGCCATATTGGTAAGCGTCTACAAACCAGTAATCTGGCGAGGTATCCACCATGAAGACTAGCGTAGTGAGCATTGATCTGGCAAAGAACGTTTTTCAGGTTTGCGCCCTTAATCAGGCGCAACGAGAAATCTGTAACCTTAAAGTCAATCGCGGTGACCTCCTGAATCAGTTGCGTCAGTTTTCACCAACTACCGTGGCTATCGAGGCCTGCTATTCCGCCCACCCCTGGGGCAGGGCTATTCAGGATCTGGGCCACAAGGTGGTGCTGATTCCACCGATCAAAGTCAAACCCTTCGTCCAGGGTAATAAAAATGACCGTAACGATGCGCTTGCCATTGCTGAAGCCAGTCAACGTCCGGGAATGCAATTTGTTGCGGTTAAGACTCTGGAACAGCAGGATATACAGTCCCTGCAACGGATCCGTGAGCGGCTGATCCGGCACCGAACAGCGCTAATTAATCAGATCCGAGGGCTGTTAGCGGTATAGGAAATACAGGGAGGAAATACAGGGACACCCACAAAAATAACAATTTCTGAAAAGCCCACCTACACTGCTTTCACCCGCCAGCCGTATTGGCGTCACTTCAGGAGATTGTGATGACCCGTGCCCGTCGAGAGCAGGTAAGCCTGCTGGATACCCCTTACTACCACTGCATTTCTCGTTGCGTTCGCCGTGCTTTTCTATGTGGTCAGGATGCTCACAGTGGAGACTGTTTTGAGCATCGACGCCAATGGATCGTCGAGCGCCTGGCGCTGCTGGAGCAGATGTTTGCTATTGATATTGCGGCCTACGCCATCATGTCGAACCATTATCATCTGGTTCTGCATATCAATGAAACTCAGGCGGTTGGCTGGCCTGATGCTGAGGTGATAGAGCGCTGGCTGATGCTGTTCAGTGGCCCGCCATTGATCAGGCGTTACATGACGGGCGAGGAGCTGACTGAGTCTGAGCAGAGACGGGTGACAGAGATAGTGGCTGACTGGCGCGATCGTCTGAGTGATCTGAGCTGGTTTATGCGCTGTCTGAATGAGCATATCGCCCGCCAGGCCAATCAGGAAGATGGTTGTACCGGTCGATTCTGGGAAGGGCGCTTTAAATGTCAGGCGTTACTGGATGAGCAGGCCTTGCTGACCTGTATGGCTTATGTTGATCTTAACCCACTGCGGGCCAGGCTGGCCGATACACCTGAATCGTCTGATTTTACCTCGATACAGCAGCGGATGGCAGCTGTGACGGCATCTGAAACTCCAGCGTCTGGCATGCCAGTTTTACAACCTCTTTCAGCCAGTCAGCAGGATATTGATAATCACGCTGTGCCTTTCGCACTGGCGGATTATCTGGAGCTGGTGGACTGGACCGGGCGCTGTCAGCGAGATGATAAACGCGGCTATATAGCGGCACGGACACCGCCGATTTTACAGCGGTTATTTATTGACCCGCAGCAGTGGCAGCGGACCATGCTGCCGTCAGGACTACGCTTTCAGCATGCGGTGGGCTGTGTTGCCCGGCTAAAAAAGTACGCGAAGAATCTGGGACGCAGCTGGGTGAAAGGGCAGAGGCTGGCACAGCAGTTGTATCGGGTATAGGTAGGTGGCTGTGCAATGGAGATATTGATGGGTGTCCTGGCATGCACGTGCGTATGTCCCCAAAGCGTATATCGCGGTGTACATCATTGATATAGACTGTTGAAAAATAAGGCTGAACTGACTGCTATTAGTGGCAAAATGGAATGAAGGCTGGTCGAAATGTAAGTGAGTGTTATATTTTCGTCACCTGCTGCTAATTCGATAGCCTCGTTAATGATTTATTTTAGGAAAAAAGTAAAATGAGAACAATCGGTAATCTAATCTGGTTTTTATTAGGTGGTGTCATTATGGGCTTGGCCTGGTGCTTTTTTGGGCTTTTAGCTTTTTTAAGCATTATTGGTATCCCTTGGGGTAAATCTTGCTTTGTTATCGCTAAATTTTCATTTTTCCCTTTTGGTAAAGAAGCTGTCGCGCGTGATGAACTAACGCTATCAGAGGACATAGGTACCGGAACTTTAGGGATGCTAGGGAATATAATCTGGTTTATATTTGCTGGCGTGTGGTTGGCGATAGGGCATATCCTCTCAGCCGTTGCGTGTTTCATCACGATTATTGGTATCCCTTTTGCGCTACAGCATTTGAAGCTTGCAGGCATTTCAATCGCGCCTATTGGTAAAGCTATCGTCACAAAAGAAATTGCGGCAGCGGCCAGAAGCAGAAGCTAAATTTTCGAATTAAAGGCCAATAAATAATATGCACCTATTTACTTGGCTTTCATTTAACAATAAAGGAATTCGGTAGATATGATTACTTGTTATGTTCGATATGTGATTGATCCTAAAAAAGTCAACGAGTTTGAATCCTACGCTAAAATGTGGATACCATTGGTCAAAAAATTTGGTGGTCATCATAATGGATATTTTTTGCCTTCGGAAGGGGCGAATAACATAGCTTTAGCACTGTTTACATTTCCGACCTTATCAGACTATGAAAGCTACAGAGATAAATCGTTGAGTGATGAAGCTTGCATAAAGGCGTTTAAGTTTGCAGATGAAGTTGATTGTATCATTAGCTACGAGCGCAGTTTTTTTAGACCAGTTTTTGAATAAAAATCACTAAAATAATGCCAGTTGTGTGTACCAGGATACTCGTTTTATTTTGCTGAATTAAATCCGATATTTAATAAAAGCCCAAGGACGATTGTGACTGAATGTATTTAAAATATATCAGATTTTCTTCTTGGGTTAGATGCTCTTAAATTAGTTGATCGTAAAACCTTATATCAACGGTGGGGAGAGAGCTGGAAATTCAGCTGAACACCCCAGGCGCTTAGCAATGGCGTGCTGGGCCTTTGCTGAGCTGCTTCAAGATGACTATGATGTGCCGAAGCTGATCCAGTTGGCATTGCTCCATGATCTGGGTTAATAGGGGCAGGTGATACTTTTATCGGTGCCGGTGGTTTCAGTCAGGGCTCTGAGATCTATCAGGTTTATGGCAGGGCGGTAGCCCTGCCTGTTAATGTCAGTTTGCCTTGGCAGCAAAGGCCTGCAGACGTTCGCCATCCATCCGATAGCCAATCCATTCGTTTTGTGGTTGCGCGCCGATGGAGTCGTAAAACTCGATGGCCGGGGTGTTCCAGTCCAGTACAGACCACTCGAATCGGCCGCAGCCTTCGGCTACTGCGGTACGGGCGAGGTGTTGTAGCATCTGTTTTCCGGCACCGATACCACGGCTTTCTGGCGTGATGTACAGATCTTCCAGGTAGAGGCCGCGCTTACCCAGCCAGGTGGAGTAGTTGTAGAAATAGACGGCGTAGCCAATGGGCGTATCACCCTGCAGGCAGATCAACGCCTTGGCGTTGCTGTCGTCCCCGAACAGGCTGGCTTGAATGTCGGCTTCATTGGCCAGCACGCAGTGTTCGGCCTTCTCGTAGACCGCCAGTTCAGTAATAAAGCGCAGAATCAGCGCGGCATCGTTGGCATTGGCAGGGCGAATGGTTACAGCAGTCATCCAGAAACTCCATGATGATTTGATAATGTGGCAGATCAGCAGAGTAGATTAACCGAAATTGCAGGGCTAATGCAGAGTAATCAGAGGCAGTTTCAGGTTCGTCTTGTATATCACCTCCAGGACCTGTGGCATGCATCGGTAGACCTCCCCAGACCTGTCCATTGGCGGTAGTCATGGGAATCTAGGGTTGAACGGTTAGCGCAGCTGTTGTATCTGGTGTGAGGGCGTATTTTTGGTGTCCTGCTTGGTTGGTTCTGTTCCCATGCATTTCCTCCTTGCCTTGCTTTACAAGGCAGGTAAGCTTGCAGGATCATTAGTGAATATATTCTGGTAGTGGGAAGCAGCATGAAAAAAACAGGAACGTTGACTTTTTTCTGTGGGAAAATGGGGGCTGGAAAATCTACTGAATCAAAGGCTATCTCCATTGAAAAGAATGCTGTACTCATTTCGGAAGATAGCTGGCTATCAGTACATTATCCTGATCAGATTAAAACATTTGATGATTATTTGAAGTTTTCTTCAATGATTAAACCCTTTATAAAATCCCATGTTAAAAACATTCTGAAAACAGGAACTGATGTTGTTCTGGATTTTCCAGCAAACACGGTTAATCAGAGAAGATGGTTTAAACAACTATGTGTTGATATTGAGTGCGAACATGAACTTGTTTTTATTGATTTAAGTAATGACAAGTGTCTATTGCAAATAGCTAAGCGTAGACTTGAACAGCCAGAACGAGCTCAATTCGATAATGAAGCGATGTTCAATCATGTCACCAAATTCTTTGAGGCCCCGTTGGATAGTGAAGAATTAAATATCGTGCATGTGTTAGACGATGTGTAGGAAACGTATTAGAGAACAGTAAATATGTGTTTTCAGCGTATAAAGTGCATTGATTTCGCTCTACCATTGTATTGTTTTTACTTGGCGGAGCGCTATGCATCAGATGGGTTTACTACATGATTTCTCACATAACACTGGGTGCTAATAATCTAGAAGCGTCTGAAATCTTCTATTCTAATATACTAGATAAAATTTTTGGTGCGCAAATATATAAATCAGATGTTGTCGCTTTTTTTGGTTTCGGAGAAGGGAGTTCAACATTTTCTATTACTGTCCCATTTGATGGAGAATCCCTACTCATGGGAATGAAACAATGGTTGCGTTTAGCCTGACGAGTATCGATAAGGTTAACGCAGTATTTTCGATGGCCTTGGAATTAGGTGCCACCAGTGTAGGAGAGCCTGGAGAAAGAAATGAAGGGGCGTATTATGCAGCGTATTTTAGAGACTTGGGTGGGAATAAAATCGCCATTTTTCATCGATGATATTTTTGATTGTAATAATTTACTCGAAATTACAGTTATGCGTACTGAAGTCAGATCTAATAATATAATTATTTCCACAGGTAAATATTGTGAAAAAAGTCATTAAAATCTTCATGTTTTTTACATGCATTAATTCCAGCACTGCTTTAGCTGCTTGCGATGAAAAAATAGTCGAAAGTAGCCCTTCGTCAAGTTTTATCCTGAATGGGGGAGAAGCATACGATCAAAAAACAGAATTGACCTGGAGTCGTTGTAGCCTGGGCACCACATGGATGGATGGAGCAGGCTGCGTTGGTACTGTAAAACTGATGCGATTAGATGAAGCAAAACGGACCGCACAAAGCCTGGGTGCTGATTGGCATATTCCAACGATAGAAGAGCTCTACAGTATCCTTGAGCAAAAATGTACCGAGCCGGCGATTAATACAACGGTGTTCCCATCAGTAAAAAACTTTAGTGAAGGTGCGCCTTACTGGACTGACACCAGAATTGAAGATATCCCATCGCTCATTTATTACATAGATTTCTTTAACGGCGGAATTGATGGACACACCAAAGGATTTCCATTGGCTGTGCGTTTAGTTCGTAGTGGGAAGTAGGCGGTAATTTTCAAGAAGATCGATGCCAGTAAGGCTGGGCCAAGGTTAATGCCGCTGCACTATCATCTGATATGCAGCGCCCTTTTCCTGGCGGATTGTCTGGAGCGGATAAAATCATGAGCGGAAACTGTTATTAATTGACATTTAATAACAGTTTAGGTATCTTTCTCATGTTTTTTTGTATTTAAAATACATATCTTATTAATATGTTAAATGGGAAGTTATATGAAAGTTTTAATGTTTATCCTCCTTACGCCATTTTTCCTTATACCAACAATAGTAGCTTTCTATAAACATCATCCGAATAAAAAATATATAGCCATTCTTAATGTTGTTGGTGGCTGGACGGTTATTGGCTGGATTGTTTCGTTAGTGTGGGCACTCAGTATAAGGTTTAATAAACCTACCGCTAAAGATACGCATGACGAATAACGGTTGTTGCTTGATGAGATAACGTATTCTAAACAGGGCTGCCCATAAAAATCACCCTGCCCTGCGGTTAAATAAAGCGTGCCTGACAGGGCGTAGTTTCGGTTCAATTCACTGCAAAACACAGCACTCATACGCTGTAGATCAACCCGCTATCATGCCTGCATTGCCTCCACGACCCTCGTCATACATCGGCTGACTTCCCGCCGTGCCTGTTCACTGACCTGTTTTGCAATAATCATATGCATGCTCACCGATGCCGAGCCTGGCAATACCGTTTCATCCAGCACGCGCATGGTCTGGCGGTTGAACAGTGATTCGGATAGCAGTGTGATGGCCATGCCTGCTTCAACGGCGGCGGCAACGTTTTCCAGGGCTGAGCTGGTAAATACGCTGTGCCAGGTGCGGCCGGATTGCTTCAGCTGGCGCAGCGTCAGATCACGAATAATGCAATCAGTGTCCAGCAGTGCGATGGGTAAACTGCTCAGCAACTCCGGCTGGCAGTGCAGCGGCGCAACCCAGCGTTGGGGCTCGCTCCAGAGCACCGGGTGGGGTTCATGGGTGGTTTCAGCCGAGACAATAATAATGTCCAGGGCATCATTGGCCAGCTGTTCGCGCAGGTGGCGGCTGGGGGCACAGCAGATACTGGCTTGCAGCTGGGGCAGGGCGGCGGTCAGCTGGGGGATAAACTGCCGGGTGAAGGTGTTGGCATAGTCACTGGGAATGCCGAAGCGGAGCCGGTCACACAGTGGCTCGGGTGTCAGGGCAGACAGGGTCTGCTGGTTCAGGTGCAACAGCTGGCGGGCATACGCGAGTAATGTTTCGCCGCTCTCGGTCAGGCGGATGCCCTGGTTGTTTCGTTCCATCAGGCAGCTGTTGAGTTGAGACTCCAGCCGCTTGAGCTGCATGCTGACCGCCGCCTGAGAGCGGTGTACCTGTAGTGCCGCTTTTTTTAGCTCGCCCTGTTCGACAACGGCAATAAAGGTGCGCAGCAGTTCAAGATCCAGTACCAGGCTCATCGACGCTTCAGACTCCATGCTTCACTAATAATGAATAACTTGTTCAGATTATTTCGTTTGGCTGATCCATGCAATTTTTTTACGCTGTTCACATCAACCAATGGAGACCAGAACAATGACTAACCTGCCTCGCACGATGACTGCCATGGTACTGACCGGCCACGGGGGCCTCGATAGTCTGGAATACCGCCAGGATATGCCCGTGCCAACAGCGGCGGCTGGTGAAGTGTTAATCCGCGTTAATGCGGCGGCATTGAACAATACCGATATCAATACCCGCATCGGCTGGTACTCACGCAGCGTCACCGGGCAGACCGGTGATGGGGCTTTAACGGGTTGCGACAGTGCAGACAGCCAGGATGCGAGCTGGTCTGGTAAGCCGCTTGGTTTTCCGCGTATTCAGGGGGCGGATTGCTGCGGCGAAATTGTGGCTGTGGGTGATCAGGTCAGTACAGATCGTATTGGCCAGCGAGTACTGGTGCGGCCGATGCACCCGGAAACTCAGGATGCCGAGCCGTACCGGTTTATTACCTTTGGTTCGGAACGCGATGGGGGCTTTGCTCAGTTTGCAACGGTACGTGCAGACCAGGCCTTTGCGATCAACAGCCCGCTGAGTGATGCCGAGCTGGCCTCTTTCCCCTGTGCTTACTCGACCGCAGAGAACATGCTGGCGCGGGCCGGGGTAACAGCCGGTGATCAGGTGCTGGTTACCGGGGCGTCTGGAGGGGTTGGGTCAGCTGCTGTGCAGCTGGCTAAACGTCGTGGCGCGCAGGTGATCGCTATTTGTGGCAGTGATAAACGGCAGGCGCTGCAACAGCTGGGGGCCGATGTGGTACTGGAGCGTGATTGTGATCTGCTGGCTGAGCTGGGGCTGGAGTCTGTTGATGTGGTGGTTGATCTTGTTGCAGGGCCGGGCTGGCCGGTGTTGCTGGACCTGTTGCGGCGGGGTGGCCGTTATGCCGTTGCCGGTGCGATTGCCGGGCCACAAGTGATGCTGGATGTGCGCACCCTGTATCTGAAAGACCTGAGTTTTTTCGGTTGCACCTGGCAGCCACGCGCGGTATTCGAGAACCTGATTCGCTATATCGAAGCGGGTGAACTGCAACCGCTGGTAGCCCAGTGCTGGCCGCTGTCGCAATTGAAAGCGGCGCAGCAGCGTTTTGTTGCCAAGGACTTCATCGGCAAACTGGTGGTGATACCGGCTGAACTGTAGCCGAGGCTGAAGTTGTCAATCTGTGCCTTTTTCCGCAAAAATAACCGCAGGAACAGGCCTTTTTGGCGACGTTCTTGTTGTACTGCCTGAGATTTCCCCCAGGATAGGGCTCCCTATCGCATGCCTGTTATCCCAAGGAGTCCTTGCCATGCCAATCGAGTCCAGTACCCATCAGCAGCTTAATCTGCTGCTAAACAGTCTTTTCAGTGACCAGAACTTTGCTGTACCCGCCAGCACCCGGCTCAGCTTTGGTATGGCTGATGGCGATGACAGTGGTGAGCTGCGGTTTGTGGTGGAAAATGATGTTACGCCGCAAAGCGAAGCGGCGGTTAGCCAGCTGTTGAATAGTGACGGTCTGGAATATGTGATTGACAGTTTTATCGCGCTGGAGCAGCAGCTGGCCCGTGATCAGGCAGAAGTGATTCAGGAGGCCGGTAACGGCTTTTTCAAGCAGGAGTTCGCATTGATCTATGACGGCCAGGACTGGCAGCTGGATATTCGCTTGTACCCGGTGTCACTGCGCTGTGCCTGAAAGCCTTAGGTTTCTTGTCTATACCGATACAATTTGGGTGTCTAAGTCTTCGCTGAGTACAGAAAGTCTCAGCGGAGGCGCTGCCTATCGGTCACGGTGATACTTTCAGGCCGGTTTTCCATCGTGATTATTAGCACACTACTCGGGTAATTTTCATTCAGGGAGATACCCGATGTCCTTAAGATTTATAGCGCCTTTACTTACCTTTCTTGCACTCCCAGCCCATGCTCTGGAGCTGACCAGTACTGACATTAGCGAAGGGCAGCCGATGCCACGGGCGATGGAGTTTTCAGGCTTTGGTTGCAGTGGTGATAATCTGTCGCCCCAGCTGAGCTGGAGTGATGTGCCCGCCGGTACGCGCAGTTTTGCGATTACCGCCTATGACCCCGATGCACCGACCGGCAGCGGTTGGTGGCACTGGATCGCGATTGATCTGCCTGCAGAACTTCGGGCCCTTCCTCAAGGTGCGTCCGGTAAACTGACGGCGGGCGTTGAAACCCGTATTGATTATGGCTTTGCCGGTTTTGGTGGTGCTTGCCCCCCGCAGGGCCATGGTATGCATCGTTATCAGTTTACTGTCTGGGCATTGCCGGATGCCGAGCTGAAATTGCCGGTTGATGTGTCACCTGCGATTGTGGGCTATACCCTGCGTAGCAAAGCGCTGCAAAGTGCTACCCTCACCGCAACATATACCCGTAAATAATCGTGACACGGCGGGCTTGTCCGCCGTGCAATCCCGTTGTAGAGGAGAGTGCAATGTCAGCTGATCTGGTTCAGTGTATGGAGTTCCGTGGCCAGCGTGCCCAGCCATTGCGCAATGTGCCGATCTATACCGCCGCAATTGTCTGGGTTCAGCGGGGGGAAAAGCAGCTGAAGTGGCGGGACAACAGCTTACATTTTGGTGCGGATAGCTGGTTACTGGTCCCTGCGAATCAGCGTCTTACCTTTATCAACCAGCCGGACAATGGTCAGTTTCGCTCACGGGTACTGGCATTATTGCAGGTGCCTGATGAAGGGTTGTTGCAGCAGAAACCACAGCCATGGCAGCAGCCGCGCTTTGAGCCAGATATGGCTCTGAGGTTTGGTTTTGAAACCGTGCTGCAAGCCCAGCAGAAAAAGCTCAGTCCGGCAGTGATACATCACTATCTACAGGGGTTTTATCAGCAGTTGCAGGAGGCTGGTGTACTGCACCAGCTGTTTCCAGCTGCGCAGCTTAGCCTGAGTGAGCAGCTTTGCCGTTATTTCGCTGCGGACCCGGCCGCTGAACATAATCAGCTGCAAATTTGCCAGCACTTTGGCCTTAGCAAAGCGACTTTGACACGTAAACTGGCACAGGAAAGTACGCAATTCCGGGCACTGCTGGCAGATGTACGGATGAGCTATGCACTGGCTGTCATGCAGGGTGAAACATTGAGTCAGCTGGAACTGGCGCTACGCTGTGGCTATCAGTCAGAACGACGTTTTGCCGAACGTTTTCGGGCTCAGTTTGGTCTGACGCCAGCGGCGTATCAAAGGACGCTGGAGTAGAGAAATGACCGTCCGGTACACGGATAGCCTGATGGTTCAGGCAGTGGGTAATGGCTTCTTCAAACAGGTACTTGCACTGATTTATGATGGAAAGGACTGGCTGTTGGGTATTCAGCTGTATCCAGTGGTGCTGCGTTCTGCCTGAGACCAGCCTTTAAGTTTGGCCGTACTGGCTACTAACCTTTTGTCTTTAGAGTGGATGGGCATGGTACATATTGTGTCTGTCGCACTTATCCTTCAGCTTCGTCTTGCAAGTGCGGCTGGCGAAATAGGTCTATTTGGTAATTTATCACCTCATAGTACTTCTGCTATTGTTCGTGGCCTAATAATTTTCTTTACAGCTATTGTGCTAAAAATAGGGATGTTTTTATGTCGGTTGATCCTAACTTGATAACACTTGGAACAAAAATTTCTGATGATCTTTCTGGAGGGCGGAGTCAAGAAATAATCTTTGGCTTGCAGGGTGACGATAAGCTGAAATCAGGTTTAGCTTTTGGTGAAAATTTTTTTGAAGCAATGTTTCTTGTTGGAGGAACTGGTTCTGACAGTTACCGCTGGAATGGTGCTGGAGGTACTGTTGTTGTCGATACGGGAGGGGATAATGATGTTTATAATGGAGGCACAATCAAAGCTGACTATTATGCAGAGATATACGGGAAACACCTTATAATGCTTGATTATTCTGGAGATTTCGTTCTATTTGCTAATTATAAAGACCCTTTATTTAGAATTGAAAATTTCAATATAAGATTGGATAGCGGTTCTTGGAATACTAGTAATTACACGTATGATCAAATTCTTCCTGCACTTAAAAAAGATTCGGGGTGGTTAGGTTCTTTATCTCACTCCCAGATGGGTGTCAGTTCTGAAGACAAACAAGCGTTTGAGGACATGTTGGAGGAAATTATTCAGTTATCAAATACCTATGAAGAGGCCGCCAATCAGTCTGATTCAGTTAGCTATGCAGGTGACTTTGAAAAATATAGTATAAATAAATCAGACGCTGGCTATAAAGTTATAGATTCAAATGGTAAGACCCGTTTATTGGATGGGGTTACAACGGTTAAGTTTAACGACTACTCTGTTTCACTTGATACAGAAGGAGTGTCGGGGCAAGCATACAGGCTATATAAAGCTGCTTTTGATCGGCAGCCTGATACAAGGGGGCTTGGTTTTTGGATCGATAGTTTAGAAAACAGCACTTCCATGCATGATGTGGCTAACAGCTTTATTAATAGTAATGAATTCAAAAGCCTCTATGGTGATAAAACTACTAATGAAGATTTTCTGACAGCTTTATACAATAATGTTTTGGATAGATCTCCTGACAATACAGGCCTTGATTGGTGGTTGGATTCGTTAGATTCAGGAAAAAGCAGCAGAGCCGATGTGCTTGTTGGCTTTAGTGAAAGCGCGGAAAATAAGGTAAATACTGTAGACCTGATCGCTAATGGCGTTATGTATGAAGAGTGGCTTGGCTGAGGTGTGGCTGTACTGCACATCGCCAATAGATCCAGGATTGAAGTTGTGCTGCTATCAGAAACAGGCCGCACCCGATAAAGTACCGGGTGACGGCCTGAAGTGTCATTGACTTACTTCATCGAGATAGTGGTGTGAACCTTGTCAGACGTCGTGCCTGGTGCAAACCAGCGTGCGGAGACGGTTTTGGTCTGGGTCCAGAACTGGACTGCCTGCTGACCATTCGGCCCCAGGTCACCCAGTTTGGAAGCCCGAGAGCCGGTGAAGCTGAAGTAGGCAACCGGTACGGCGATTGGGATATTGATACCCACCTGGCCGACATCCACGTTGTTTTCAAACCAGCGGGCGTTCCAGCCGGAGTTGGTAAAGATCGCGGTGCCATTACCGTTGGCATTGGCATTGATAATATCGGTTGCTGATTCCAGATCATCTGCGCCCATCACACACATCACCGGGCCGAAGATTTCCTGAGTGTAGATATCCATCTCGGTGGTGACATCGCTAAACAGCGTTGGGCCAACAAAGTTACCGTTCGGGTAACCGTCAACTTTAACGCCACGACCATCCAGCATCAGTGTCGCGCCTTGCTCAACACCGGTAGCAATCAGGCTTTCAACCCGTGCCTGGGCCTGAGGGGAGACCAGCGGGCCGAGATCGGCTTCGCGGTTGGTGCCTGGGCCGACGATCATATCTTTAGCGCGTTCTACCATTTCTGGCAGCCATTCGCGTGCTTCACCGACCAGGATAACCACCGAGTTGGCCATGCAGCGCTGTCCGGCAGCACCGAAGCAGGAACCCAGCATATGGTTGATGGCCTGGTCCTTGTTGGCATCCGGCATGATTACGGCGTGGTTTTTTGCGCCCATCATGCACTGGGCACGTTTGCCGGTATTGCTGGCACGCTGGTACAGCGAGGTGCCAACGTGGGATGAGCCGATAAAGGACAGTGCTTTGATATCAGGATGATCAGCCAGATGGTTCGCCACATCAGCTCCACCGTGAACCACGTTCAGCACACCTGCTGGTACACCGGCTTCGAACGCCAGTTCAACCAGTTTCATGGTGGAGGAGGGGTCCTGCTCGGACGGTTTCAGGACGAAGGTGTTACCGCAAGCGATGGCGATCGGGAACATAAAGCAAGGCAGCATAATTGGGAAGTTAAAGGCGGTGATACCCACGCCTACGCCCAGCGGCTTGTTCAATGTGTAAACATTAACATTACCTGCCACGTTATCAGCGATCTCACCCAGCTGCAGTTTGGTGACCAGGCACGCGTTCTCAATGGCTTCCAGCCCACGGCCTACTTCACCTTCAGCGTCGGGCAGGGTTTTACCGTGCTCCAGGCTGATCAGTTCGGCCAGCTCTTTGGTGTTATCGCGCACCAGCTGCTGGAACTTGAGCATGATTGCCTGACGCTTGGCGACGGAGACATTGCGCCAGCTGCTAAAGGCCTGCTTGGCGTTGGCAACGGCAGCATCCACTTCATCCAGAGTGGCAAACGGCACCTGGGCAACCACTTCCTGGGTCGCAGGGTTCAGCACATCGACCCAGTGACCGCTGGCAGACTCAACCTGCTCACCGTTAATGATCATCGGTGTTTTTGGAATGTTCATTTATGTCTCCTGATCGGTTGTTTTGCTGCATTCATTGCTGCATTTATGCAACTGTATAAAATGGCCAGGTACTCAGAGTAAATGCCTGTTACCCTTTGAACAACAGACACAAAAGCAACAGTCCCTTGCATATATGCAAGGCTTAACCAGAAGGGTAGACGATGGACATGAACTGGGATGATCTGAAAGTTTTTTTGGAGGTGGCGCGCACCGAAAAACTCTCTGTTGCGGCCCGGCGGCTGGGCATCGATGCCTCAACGGTGTCACGCAGGCTGCACCGTCTGGAAGACCAGCTGGCCACCCAGCTGTTCGACCGCAGCGTAGACGGCCACGCGCTTACCCGGCATGGCCAGTTGTTGCTGGAAACCGCGCGGGATATGAATACACGGGCGCAAAGCGCGGCGGATATCCTGCAAGGGAAAAATCTGGAGAACCAGGGGAAAGTCAGGCTGGGCGTGACGGAGGCCTTTGGTAACTATTTCATGGCCCCGGAACTGGCAAGGTTCTGTCAGCAGTATCCGAAAATCACCGTTGATTTGATGCCGTTACAGCGCTTCGTGAAGTGGGGGCACCATGAAGTCGATATTGCGGTCACCATTGAAAAGCCACCCAACACCTCACTGGTGGTTGCCCGGCTGTGTGACTATCAGCTCACCATGTATGCCTCACGCGATTACCTTGCCCGGGCCGAGCCGATCACGTCGCTGCAGGATATTTATAACCACCCGCTGATTGGCTATGTGGATGATCTGGTGTTCAGTGATCAGCTGTCCTACCTTGAGCGGCTGCTACCCAACTCGGCTTCCAGCTTTCGTAGCACCAGCGTGATCACGCAGTCCATCGCGGTGTGTGAAGGGCTGGGGTTGGCGGTGCTGCCCTGTTTTCTGGCACAGCGCCACCCGGAGCTGATGCCGGTATTAGCAGATCAGACAAAGGTCACTCGAACGTTCTGGATTGCGGTACACCCTGAGCAGAAAAAACTGGCGCGGGTGAATAAAGTCTGGCAACACCTGAAAACCTATGCGGCTGATAATGAGGCTTTGTTAATGGGCCAGGATGGCCAGGCGATGGATTCAACCTCTGTTAACCTTCATCAGCAACATGCTGACTGCGTTCGATCACGGTGAGTAGTGAGGTGGCTTTGAGTTCTGTTGCCAGCACATAGGCGGCTTTCAGTGTTGTCTGTGCAGCCTGATGTTGCCCCAGTTCATGAGCCTGCCGGGCTCGAATAATCATTGTTATTATCTGCTCGTAAGGCTGGCCAAGCTGCTGCGTCAGGGTGCTGGCCTGTTCCAGTCGCTGCTGGCGTTGCGGTAATGACAGTGTCGGTTGCTGAGCCTGGGTCAGCAGGACACTGAGCAGGGCAGGCTTCTGGCCCAGCACTCTCAGATTATCAACGGCCTGAGTTCCCGCAGCTGAGGGCTGTCTGGGTGATGGCTGGCCAGGCTCTGAAAGTTCTGCCAGGCCGGGCAGCAGGGGGCCGTTGCTGGCAGGTGCCAGAGTGCTGGCCTGTTGCCGTAATGTATCAACGAGTGGCCAGTTCTGGTGACGGGCAGCGATGAGTGCCTGTATCTGCAACCGCGCGGCCGCCAGCTGGGGAGTCTTGGCATCCTCTGTCGTCGCGAGCAGTACGTTGGCCTGGCTGGTATCCCCCTGGCGTACGCGCAGCATCGCCAGCCAGATTTTACTGAAATTCAATAGCTGGGGTTCAGAGGCTTGTGCCAGCACATGGCTGAGCTGCTGCTCGGCACGTTCCCAATCCCCCAGTAACAGCTGGCAGATGCCAAGGTAGGTCAGTGACCAGAGGTGGCCTGGGTCTATCTGTACTGATGCGGCAAAGTAATGCTGGGCCAGTAGCGCGCCCTCAAGCTGTAGAGCCTGAATACCACGGGCGTAATCATGCATGGCGCTGGGCGTGTAGCCGTAAGGTGGCAGCTCTATGGCATCCTGGTCTGGCCAGAGTATCTGGTGCAGGCTGCTGGCGATCTCAGGCATCGCCACAGCGAGGTCATCGCGCTGCAGAGTGCCGCGCTCACTGTCGCCCAGGGGGTCAATGATCTGGTACTCAAATAGCTGGGATTTTCCACTCAGACGCACTGTCGCGGTAATGGCCCGGTCGATCTGATGCTGTTGCAACAGCGCCGCCCATGCCCTGGGCGTCGTCGGAGCCGAGGGGCTCTGTGCCGATATCAGCACACTGGCGTTGGCCGGATTAACGACGCTGATGCCGGGAATCGCCGCCAGGTCACCGGCCAGCATATCGCTCAGGCCATACTCAATCCACTGCATAGCGCTGCTGTAGGTCTGATCATCAAAGGGGATCACCATTACGCGCAACCCGGTTGTCTGCTCCAGTGATGTGGCAAGGCTCTGTGTTTGTGGTGGGCTTTGTGTCTGGGTGCCAGTCACGGCGTAGAGTGCCAAAGCACAGATCAACAGCAGGGCGCTGGCAATCAGTCCATAGCGGTATTTTCCCGAGCGTAATGGCGTCGGTGTGTGTGCCTGTTCTACAGTCTCGGGTTTCTCAACCTGGCATATCCATTGATAGCCTTTACCCGGCACCGTGCGGATGAAGCGTGGGTCACTGGCGGAGTCGCCCAGCGCCTTGCGTAACTCCAGAATACTCTGCGCCAGCGAACGCTCCCGGTAGGCACCATGTTGCCAAAGTTCACCGAGCAGCTCTTCCTTGCTTATGGCCCGGTCATTATGGGTTAACAGGTAATCCAGTAACTGTACAAGCTTCTGTCGCAGGTACACCTGGCCGTCTGGCCCTGTCAGTTGTCCGGTGGTGGCGTCAAACCGAAAGTGTTCGAACTTCAGCATGGTTTTGCAGACTCGGTATGGAGATAAAACGGGCGAACAGGCCCGTCATTGTCGAGCCTTAACCCTACAGAACAACTTATTGTTTTCACAGTGATTTGATTCGATTTGATCGGAATTTGACAGCGGTTTTACCAGGCCTGCGGCTGATGTTCTGGCGATCAATTTCGATTTGGAATGATTTGGTTTGTCGGTTTCGGGTGGGAGGTGAAAACTTGGTGCCAACATCCTATGAACGAAATCGAGAAGAGTCTGATGAATACACATACCTTGAAAGTACGACTGAAATCTCTGTGTTGCGCCGTTGCCCTGACGCTGGGTGCCAGTGCTGCTGTACAGGCCGATAATCCGCAGACCATGGTGCTGGTTCACGGCGCACACTTTACTGCTGCGGCCTGGCAGCCGCTGCAACAGCTGATAGGCAATGCGGTGAATACGGTGGCGGTTGATCTGCCAGGGCGTAATGACAATCTTGTGCCTGCACGGGTGTCGATGGAGCTGTCTGCCGGGATGCTCTGTAAATCGCTGGGGGCCATTACCGGGCAGAAAACCCTGGTGGCGCACAGCCAGGGCGGAGCCATTGTGAACGCCGCGCTGGAACTGTGCCCGACGGAAGCAATTGATAAAATTGTGTATGTCACGGCAGTGGCACCACTGAATGGGACCGATGTTTTCACACTGTTATCGAAAGCGGATGAGACAAACTACTTTAAGGGCGTCAGCTTCAACGAACAGGCGCAACGGCTGGATATCGCCAACCCGGAGCGCTTCGCCGATAGCTTTGCCCAGGATGCGACCCCGCAGCAGCGCAACTGGTTGAATGCGCTGGCCGTGACGGAACCTGCGGTGGTGGGGGGCAGCGTCATCAGTCTGGACCCGGAGCGTTTTGCAAAGATTGATAAATACTATGTATTCGCCGATCACGACCGCATTATCTCACTTGAGTCCCAGCGCCGTATTGCCGACAGCCTGGATCTGACTGCCAGTTACCACATTAATAGTGGTCACCTGCCGATGCTGACACAAAGCCGGGCACTGGCGGATGTTTTGCTGACAATCAGCAAACGCTGATCGCAGCAGATCGGGCAGGGAACCGGGGCTCTACGGTTGCCGATGTGCGCGCCCCGCAAGGCTATATTGCAGGGCGAGCACATGACTGATGACCTGTGGCTGCTGTTGCTGAGGGCGATGGGTTACATCATTGTCAGAAGGCCGTCGGCCCCGGTGGGCGCTAACCGATTCTGTTTAGCTTATCCCAGGCTAAGTTGTTAAAATGCCTTTTTATCCCTCCTGAGAGTGCACATGTCCAAGTTTTTCTATCGCGGAACGCCCGATGTTATGGGCCATTACGGTAAAAGCGGTTACAACACCAAATCGAAAGTGAAATCAGGCACGGAAGGTTTACCTTTATCACTGGTTGTGATGAGTGAACAGCGTAAAGCTGAAGTGCAGGCGATTGTTGATGAACATGGACTTGTAGCTACAATCGAGGTGAATGGCGACGTTGAAGAAAACGTAAAAGAGCTGGATGCGGCTTTAAATAAACCTAAAACAAAACGCATTGAAAAAACACCAGAAAGAAATGATCCGTGCTCATGTGGTAGCGGTAAAAAATACAAGAAGTGCTGTGGTTAATTTAAAATAAACCATCTGGTTTTTAGCATGTGACAGTTTCAGGAACGGCGTTTTAATTAATTATTAAACGTTATCCTGGGAATCCGAACTGTCACAGTCTATTTCCTGCCTATATATGATCAGATATCTACAAATCTCGATTCTTGAGTAACGTCATAAAACATCGTCACCAAACCAGGCGGCTATTTTTGCTGTTTCAGCGTTGGCAAAGCTGGAAATAAGCTGGCGTATCCAGATATTACCGGGGTCTCTGTCCTGTCGTGTGTGCCAGAGAAGCGAGATAGGGGCCGGTTCAATGTCGAAGGATAAAGGTACAACAACCAGCGTACCCGCCCGTACATCACTTGCTACTACCGACTGAGGGGTTACACACACCAGATCGCTGTCTTTTAAAATCGATGGTATCAGCGAAAAGTGATTTACCGTCATCGCGACTTTTCGTTTCAGTCCTGATTGTGCCAGCACATCGTCGACATTGCCCCTTGCATCACCCGACAGGGATACCATCAGGTGATCCTCCTGCAGATATTGCTCCAGCAGTGATGAAAAGCTGGCCCGGGCCAAGGAACTGGGTGCCGATGTAACCATCAATTATCGGGCTACGCCGGACTGGGCTGACGAAGTGTTACGTATAACCGAGAACCAGGGGGTGGATATCGTTGTCGATACCGGCGGCCCTGGGACGCTCAATCAGTCGTTACAGGCTGCAGCGATGAATGGCCAGGTCTTTATGATTGGGGTGCAGGCGGGTATTCACGAGAACATATCACCTCTGCCAGTCCTGTTCAAAAAGCTGCGCTTGCAAGGGATTATGGTGGGCAATAAAAGGATGTTTGAAAACATGTTGAGTCAGATGCTAAAGAAAGAGATCAAACCTGTGATTGATCAGGTCTTCAGTTTTGACAACGCACTGGAGGCGTTCACAACACTGGAATCGGCCAGCCACTTCGGCAAAATCGTTATTACTGCCCAGACGGGTGCTGGCAGCTAAATCTACTAGTGGGGCCTGCTGACCGGAGGCGGGCCTAACCCTTCGCACGCTAGCGCTGTGACTGATCTCAGCCTTTGCTTAACCGTTACCTTCACCGGGCCAGACCATTGCTCTAAGCACAACAGTGTTTTAGCACGACTGTCATTTAAGGCTACAGGGATAACACCCATAGTAGCGGCACCAACACACCTTGCTGAGGCCCACTTCAGCACTGACAGGAAGCATTGTTATGAACCGAGTAAACATTCAACAGGCCCAGCCGGAAGCCTACAAAGCCATGTTCGGCCTGGAAGGCTATCTGGCCAGCTCCAGCCTGGCCGGAAATATTCAGGAGCTGGTGCGACTGCACGCTTCACAGATAAATGGTTGCCAGTTTTGTATCACCATGCATACGGACGCCGCGCTGAAACAGGGTGAGACCCCGCAACGGCTTGAAGCGCTGACGTGCTGGAGTACTTCGGAACTGTTTAACGAGCAGGAACAGGCGATACTGGCGGTAACAGAGGCGATGACGCTGATTGCTGATCAGGGCTTATCAGATGAGCTGTACGCCAACATTGCACGCTTTCTGACCGAACATGAGATTGCCCAGCTGATTATGCTGATTGCAGCAATCAACGCCTGGAACCGGATTGGCATCGCTACATCTGCCTGATCACAGCACCCGGTGGTTTCACTACCGGGTATGATTCGCTCGATGAGGAGGCCTGATGAAAAGTCGACGACTGATAGCTATTATCGCACTGGTGATATTGTCGCCGCTCGCTGTGGCTCATAGTACCAGTGGCCTGATCAGCCGGGAAAAGCTGATGAACATCGTGCTGGCAGCGCTGCCAGGACATCAGCTGACCGCTGTTACGGTCACGCTGAAGCCCGGTGCTTCAGCGCCTGCCCATTATCATGAGGCGACAGTGTTCGCGTATGTACTGAGCGGCACCGTGCAATCCCAGCTGAATGACCAGTTGATCCAGACCTGGCAAGCAGGCGACAGCTGGATTGAGAGACCCGGCGATCAACATACTTTGACGCGCAACCCGAGCCAGCAGGATAATGCGACTATTCTGGCTGTGTTTGTCGCGGAGCAGAACGCCCGATTGACGACGTCTGGCGCGTTGTCGTCCCCGGCAAAGTGATCCACCTGTAATCTATTTTACAACCAGTGTTAGCCGTTCCCGCTGATACTGGCTGTAAGATGCCCACGGCCTGGCTTGTTCCAGAGCCCGGTGCTATCCCGCCAGATAACGTTTCTTGTCTTCAGTCGTCGTACTTTCATTCGCAAAGTAACCCAGTATTCCGTCGAAGCTATGTCTATTTTTTCAGGATAAGGTGGGGTTGGAAGTGTTTATATGCGCTTGAGGATGGGTATTTTATTGGCCATAAGTCGGAGCCATACCGCATGCTGTGCTGCCAGTGATTTACGGGCTGTCTTTGATCAAAAAACGTTCATGCGTTTGCCCTGAGTACTCAGGTCGTTATCAGGTGTTTATTTGTTGGTAATAGATAAGTCTGTTCAAGAATTTTGTTTATTCTGAATGCTAGCCTTTAGAATGATGGAGCGGTAATACGGTAATTTACGATCAACTCTGCCTGTACTTAATTTAACGTCACAGTTTTTAAACTGGGCTTTATCACGCAGGTTAATATACAGAGAAAGCGAACGAGCTCACTGTAAAATAATCATAATAAGGAATATGTGGGATGAATTTTTCTTTAAAATATATCTATCAACAGGTGGTAAAGCTGGCTGCAGTTGGTTCATTAACTGCGCTAACGCTGAGCCATGCTTTTGCCAGTGATATGCCGGGGAAGGGAATATCAATTACGCCGGTTTTTCCCGGTGTTGCTGAAGAACGCTTTCGTGGAGAGGTTGCGATCTCGGCTCTGGAAGCGCTGGGGTATAACGTTGAAACGCCGAAAGAAACCGAATACGCCGGTATGATGCCTGCCCTGGCCGCAGGTGAGGCTGACTTCACGGTTCATCTCTGGGATAACCTGCACGATGCCTTCTACCAAAAGGCCGGTGGTGATGGTGTGCTGGTAAAAGCCGGCGATGTTATTCCCGGTGTGTTACAAGGCTACCTGATCGATAAAAAAACGGCCGATCAATACGATATTCAGACACTGGATGACCTGAAAAAACCAGAAATAGCCAGGCTGTTTGATATTAATGGTGATGGCAAAGCCGATTTGACCGGCTGTAATGTAGGCTGGGGTTGCGAGCGGGTGATTAACCACCACCTGAAGGCATATGAACTGGAAGCAACGGTGACGCATCACCGTGGTCCTTACTTCAGCCTGATGGCGGACACGATTGCTCGCTACCAGGCAGGCGCTCCAGTGCTGTATTACACCTGGGTACCACAATGGATATCGGGTGTCCTGGTTGAAGGTCAGGACGTCACATGGCTGGAGGTCCCGGAAACTGATCTGCCGGACGGTAATAACTACGTCGACACTTACTTTAATGGCAAGAATCTGGGGTTCCCTATCGATCAGGTTATTGCGGTGATGGGTAAGCAGTTCTCTGACGAGAACATCGCTGCGACGGCACTGCTTTCACGGATTCAAATCACCGCTGCTGACGAAAGCGCACAGAATCTGAAAATGAAAAATGGCGAGAACTCTATCCCTGATATCAAACGCCATGCAAGGGAATGGATTGCAGCTAACCAGGACACATTCGATGGCTGGCTACAGCATGCGCGCAGTATTGCAAAGTAAGCAGACTCTTTAGTGTCTCAACAGGCTTTAATATCGGGCTAAGTCACCGATAGCCTTTCAGGGCCTGGTGCCTGGGGTGTTTTCACTATGCCACCAGGCCTCTGTTACTTACGGCAGGGGAGAGCCGGGTGTCTTCTCTTTGATAAGTAACTGCTAATATTTTGAACGTTCGTTAAGCCTGACCTGGGTCAACGCCCCATACCACAGCTCTGCTACGCTTGGTCTGTGACAAATTGTCGCAGGCTGAGTTGATGTGCAGGGGAGGGGATTTAGCTATCCGCCCTGTTGCTGCCATCTTAAAAATGTATTTTTAATCCATTTACGTTAATCCCCGACCTGCTGACCACTGCCATATGTGCTGTTTCGTGTTCTGTCGTTTGAAGGATTTGCTGGATGTGTACGCTCACAGGCTCCATGTATAGGTTCTTTGCTGCGCTGGTTCTGATGCTGGCGACGCTCATCATTACGGCATTGATGTTTGCAGGTTCCGCCGTGGCGATGGTGCCGGTATCTGAGCTGCAGCAGCGGGAAACCATCGAACAGGCATTCCCCCAGGCCACCACCCTTGGTGACAAGCTGCCGCTGGCTGAAGGAAAAATGCCTGCCTGGACCATCTACAACGGTGATCAGGTGCTGGGCTATGCCTTTACCACCAACGATGTGGTGAACATTCCGGCCTATTCAGGCAAACCGATCAATACCCTGGTGGTGATGGATGCAGCGGGCACCTTGCGTGCGACCCGGATTCTGGAGCACCACGAGCCCATTTTGCTGGTCGGTATTCCCGAGCAGAAACTGTTTGATTTCGCTGCCCAGTACGACGGGCTTCAGGTGACTGACCAGGTACGTGTGGGGGCGGGCAACAATGATGACGTCGTCAACGTCGATGTGATTTCCGGCGCGACCGTGACGGTAATGGTGGTGAACGAAGCAGTGATGCGTTCGGCCCGTAAGGTGGCCCAGCTGCTGGGCATCGCCGGGATGTCGGAGCAGAGCAAAACACCGCCTGCCACCATCCGCACCGGGCTGTTTGAGAAAGCAGACTGGACCACGCTGACCGGTGACGGCTCTATTCGTCGCCTGCAGCTGGTGGAGTCTGACATTGATAAGGCGTTCGAAGGCACCAAGGCGGTGCGGTCACAGCGTAAACGTGACCAACACCCACAGCGCACCTTTATTGATATGTACTACGCGCCGCTGAATATCCCGACCGTGGGTCGTAACCTGCTGGGGGATGATCAGTACAACTGGCTGATGGGCGAGTTACAGCCGGGTGATCAGGCGATTGCCGTGATGGGTGGCGGCCAGTACTCGTTCAAAGGCAACGGCTATGTGCGCGGCGGCATCTTTGATCGCACCCAGCTGCAACAGTCAGGCAAGGCGATCAGTTTCCATGATTCGGATTACTACCGGCTGGATGATGTCTACATCGATGGCTTCCCCGGCTTTAAAGAGATGGCGATCTTCATCGTCCGTGATCAGTACGCCTTTGATCTGGGCACCCCCTGGCAGGTGGAGCTGCTGGTACGCCGTCAGGTCGGCGCGCTGGACAGTGTCTTCACCAGTTTTTACGGCGATTACCTGACACCCGAGCGTTTTATCGAACGTCCTGCGCCGGTGGTTGAACCTGAGCCAGAGCCGCTGTGGGTGTCGATCTGGAAAGAGCGGGCGTTTCAGATTGGTGTGCTGAGCGTAGCGCTGGGCCTGCTGTTTATCGTGATCTTCATCCAGGACATCCTGGTCCGTTACCCACGCTTCTTACATGCGTTCCGTCGAGGCTACCTGGTGTTCACCGTGTTCTTTATCGGCTGGTACACCCTGGGTCAGCTGTCGGTGGTCAATGTCTTTACTTTTGTGCATGCCCTGAAAGGCGACTTCCAGTGGGAGCTGTTCCTGCTCGACCCGGTGCTGTTCATTCTCTGGGGCTTTGTCGCCATGACCATGCTGCTCTGGGGCCGGGGCATTTTCTGTGGCTGGTTGTGCCCGTTTGGTGCCCTGCAGGAACTGATTAACGAGCTGGCTCGACGGCTGAAAATCCGCCAGTTCGAGCTGCCGTTTGCCGTCCATGAACGGCTGTGGGCGGTGAAGTACGTGATTCTGCTGGCGCTGTTTGCCGTATCGCTGGAATCGCTGGCCGAAGCGGAGAAATACGCCGAGGTCGAACCGTTCAAAACTGCGTTTCTGCTCAAGTTTCAGCGTGAATGGGGCTATGTGGTCTACGCCCTGGTGCTGCTGCTGATCTCTGTATTTACCCGCAAAGTGTATTGCCGCTACCTCTGCCCACTGGGTGCAGCGCTGGCAATCCCGGCCCGGCTGCGACTGTTTGACTGGCTCAAGCGACGTAAAGAATGCGGCCAGCCATGCAAGGTGTGCGCGAATGAATGTGAAATCCAGGCGATCCATCCCGATGGCCATATCAACGGCAACGAATGCCATCAGTGCCTGGACTGCCAGATGACTTACTACCGCGATGACAAGTGTCCGCCGCTGGTGGTGAAAAAACGCAAGAAAGCTAAACAGGATGCCCTGAACAGCATCCCCGTTGTTGAAATCCAAAGTTGAAATTGCCGACCCGACGGGTTCGCCGGGCGCATAACCTGACCTTGTTAACGATCTGTAAAAGAACGACGTTAATTTCGCGGAGATAGAAACGATGATCGATCCAAAGGATAAAAGCCTTCCTGAGATCAACACAGAAGACCCTCAGGCGAGTGAACATGTAAAACTCAGCCGTCGTCTGTTTCTGGGCGGTTCCGCAGCACTGGTGGGTGCCGTGGGTACGGCAGCAACCATGGGCGCATCCCTGATCCCCTCAACAGCGCATGCGTCAACAGGCAGCAAGCATTCTGTCGGTCCTGGTGAACTGGATGAGTACTACGGCTTCTGGAGTGGTGGTCACTCCGGTGAAGTCCGTATTCTGGGCCTGCCGTCCATGCGTGAGCTGATGCGTATTCCGGTGTTCAACATCGACAGCGCGACGGGCTGGGGTCTGACTAACGAAAGTAAAGAAGTGCTGGGTGAAAATGCACCGCTGACCGGCGACTGTCATCACCCACATATGTCGATGACCGATGGCCGTTACGATGGAAAATACGTGTTCATCAACGATAAGGCGAACTCCCGTGTCGCCCGTATTCGTTGTGACATTATGAAAACGGACAAGATCACCACCATTCCGAACACCCAGGCGATCCACGGCCTGCGTGTACAGAAAGCACCGTTTACCAAATATGTATTCGCTAATGCCGAGTTCCGTATTCCGCACCCGAACAACGGTCTGAATATGGACGATGTGGAAGGTTACTACACCATGTTCTCAGCAATCGATGCTGAAACCATGGATGTCGCCTGGCAGGTGATTGTGGATGGCAACCTGGATAACACCGATGCCGACTACACCGGTAAATATGCCTTCTCGACCTGTTACAACGCTGAAGGTGCAACCACCCTGGCCGGTTCCATGCGTGATGAGCGTGACCACCTGGTCATCTTCAACATCGCGCGTATTGAAGCGGCGGTGAAAGCCGGTGACTTTATTACGCTGCCAGGCTCCGATGTGCCGGTGGTTAATGGCCGCAAGGGCAGCCAGCTGACCCGCTACGTACCTGTGGCGAAAAACCCCCATGGCATTAACACCGCCCCAGGTGGTAAATACGCGGTGGCCAACGGCAAGCTGTCGCCAACGGTTACCGTGTTCGAACTGGCGAAATTTGATCAGCTGTTCGCCGATAGCATCAAACCGCGTGACACCGTCGTGGCCGAAGTTGAGCTGGGTCTGGGGCCGCTACATACCGCCTTTGATAACCGTGGCCACGCCTTCACCACGCTGTTTATCGACAGCCAGGTGTGTAAGTGGGACATCGAGAAAGCGATCCGTTTCTATAACGGTGAAAAAGTCGATTACATCGTCCAGAAACTGGATGTGCACTACCAGCCAGGCCACAACCATACCAGCATGGGTGAAACCCGTGATGCCGATGGTAAATACCTGGTGTCCCTGCAGAAGTTCTCCAAAGACCGCTTCCTCAAGTGTGGCCCGCTGCACCCAGAGAACGATCAGCTGATCGATATATCCGGCGATGAAATGACGCTGATCCATGATGGCCCGACCTACGCTGAGCCCCATGACTGCATGATCGTGCATCGCTCCAAGATTAAAACTCGCAAGCTGTACGACCGTAAAGACCCGACCTTTGCCATGACCGTGGCGACGGCCAAAAAAGACGGCGTCACCCTGGAAACCGACAGCAAGGTGATCCGCGAGGGCAACAAAGTCCGTGTTTACATGACTTCAGTGGCACCTAGCTATGGCCTTAATGAGTTCAACGTGAAGCAGGGTGATGAAGTCACCGTGATTATCACTAACCTGGATCAGATTGAAGATGTGACCCACGGTTTCTGTATGGTTAACCACGGCGTACAGATGGAAATCAGCCCGCAGCAGACCGCATCCATTACCTTTGTTGCGGATAAACCAGGGGTTCACTGGTTCTACTGCAACTGGTTCTGTCATGCGCTGCACATGGAGATGCGTGGCCGCATGCTGGTATCTCCAGCCTGATGCGACACATCTCTGGCTCAAACCTGGGCAGCGCGAAAGCGCTTCCTGGGGGCGAGTATTTCACACTGACAGGGCGCTGCCCGTCACCGCGATTTTCACAACGGCTATCCATCGAAGGTGAGTATGCGAGTGTTGTATAAAAGCGCTGCCCTCGGGCTGGCGTTCAGCGTTGCATCGCTGGCACATGCCGCGACGGTGTATATTTCCCCAGCCCAGTCACTGCAGGCGGTGATTGATCAGGCGCAGCCAGGCGACCAGCTGGTGCTGGCTCAGGGTATTTATACTGGCAGCTTTGTTCTGCCTGTTACGCTGGAACTGTCGGGTGAACCTGGTGCTATCCTGGATGCACAAGGCAAAGGCCATGGGCTGACAGTGCAGGGCGCAGGCAGTTACATCCATGATCTGAACATCCAGAACTGGGGCACTGATCTGACGACACAGGATGCGGGTATTTACGTTGCACCTGAAGCAACCGGCAGCCGTATTGAAAAGGTCAGGCTGCAGGGCGGAGGCTTCGGCATCTGGGTGGATACCACCAAAGATCTGACGTTGTTTGCCAATACCGTGGAGGGGGATCTGAAGCTGCGTTCAACCGATCGCGGCAACGGCATTCATCTGTTTAATGTCACTGGCGCACGGGTGGAAAATAACGAAGTCTGGCATACCCGTGATGGCATCTATATCGACACCAGTAATGGCAACGAGCTGGTGGGCAACTACCTGCACGACCTGCGTTACGGTGTGCACTATATGTATTCTTATCGCAATCTGGTGAAAGACAATTTCACCGAAAATACCCGCACCGGCTACGCACTGATGCAATCCAAATTTCTCACTGTGGTGGGTAACCGGTCTAAAAACGATGCCAACTACGGCATCCTGATGAATTACATCACTAATTCAACCCTCACTAATAACCGGATAGAAGGGGTGCAAAACGCCCGCCATCCGCATATGCAGCAGGTCAGCCGCCGGGCCGGTCTGGAGGGTAAAGCTCTGTTTATTTATAACTCGCTGTTTAATGACATACGCGACAACTTATTCGCCGACAGTGATATGGGTATCCATCTCACGGCGGGCTCGGAAGACAATGTGCTCAGCGGCAACGCTTTTGTGCGCAATAAAGAACAGGTCAAATACGTAGCCACCCGCACCCAGGACTGGTCGAAGGAGGGCGTGGGTAACTACTGGAGTGATTACCTGGGCTGGGACATGGACGGCGACGGGTTAGGCGATGTGGAGTATGAACCCAATGACAGCGTCGACCGCCTGCTGTGGAAATTCCCCGCCGCCCGGTTACTGCTGAACAGCCCGGCGGTGGAAACCCTGCGCTGGGTGCAGCGCCAGTTCCCGGTGCTGAAAGCCCCCGGCGTGGTCGACAGCCATCCCTTAATGACCCTGCCGGTGGCCTTTAGCCAGCCGATGCCTGAAAACCCTTTGCCAAAAACTGACAACCTGACAGGTAGTACACGATGAAAATTGTTGAATTGCAGCAGGTCGAGAAGGTGTATCAGGGCGTGCCCGCCCTGCAGCCGCTGGACCTTGAACTGCACCAGGGCGAGGTGCTGGGGCTGTTTGGTCACAATGGCGCAGGCAAAACCACCACCATCAAACTGATCCTGGGCCTGATCGGCGCGACGACGGGGAAGGTCAGTGTATTCGGGGAAGACCCGACCCGTTCCGATGCTCGCCATCTACGGCGTAAACTCGGCTTCCTGCAGGAAAACGTCAGCTTCTACGATCAGCTGACCGGGCTGGAAGTACTGCAGTACTTCGCCCGCCTTAAAGGCGTGGCAAAGCAGACCTGCCCGGAGCTGCTGGCCCAGGTCGGACTGGGAGATGCCAGCAAGCGGCGGGTGAAAACCTATTCCAAAGGGATGCGCCAGCGCCTCGGCCTGGCTCAGGCGTTACTGGGCGAGCCGGAACTGCTGTTGCTGGACGAACCCACCGTCGGGCTGGACCCGATCGCGACCCAGGATTTCTACCACCGTATCGAACAGTTAAAGCAGCAGGGTTGCACGGTGATTCTGTGCTCCCACGTCCTGCCCGGCGTTGAGAAGTATATTGACCGGGCATTGATCCTGGGTCAGGGCCAGTTACTGGCTCAGGGTAGCCTGGCGGAACTGCGCCAGCAGGCGAACCTGCCCGCCACCTTCCATCTGCAGGGTGACGCCCTGACACTGCCTGAACCCTTGGCCGCTCGATTGCAGCACAGCGCCAACGGCCGCCAGCTGGCGGTGCCGCTGGCAGAGAAAATGGCCATCCTGCAACAGCTCAGTGGCCTGGCCGGGCTGGAAGATCTGGATATCCAGCTACCCTCACTGGAAGATATCTACACCTATTACATCCGCACCCAGTGTGGGCCGGAGGCAGGCCAATGAATGCTATTTTAAGCGTTGCCAATAAAGAGTTTCACGACGGCCTGCGTAACCGCTGGGTACTGTCGATCTGTATCATCCTGTCGGTACTGGCGATCGGACTGGCCTATTTCGGCGCGGCAGCGGCCGGTAAAGTTGGCTTCACCTCACTGTCGAGCACCATCGTCAGCCTGGCGAGCCTGGCGGTGTTTATTATTCCGCTGATCGCCCTGATGCTGGCCTACGACGGCGTGGTCGGGGAAGACGAAAACGGCACCCTGCTATTACTGATGACCTACCCGCTGTCCCGCTGGCAGTTACTGCTGGGCAAAATGGTGGGGCAGGGCGCGGTGATGGCCTTTTCCACCCTGGTCGGCTTTGGCTCCTCCGCCGTGATGATGGGGCTGTTCTCCGACACGGACTGGCAATCACTGCTGTCGGCCTACGGCGTGTTTATCCTCTCGGCGATTCTGCTGGGCTGGGTGTTTATCGCCATCGCCTATGTGATCAGCGCCTCAGTGTCTGAAAAATCCAAAGCCGCAGGCATCGCGTTAATCTGCTGGTTTGTCTTCGTGCTGGTGTTTGATCTGGGCCTGCTGGGCCTGCTGGTGGGCACCCAGGGCAACGTGGATGAAACCCTGTTCCCCTACCTGCTACTGCTTAACCCGACCGACATCTTCCGACTGGTGAATATCAGCTGGTTCGCCGACCAGAACCTGACCGGCCTGATGGCCATCGCCCAGCAAACACAATTCACCACGTTGTCTTTATTCGGCAGTTTACTGGCCTGGCTGCTACTGCCGGTCAGCGCGGCCATGGTTATCTTCAATCGCAGGGGTTTATGATGAGAATGTTCTGGAGCGTTATCGCCTTACTGTTACCACTGACCCTGATTTCCGGTTGTGGCAAAGAAGACGAAAGCACCGCCATGGTCCGCCAGGTCGTTGCCATTGAAAGCAGCGATGAATGCCACCTGTGCGGCATGATCATCACCAACTTCCCCGGCCCCAAAGGCCAGGCCTACTCCCGTGGTGTGAGCGGCAATATGAAATTCTGCTCCACCCGTGACATGTTCGCCTTTATGGTGGACCCGGAAAACCAGCACAACATCCAGCAAGCCTACGTCCACGACATGGCCATCACCCCCTGGGACCACCCCGATGAAGAAACCTACATCGATGCTAAAACCGCCTTCTACGTAATCGGCCACGGTAAACGCGGTGCCATGGGGCCAACCCTGGCCAGCTTCTCTAAACGCAGTGATGCACAGGCGTTTGCTGAGGTGGAAGGTGGGGAAGTGTTACCGTTTGATGCGATTACATTGGAAGTGCTGACGGCGATGTAAGGTTGGGTATGGAGGCGGACCTGTAGGAGCGAGCTTGCTCGCGATGGTTTACTGTGCTGCGCTATCGCGGGCATGTTCTGCGGTTGCTACTTGTTTGGGTCTTGCTTGTCGGCGCGCCAGGGGGACTCGTCCCCCTGGCAACCCCCGTAAACCTCCACAGA
>OJDH01000282.1_pt1 | contig 29867 bp, 31 predicted proteins | sample 1592761 | NCBI WGS metagenome assembly OJDH01 (sample SAMN05416855, study PRJEB24817) | seawater metagenome | isolation source: Sea water | place: Canada:Atlantic | collected 2013-11
AATGAACCAGACAGATTCAAAATCAACCCCATCCAGCAAACGCCGGGACTAAACACCTAAGGGCGACAATTATCTTAAACGCCAACCAACGGTTTTCTTATTGAAACGCCCCCTGTAGTCTCTGAGTAACTCATTGAACGGCACCTGCAGTTTTAGGATTACTGATGTATCTTCTCAGACATGGACAATCCCAGTTCAACGTCACCTATTCAAAGACCAGAATTGACCCAAACATTCCGGATCCGGAATTAACTGACATGGGACGTGAGCAAATCCGATCAGCTGCCGAAAAGCTCAAAGAAAAAGAGATCACAAATATACTCGTCAGCCCCTATACAAGGACTCTACAGACCGCTGATATTGTTGCTAATATTCTAAAACTGCCTGTTACTATTGAGTCTCTTGTCCACGAACATGCTTTTTTTTCCTGCGACATCGGATCAACCGCCTCCAAATTATCCAAAGCTTGGCCACACCTTGATTTTGATGAGCTAAACGAGCATTGGTGGCCTGATTTGGATGAAACGGAACATCAGGTAAAATTACGGTGCCAAGAGTTTCAGCAAAAAATGTTGGATCTCGGAGACTGGTCGAAAACACTTGTCGTAAGTCATTGGGCCTTTATCCGTAGCCTAACTGGCGAAGAAACCATCAATGGTGAAATTTTAAATATCGATTTAGCGTCCCTGAACCTAAATCCCGAGAAAAGTCTCTTCCAAGCTGATTAGGTTGTCTCAAAAATATTTCGAACACATTTCCAATACCCATAAATTATGAGACCTCATTTTGTCCTGTCGAATTATGCTGTGTGAATTATGCTGTGTGAAATTGTCTCTTGAATTAATCGTTGGTTGTTCACAACTTCAAACCATGCTAGCCAAACAGGCAAACATTTAGGGAGCTTTTTTATGGCTGAAGAAAATACCGCCCAGCAACAGCCGCTGGTAATCAAGATGCAGTTCATCAAGGATTTGTCATTCGAGAACCCAAATTCGCCGATGATTTATCCAATGATGTCAGAAAAAGCACCTCAGCTTGACATCAACGTAGATGTCAGCCCAACCCAACTATCTGATACAGCGTATGAAGTTGTCCTCAACATTCGTGGTTCTGCTACTATTGATGACAAAACAGCCTTCATGATTGAGCTCGACTACGGCGGGGTTGTTACCCTGGCTGAAGGCCTGGAAGCACAAATCGTTGAGCTGCTATTGATGGTTGAAGCACCGCGTTACCTGTTCCCATTTGCACGTAACATCGTTGCTGACATCACACGGGACGGTGGATTCCCGCCATTAATCATGAACCCGATTGATTTTCATCAGATGTTTATGCAGCGCAAAAGTGAAGCAGCTGCTCAAGCAGCGAATGAAGAAATGGCTAAAGACGAAACGACAGCCGAAGCATAAAAATCGTTTAACGATTTATGAGTTAAAAGGGCGGCTTTTGCTGCCCTTTTTTATATTTTAGCCCTATTTTCTCCGCTTTTATTTTTTTCTGCCTTTATTTTCTCCAGAGCGGATCGCTCAACAAATCAAGCATCGCCTCGTGGGCCGCAAGTTCTTCTTCTGGAACAATGTGGGGACGAGGCTCACGAATAGCTTTACCAGTTAAAGGGACAGTGCCAGAACCTGCTCCTTTTCCACTGGCCGATTTACCGCCTCTTTTGTTCGCTGCGAGGTCAAAGCCATGCTGTCGCCCGCCCCGAAGCTCGAGGTAAACTTCAGCCAGCAATTCACAATCGAGTAGAGCGCCATGATATGTCCGTGACGAATTATCGATATCAAAACGACGACAAAGTGCATCAAGGTTGACTGGAGACCCCGGAAAGAGTTCGCGGGCAATGACCACCGTGTCTATCGGTTTATTTTTCAGGGCTGGTTTTCCTGCCCACTTAAGTTCTGAATTGAGAAACTTCATATCAAAGGGTGCATTGTGAATAACCAGAGGGTCTTCACCGATAAACTCCAAGAATTCATCAACAACTTTCGGGAAAAGCGGCTTGTCAGCCAAAAACTCTGAACTGATCCCATGCACCTTAAAGGCACCCTCCGGCATATCGCGCTCAGGATTGATATAAAGCTGCAATGATTTGCCTGTCGGAAGGTTTTGATACACTTCCATACAGCCAATCTCCACGATACGGTGGCCTTCTTCTGGTTTAAAGCCTGTTGTTTCTGTATCGAGAATGATTTCACGCATTAATTTCTATCCGACAATAAATCTATTTTTGCTCGTAAGCCTATTTTTTACAGGCAAGCGAAAGGTGAGGAGAAAAATTCCGGCAATTTATACCACCTGTGCTCAAGACTTCAACGAGTTGCTTGACCTTGAGGTAACTATACCGCTTACCCTGATTAGATTTTATCACATAATCAGCAAGCGCTCTTTTCTCGGCGTCAGGAGTTTGTTTGTTTAAGATTGCATGGTATTTGCTTTCCGTCATTCCTTTCCGCGACATAACCCTTTGGTCTTGGAGAAATTCAGGACAACTTATCACCAACACACCATCACAAAAGCGATACCCTTTCGTTTCAAATAACAAAGGTATATCCAAAACAACCAATTTTCGACGTTGATAAGCGTAACGGCTCAAAAATTGATGCATTTTTTTCCTGACAAGCGGGTGTAAAATGGCTTCCAATTGTACCAGTTTTTCAGGATTGCCAAAAACCTCGTCTCCGAGTTTCTTTCTATCGACAGCACCGTTAAGGACAACATTGGGAAACTTGGCTTTTATGTCCTTAACAGCTGCACCGTTTTTGTTCATCAGTTTATGAACCGTGGCATCCGCATCATGCACCGGAACATTTAAACGCCGAAACATTTCCGCTGCCGTACTTTTTCCCATACCGATAGAGCCTGTTAATCCCAGAACATACATCAAGTCTTCTCCTGGAAAATGAACGGTTTCCAGCCTTTTTTCAAAGCTTGGATCGGACTTTTAGGCATCAAGAACAAATTCTCTCAACTCAGGGGTTACTTCTGGTTTTTCACCAAACCACGCCTGAAAGCCTGGGCGCGCTTGATGTAACAACATTCCCAAACCATCAACAATTTGATTCCCCCGAGAGCGGGCCATTTCCAGCAAAGGTGTTATTAGCGGGGCATAGACAATATCTGTCACCACAGCATTTAAGGGGAGGGCGCTCAAATCCAACTCCAGAGGAGGTTGCCCTGCCATACCCAGGCTGGTTGTGTTGACCAGCAAATCAGCGCCAGAAAGGATTTCGTTTCTCTTTTCCCATTCACAAACTTGAATTTTTCTGTTCTGACTCCAGTTCTGGACACTGCCCTGGCCACTGGACAAATCAGTAGACAAGTCATCAGCAAGCGCTTCTGATCTGCTTTTTGTTCTGTTCACGAGTAACACTTCAGATACCCCTGCATCTTGTAGAGCAACAATAACGCCTCTTGCTGCACCGCCAGCACCGAGAACAACGACCTTTGCCGTGCCAAAATCCAAGTGAGTTGAATTCTGTCGTAAATTTTCAATAAAACCAAAAGCATCCGTATTTGAGCCAAAAGATCGCCCATTTTTGAAAACAATGGTATTTACAGCGCCGATCCGTCTTGCCAGAGGATCAACCTCATCACAAAACTTCAACGCAGCTTCCTTATGGGGAACAGTAACATTAACCCCTTGAAATCCGGCGTTCTTCAATCCTCGTAAAGTTTCCTCAAAGTGAACAGGATCGATGGCCAGCGGAAGATAAGCGCCGTCAATTGAGAGATTTTCCAGCCAATATCCGTGAAGTCTGGGGGATTTAGAATGAGAAATAGGCCAACCGACAACGCCAGCTAGACGCGCTTTTCCTGTTAAAATCATCAGGCAATAATCCTGTTTTGCCGTAAAAAATTTAGAAGAGGGAGCAAAGACAATCCGAGGATTGTAAAATAATCGCCTTGAATTCGGTTAAAGAGCTGAGCCCCAAGCCCTTCTAATTGATAGGCACCAACTGAATAAAGAGCATCTTCACCAACCGTTTCCAGATAGGCTTTGATAAAAGGGTCACCCAAGTCGCGCATTGTTAAAGATGCTGTCTCGTTGTGATGCCAGACACGCTGTCCATTTTTCACTACACATACCGAGCACTCCAGAGTATGAACTTTCCCAGATAAAGCTTTCAAATGGGCCGCGGCATGGTCCATATCTTCAGGTTTATCAAACCAGATCCCATTGCAATTGAGCATCTGGTCTGCACCGATAACAAAACAATCCGGATTAGATATCGAAACCTTGCGTGCCTTTAGTTCAGCCAAAGTTTCAGCAACCTGCAGCGCAGTGGCACCTTCATTTTTGAGGGATTCTTTGACATCCCCTTCATCAATCGCTGCAGGTATTGCCCCTGCAAGACGAACGCCTGCATTCTGCAAAAGCTCTTGCCGCGCTTTACTAGCGGAAGCCAGGATTACATCCGTTTCTGCCAAGTTATTTTCGATTAGTAGGTTACTCATCACCCATCCCCATATGGCGGTGATAATGTTTGATAATCGTGGCTGCGGTTTCTTCGATGGACCGCCTTGTTACATCAATAATGGGCCATTGGTGTTCATTGCAGAGCTTGCGTGCAATTTTTACTTCTTCTCTAATCGATTCAAGATGCACATAATCGGTCTCTTCCTCATTGGAAATCATCTTTAATCGGCTGCGACGAATTTGCATCAAACTGGCGGGATCCTTTGTCAGACCAACGACCAATGGTTTTGTCAGACTATCGAGTTCTATAGGAAGAGGGCAACCTGGAACCACAGGAACATTTGCTGCCTTAAGTCCTCGATTTGCCAGGTAGATACACGTTGGCGTCTTTGAGGTTCTGGAAACTCCTAGTAATACAATATCGGCATCATTAAGATTTTGAGGGAGTTGCCCATCATCATGGTTCAGGGCAAAATTCATCGCCTCAATTCTATTAAAGTATTCGCTATCTAGGGTATGCTGAAGACCTGGTTTACCAGACATTTCAAGGTTAAAGTAGCTGGCAAGGGCATGTATTACGGGATCGAGTACAGGGATAGATGGTAGCCCTAAGCGACGGCATTCTCTGATAAGAATTTCACGAAGTTCTTGATTAACAACAGTAAACAAAACTGGACCAGGCTTTTGGCGGATTTGTAGAAGTACCTTTTCCATCTGAACTTTTGTTCGAATTAAGCTCCAGACATGTTCAATGGGTTCTTCGACTTTAAACTGAACCATACAGGCCCGAGCCACCGAATTAATCGTTTCACCTGTAGAATCTGATACAAGATGTAAATGGGACTGCGACATAATCTAATTCCGAACTCTCTACCCTAAACTATATTCTGAGAACTATTCATACACATTAAGGCTTTGTCGGGAAACCTCCAGTAATTCAACTGGATCAAAACAATTATTGAAGAATCACTATCCGTAATTGTGAAAATCTTACCCAAATATCCAAACTTTTATAATCTATCTAAACCCCCTTAAGTGATAGTGTAAGGGCTTGCTAGCAAACGCTGTCGCTTAAATACCACGCCTCTATCTCGGATCTACTCTCGAACAATTCTAAAAAAGAAGCAGATAACGATCTATACCAAGTTAAAGAATGAAGGACGAGATGCTTATAAAATCAAAGAATTCCCTACTGATAAACTGAAGAGATCAGAGGAGTCTTCGAGCGAAAATAGCCATGATATTTATTAATCGTCGTATTTAGGTAGCCCTTTGATAATCATTACACATCTACAAAATCCTACATGTGAATAAGCCTGGGGGTACTGGGTAAAACTTTGTGGATAACTCTCCAATTTTTCCACAAACCAATTTTTTACACACCTTGTCCCTCAGGCGCTCCCTCGCCTTATGCGACAATTCGCGACAATACCCACACCTGTGTAAAACCTGTAAAAGGACTCCAGACACAAAGTAAGTTATCCCCGTAATTCACATAATTAAATTAAATTTAGGACTCCATGACTCTCTGAGGAGTCGCTGTTTTTGATCCACGTGAAGACTCACAGAAGAAATGAAAAATGAAATTGAGAGCTTGAAGGTTGCGGACAAGTTATGAATAACTAAATAATCCTCGTGATTCACAGGGATCTACAACAACAACAAATAATTACTATTACTTAGTATATTAATAGAGATAACTCTTAACGCGAGGTTCGATAAGATCGTGAAGACCGAAAACAAGCTCATGATACGCGCTTTAAAAGGCGAAAAAACAGAACGTCCCCCAATCTGGTTAATGCGCCAAGCAGGACGGTTTTTACCAGAATACAGAAAAACAAGAGCATCAGCTAACGGCTTCCTTGATCTCTGTTACACACCAGACCTCGCTGTAGAAGTTACTATGCAGCCAATACGTCGTTTTGGTTTCGATGCTTCAATCGTCTTTAGCGATATCCTCGTAATACCGCACGCACTCGGCCAAAAAGTATGGTTTGAAGAAGGTGTGGGACCAAAGCTGGAGCCGCTTAAATCCATCAAAGACCTGGAAAACCTTAAGTTAGATAATCTTCACAATCATATGGCGCCCGTCTATGAAACACTTGGTCGGTTGAAAGAAGATCTTCCAAAAGAAACAACGTTAATCGGCTTTGCTGGCGCTCCCTGGACAGTGGTCAGTTATATGATCGAAGGCGGGTCTTCCAAAGATTATGCAAAGGCAAAAACATGGGCTTACTCAAGACCTGAAGAGTTTGATCGCATTATTGACTTGGTCGTAGAAGCAACGACGCTCTATCTCATCAAGCAGATCGAAAGCGGTGCAGAAACCGTACAACTCTTTGATTCTTGGGCGGGTATTTGGCCTGAATTTGCACTGCGCCGCTGGTGCTTGGAACCCTGTAAAAAAATTATAGCTGGAATCAAATCCGTTTATCCCGACGTCCCAGTTATTCTCTTTCCAAGGGGAGTTGGTGATAGTTATAAGATCTTTGCAAAAGAGAGCGGTGCAGATGCTTTAGGGCTTGATACAACTCTTTCTACAGCTTGGGCCAGAGACAACATTCAGCCTCACGTTACTGTGCAGGGAAACCTTGATCCCTTGCTTTTGGTAGCCGGAGGAGAACTTCTCGATCGTTCAATTGAAAAAATACTCTCTGATCTCAGTGATGGACCCTTTATCTTCAACTTGGGTCATGGCATTGTTCCGCAAACGCCGATCGAAAACGTTGAACATATGCTCAAGCTTGTCAGAGGCTGATTAACCGTCAGGAAATTATAATAAATGGTTGGATTTTTGGGAGAGGGCTATCTCTGGATTAAAGCCCTGCATATAATTTCTGTCATCTCATGGCTGGCTGGCTTGTTATATCTGCCAAGAATCTTTGTCTATCACACGCAAGTGCCTGTGGGTTCTGAACGCTCAGAAATTTTTAAAGTGATGGAACGGAAACTTTTCCGTTTCATCATGAACCCTGCAATGGCAGCCAGCTGGTTATTTGGTATTTTGCTTGTTTTGGATACCGAAGCCTTCCGTGAGGGCTGGTTTCATGGAAAATTTCTATTCCTTTTTCTTCTGATGGGTTTTCATGGTGCTTCTTCCAAGTGGATGAAGGCTTTTCAGGTTGATAATAATACCAAAAGCGAGAAATTTTATCGTTTTGCTAACGAAGTTCCAACATTACTGATGATTCTAATCGTAGTTTTTGTGGTCGTTAAGCCTTTTTAAGGCCTGTTAAATTCTAGAATTAGCTCGAAAATCGGAAAACCTTGGGAATTCTTTTACTTGACTTCCTTTTTGAGGTACTATAATTCACCCCGCTAACGAATGCGGGCCACTTCTTTAGTCCGTTGCCCTACCTTTAGAATATGTAGCATTACAAATCGATTTCTTAGGTGCGTCCGAATCTCGACCCTCTAAATTGTCTATGCGCCCTTGAATAATTCTTAACTTGTATGTTGCATTCTAAAAATCATCCCGTTCAATATTTATTTCCGACTGAACCGAACCTTTCCTTCATATGAACTTACAAGATCTCAAATTAAAAAGCCCCGCCGAGCTGCTAAAGCTTGCGGAAGAGCTTGAAGTAGAGAACGCCAGCACCCTGCGTAAGCAGGACATGATGTTCGCCATCCTTAAACAAATGGCTGAAAACGATGTGCCAATCTTTGGCTCTGGTGTTTTAGAAATTCTGCAAGATGGGTTTGGCTTCCTGCGTGCGCCTGAATCTAATTATTTACCTGGGCCGGATGATATTTATGTCAGTCCAAGCCAGGTTCGTAGATTTGGTTTGCGAACCGGGGATACAGTCGAGGGACAGATCCGCGCGCCTAAAGATGGCGAGCGCTATTTTGCTCTTCTCAAGGTTAACTCAATTAACTTTGATCTGCCGGAATCTTCACGTCACAGGATTAATTTTGACAATCTGACGCCGTTGTATCCGGATGAAAAACTCAAACTTGAAATTGACGATCCAGCTTCCAAAGATATGACAACACGTGTCATTGATTTGGTAACACCCCTGGGTAAAGGTCAGCGTGCTTTGATCGTTGCGCCGCCTAGAACTGGTAAAACGGTTCTGATGCAGAATATTGCGCACTCAATTTCCACCAATCATCCAGAAGTATTCCTTATTGTTCTCCTTATTGATGAACGCCCTGAAGAAGTGACTGATATGGCGCGCTCTGTTAAGGGCGAAGTCGTAAGTTCGACTTTTGATGAACCTGCACATCGCCACGTTCAGGTAACTGAAATGGTTCTTGAAAAAGCTAAACGTCTTGTTGAGCACAAAAAGGACGTTGTAATCCTTTTGGACTCTATTACGCGTCTAGCACGTGCCTACAACACCGTTGTACCTAGTTCTGGTAAGGTATTGACCGGTGGTGTGGATGCGAACGCTCTACAACGTCCTAAGCGCTTCTTTGGTGCTGCTCGTAACATCGAAGAGGGCGGAAGCTTAACAATCATCTCTACGGCTCTTATCGATACTGGTAGCCGTATGGACGAGGTTATCTTTGAAGAGTTTAAAGGTACGGGTAACTCTGAGATCGTTCTTGATCGTAAGCTATCAGATAAACGTACTTATCCTGCGATCGATATCAGCAAGTCTGGTACACGTAAGGAAGAGCTCCTCGTTGATAAAAATACTCTCGGCAAAATGTGGGTTCTCCGTCGTATTCTTACACCTATGGGTGTTACAGATTCTGTTGAGTTCCTGGTCGAAAAACTTAAGACCTCGAAAACGAACGAAGAATTCTTTGATTCGATGAATAACTAATTTTTGTTGGTTTAAATATACAAAAAGGGTCGCATTTAGCGGCCCTTTTTTTGTTTTTGAATTCATTTTATAGCGACTTAGTGTTCGGGGATAAGGATTGTTGATCCCGTCGTTTTCCGGGCTTCAAGGTCTTGATGAGCAACAACGGCTTCAGACAGAGCATAGCTTTGATTGACTTCTATTTTGACCGCGCCAGAGGACACAACATCGAATAAAGAAGAAGCAGAGGCCACCATATCTTTATAAGTTCCACAATAATGAGCTAAACTAGGTCTTGTCAGATAGAGCCCACCCTTTTGATTGAGTAATAATGGCTCTATTGAGGGAACTGGCCCGGAAGCATTGCCAAAAGTAACCATAGTTCCGCGAACCTTGAGACAATCAAGAGATCCCATAAAAGTATCTTTACCAACGGAATCATAAACAACGTTCACACCCTTACCGTCAGTAATGTCTTTTACCCGCTCGACAAAATCTTCGGTTTTGTAATTGATGGTGTGATGACAGCCCTTAGACTTGGCAATTTCTGCTTTTTTTTCAGAGCCCACAGTCCCAATTACTGTTGCCCCCAGCGCATTGAGCCACTGTATTGCGATAGAACCTACACCTCCTGCAGCAGCATGAAACAAAACTGTATCGCCTTGCTGTACGCTATAGGTTCTTCTAATCAGGTATTCTGTAGTCATTCCCTGAAGCATCATGGATGCAGCATGATCGTCTGATATTCTTTCAGGTATTAATATCACTTTATCAGCGGAAATTATTCTATGCTCCGCGTAAGAACCAATCGGCCCTGTCCCATAGGCAATGCGATCACCTATATGTAAATCTGTGACGCCTGGGCCTATTTCTTCAATTATTCCAGCTGCTTCCAGACCTATTCCTGACGGTAAAGCACCCAAGGGATAGAGACCTGTTCGATGGTAAACATCAATAAAATTTAGACCAATAGCTGTTTGCTTGAGGCGTATTTGTCCTTCACCGGGAGATCCAATCTCAACCTGTTCATATTTTAGGACTTCTGGTCCACCGTAATCATAAAATCGTACAGCTTTATTCATGATGTTTTTATACTCCTACTAAAACACCGAGAATTAACTTTCCCGATTGTTATCTATTTTTGTTTGAGTTTATCACAAACCTGGAAGGCCGGGTTGTTTATCCTCAAACATTTCATAACCTTCTATTAGAAGTAATTCTTTTTTGGATGTCTTTCCTTGTCCTTCCTGACCGCCGGAAAAACCGCCTAAGTTTTGATTTCCAGCTATAACACGGTGACAGGGAATTATGATCGGTATTGGATTTGCCCCACAAGCACCGCCAACTGCTCTGGCTACAGAAGCTACCTCGCGGGCTATATCCCCGTAAGTTTTCACTTTTCCATAAGGAATATCATACAGGGCTTTCCAAACGTTTTGCTGAAATTCAGTACCCTTTGGCATAAGGGGAAGATCATCAAAGTTGGTCCTTTTGCCGTCAAAATATTCCAAGACCTGTTTTTTTGCCTCTAGAAGAAGAGAGGTTTGATCCTGTTTATCTGGGTCTTGTTCTTTGACCCATTCCAGGCGAATTATCTTTCCACTGTCTTCAGTAATATTTAAATAACCCTGAGGTGATGAAAAAGTCAGTTGATGCATATTACTGTTCCTGATTGTAGCGGCGGTAAAGTTAGGTCATTACTAAAAAAACTTGTCAGACCTAAATCAGGTTTATGTTCCATATAATTCTTGATGTAATAATTATGACCTGAAATATGATAAACACCATATTTTTAGTATGCCGTATTCTCTTAGTATGAAGGACCCAAAAGTGGAAAGTATCAATTTAAAATCCAAAAGTTGGAATTTTAAAAAGCTTATTGGTTTTAATATTTTATTTATAGCAATCATTCTTGGGTTCATGGGGAGCGAGTTTAAAACCCCATGGGATGAAAGCATATTTTTTACACTGAATGGGTCTCTTCAAGAGGGCAGAGATGTTTGGAATGGGTATTGGGCGATCACAAATAGTCGAATATTTGATACCTTCAGCGCTATTTTTCTTGGATGTATTTGTTTTATTTATTTAATTAAAAATCGTGAAAATGACTTCGCAGAACGTTTATCAAGAGTACTGTTGTTAGTCGTTTCCGTTATATTGATTATGATAATTATATCTCGAGGTTTCGAACATTATTATCATCAGAGTCCTTCTCAAGTACTAAGCCCTTTTATCAATATAAATGAGCTTGTTAGTTGGTTGGAGGTAAAAACTGGTACCAGAAAGTCTTTTCCAAGTGATCATGCTGCCATTTCTTTTGTGTCGGCTATTTTATCCTGGCGTTTTTTTGGCCGTAAATATGGGGTGACTTTATCTATCTTTGCCGTTATTAACGCGACGCCTAGAATGGTAGGAGGAGGGCATTGGTTTGGTGATGTTTGGATTGGTGGAATGCTGTTGGCATGTATCATTTCCGTATGGGTCATATATAGCCCTTTACTATTTTGGATAAGAATTGGAATTCATAACTTTTTAAAATTAAATTTTGTTCAAAGAATTACATCACTTTTGCCATAAGTTTGCGTGTTTCACGGGAAACAAGATCGCTAATACCTGTTGTCTTCAGCTATAATTCTGTAGAGTTTTTCAAACTGCTAATTATAAAAACCTTTAGCATTGATTGTTTTCGATAAAACGGGAGTAACATTGTGAAATTCACTGTAGATGTAGATTGTACCCCAGAAGAAGCACGGAGATTTTTAGGGCTACCTGATGTCAGTGCTTTGCAAGAAGAAGCAATGTCTGAAATTCGTACAAAAATGTTAGAGATGATTCAGACCAGTGATCCCGAAGCATTAATGAAATCCTGGATGCCTAGTTCTGTTCCGGATTCAATGAAAGGATTGGATCAAATGCAAAAAATGTTCTGGTCTCAGTTTTCATCACAACCTCCTCAGAATAAAGATAGTGGAAAATCTTAATAAAGATCGCTCTAGAACAGTACAGCTATGCCTAAATCAACTTTGACGTAGCTTTAGTGCGTGCCTATTGTGGCGATCTTAATATTTATATCTGAATGTAAAAATATGGCACCAGAGACAATATATGCCCTTTCTACAGCCCCAGGATTAGCTGGCGTGGCTGTTATTAGAGTGTCTGGATCACAGGCTAAAATAGTCTGGGAAAAGATGTCTTCTCATCATCCTAACCCCCGTATTGCCAGTTTAATCAAACTGTTTGATCCAGATGATCGTTCTGAAATAGATCGCTGTCTCGGACTTTGGTTTCCGGGACCTGGTAGTTTTACGGGTGAAGATGTTGTTGAATTACATCTCCATGGGGGCAGAGCGGTTGTTAATGGCGCGATTGAGGCCTTGGCTAAATTGCCAGGATTTAGACCAGCTGAAGCCGGCGAATTTACGCGTCGAGCTTTTAATAACGATAAATTAGATCTGACAGAAGTTGAAGGTCTATCAGATCTGATCGCCGCTGAAACTGAAGCACAACGCAAACAAGCAATTCGACAAATGGATGGTGAGCTATCTCGGTTGATAGATGGTTGGAGAGATCGCCTTGTGCGCATCCTCGCTTACCTTGAAGCTGAAATTGATTTTCCCGATGAAGAATTAGAAGAAGGTATTTCCGAACAGGTAAAACACAACATCGTGTCTTTAATTACAGATGTTAATCAACATTTGGAAGATGGCCATCGTGGTGAACGCTTAAGAGATGGTTATTCTATAACAATCGTTGGACCACCAAATGCGGGTAAATCATCGCTTCTTAATGCCTTGGCTCGGCGTGATGTTGCTATTGTTTCTGATGTAGCGGGAACAACTCGCGACATTATTGAAGTCCATCTTGATCTTTCAGGTTATCCAGTGATGCTTTCAGATACCGCCGGATTGCGTGATCTCGAATTACATACAACAGACGGTGTTGAACTCGAAGGCATCCGTCGGGCTAAGTCGCATGCAGAATCAGCTGATCTACTGTTAGCTGTCTTTGATATCAAAGATTATGAAAAGCTTGATCCCTCAACCATGGATCTTTTGGTTGGACAAGACAGTATAATTCTTCTTAATAAATGTGATGACGAAGATTCAGGTACAAACTTGCTTCCCACTTTGAATTCGGAGACTGAAGTATTGCAAGTTTCTGCTAAAACAGGTCTTGGAATTGATAAACTCCTAAACCTGTTAAATGATACGGTCATTACTAACATGGGGAACATAGGGTCCTCATCTGGAATTACGCGACAAAGACACCGATCAGCACTTCAAGATACGACTGAAGCATTATCAAGAGCTCTACTGATAGAGCTTCCTGAATTATGTGCCGAAGACTTGCGTTTAGCGACCCGTCATTTAGGGCGGATTACTGGAAAAGTTGATGTTGAAGATCTTCTAGATGTTATTTTTCGTGATTTTTGCATTGGAAAATAACTCATTTTGTAATACACAAGTGACGGTATTGTTATTTTGGTAACCAGTGTTTCACGTGAAACATAGAACAAAGTCATAACCTTTTCGTATATGACTATAGATATCAAATCGGCTTACGGGTAAGACCTTATTTAAAAAGGTCTGATAAATTCTATTGCCAATAACGTAATAGAATTAAAAATCATACACATTTGTAGATAAGAGGTAACGAATATGCGCTTGTTATTGGCTTTGATAGTTCCATGGTTACAGTTTTTCACAATTGGTAAACCCATTGCTGGTATTATTTGTTTAATACTTCAAATCACATTAATTGGTTGGCCGATAGCGGCTATTTGGTCGGTCTATGCCTTAAGCCAGTATAAAACAGATCAAAAAATTAAAGATGCCCTTGGTCAGTAAAAACCAACAATATAACAGAATAACAAGAGTTATATTGTTGGCTTATATTACTAGGTTATCTGAGTGATGATGGCTTAATAGATAAAGTAATCTGCAATGCAAAATTATGATGTGATAGTTGTCGGTGGTGGACACGCAGGTACTGAAGCAGCAGCTGCTGCTGCACGTACTGGTGCAAACACGCTTTTGGTTACACACAAAAAAAGCACAATTGGCGTGATGTCCTGTAATCCTGCTATTGGTGGATTGGGAAAGGGACACCTCGTTAGAGAAATTGATGCTCTTGATGGGTTGATGGCTAAAGCCATTGATCGGGGTGGTATTCAATTTCGTGTCCTCAATCGTAGCAAAGGTCCAGCTGTAAGAGGACCGCGTGCACAAGCTGATAGAGAACTTTATAAACAGGCGATCCAAGATCTTCTTGAGGAGCAAAAAAATCTCACCATTCTCGAGGCAGCCGTTGAGGATTTAAAACTCGACGATGACAACCATTGTTGTGGTGTAATTACCGCAGACGGGGATGTTTATGATGCTGGTGCTGTTGTTTTAACAACAGGCACTTTTTTAGATGGTCTTATTCACTTAGGTAAAAAACAAATACCTGCAGGTAGGGTAGGGGATGAACCAGCGATTGGTTTATCAAAAACTCTAACGCGATTTGGATTTGAATTAGGGCGCCTTAAAACGGGCACACCAGCGAGGTTAGATACTCGAACGATTGACTATTCTAATTTAACTGAACAACCTGGTGATGAACCGGCTGAACCTTTCTCTTATATGACAGCAGAAATTACTCAGAAACAAGTTGCCTGTCATATGACCTATACCAACCCTGAGACACACCTTATTATCAGTGATAATATTGAACAATCTCCTATCTATTCTGGGCAGATAGAAAGCAAGGGGCCTCGTTATTGCCCTTCTATCGAAGATAAGGTTGTTCGATTTAAAGAAAAAGAACGCCATCAAATATTTTTGGAACCAGAAGGTTTAGAGGATATAAATGTCTATCCAAACGGAATATCGACATCTCTTCCTGAGGAAGTGCAAGAAGCATTTTTAAAAACAATTCCTGGTTTGGAAAATGCAAAAATCATCCAATATGGATATGCTATTGAGTATGATTATGTTGATCCAAGAGAGTTACGCCCAACCCTTGAAACCCTTAAAATCCCTAGCCTATATTTTGCGGGCCAAATAAACGGGACGACGGGATATGAAGAGGCGGGGGCTCAAGGATTACTTGCTGGTGTAAATGCTGCCCTGAAAACATCTGGTGCCAATCGAGACTTTGTACTTGATCGTGCTGATGGCTATATGGGAGTTATGGTTGATGACTTGGTCAGTTTAGGTGTTACAGAACCTTATCGTATGTTTACCAGTCGCGCAGAATATCGCTTAAAACTTAGAGCAGATAATGCCGATCAACGACTTACGAAGCTTGGTCAAGAAATCGGATGTGTTGGTGCAGAAAGATCAGCAGTCTTTGATCATAAAATGAAGCAGTTAAACTCTGCTAGAGAATTCGCCCTTAGTAATAAGGCGACCCCAAATGAACTTATTTCTTTTGGTATTAATGTAAATAAAGATGGTCAACGTCGTAGTATATTTGACTTACTACGATATCCTGATGTTTCGATGAGTATCTTATCTAAAGTTTGGCCAGAACTTGCTTCTATTGATCCATTGATTGTTGAACAATTGGAAATCGATGCCAGTTATGCTGGGTATATTGAACGGCAAGATGCAGACATAAGAGCTTTTAGAAAAGACGAAGCCCTCAAATTACCTTCAAGTCTTGATTATAATTCTGTACCAAGTCTCTCAAATGAAATAGTACAAAAATTAAATCAATCTCGCCCAGATACTCTGGGTGCTGCCTCACGGATATCAGGTGTTACACCAGCTGCTCTTGTTTCCCTCCTTAGATATGTCAGACGATTAGATAAACATGATGTCGCCTAATACTTTTTCTGTAGATGATTTTAAAAAGCATATTGATGTTTCACGTGAAACAGAAGAAAAGCTAAAATGTTATGAAGCTCTCCTAACCAAATGGAATAAAGCCATTAATCTTGTAGGTAGGGATACTATCCCTGACTTATGGCAGCGGCATTTTTTAGATTCAGCGCAGCTTATTAATTATTTTCCGAAAAATAACTCTGCCCGTAATACTGTCGTAGTCGATTTTGGGAGCGGAGCAGGCTTTCCCGCACTGATATTGGCTATCCTCGGTGTAGGTGAAGTACATGCTATGGAATCTGATATAAAAAAGTCTACGTTTCTTCGCGAAGTTTCACGTGAAACAGATGCAGGCTTGATTGTTCATAACGACCGTATTGAAAAGATTACACCTTTCCCTGTCGATGTGTTTACGGCCCGTGCTTTTGCGCCCTTACATAAGATCCTCGACTTTGCACATCCCTTTATTGAAGTTTCTCGTCCGGAGATTGAGCCAGAATTTTTACTCTTAAAAGGTAGAAAAGTAGATCAGGAATTGACCGAGGCCGAGAAAAAGTGGACTATGAAATTGTCGAGGTACAAGTCTCTGTCCGATCCGGATGCGACGATATTGAACCTCAAAATACTATAAATTGGGGGAATTGATCGTGTCACTACAAGATATCGACATAATTTCAAGTTCGAAACGATCACATGCCAAAGTCTGGTCTATCGCTAATCAGAAGGGCGGGGTGGGAAAAACAACCACAACTGTCAATCTTGCAACGGCTCTTGCGGCGTGTAAGAAAAGAGTTTTGATTATAGATTTGGATCCTCAGGGAAATGCGAGTACCGGTCTTGGCGTAGAGGCAGATGCCCGCCAGAAAAGTATATACCAGGTGATGATCGAAGGCATTGAGATCACAAGTGCCATTCGTCCAACCGATGTCCCGCGTATGAGTGTGATCTCTTCTGGGGTCGAATTATCAGGCGCAGAACTTGAACTTGTAAATATGGCAGAGCGTGAGTTCAAGTTGGTGAATGCGATTGGACCTTTACTGGATAAATTCGATTATATTCTCATCGATTGTCCTCCTGCGTTAGGTCTTCTGACATTAAATGCATTGGTTGCTTCTGATGCAGTTCTGGTTCCCTTACAAACCGAGTTTTATGCTCTTGAGGGGCTATCTCATTTGTTACGGACCATTGATCGTGTCAAGAGGGGGTTAAATCGCCGTCTTGATATCCAGGGTATTGTGCTAACGATGTACGATAAACGCAATAATCTCTGTGAAATGGTCGCTGCAGATGTCAGGGCTTTTCTTGGGGATAAGGTATTTAAGACCGTTATTCCACGAAACGTTCGCGTATCGGAAGCTCCTTCCCATGGTAAACCAGTGCTGTTATATGATGTTGCCTGTGCAGGCTCTCAGGCCTATATCAAGCTGGCTGGTGAGATCTTGCGAAATGAACAAGTCTCTATAGCAGATGCAGCCGTAGCTTAGCTGGTTTGTTTGCCATGTAAATATAACCAAGATATTGGTTAGGTTTCGTATTAGCATTATAGGGGATGATATCCCCGTCAGTTATTTGAGAGGGTAGAGTGTTGGGTGAACCACAGGATAAACGGACTAATCTAGGCCGCGGACTTGCTGCTCTGTTTGGCGATGAAGAAGAAGATTACGCGTCATTGGATAAGGTACGCTCTTCTAAACAGGTTCCAATCGAACATATTCACCCAAATACGAAGCAGCCGCGTCGGCACTTTGACGAAGAAGCTTTATCTACGCTTGCTGACTCCATTCTACAATCAGGACTGTTACAGCCAATTCTTGTGCGTAGGCACCCTGAACATTCTGCACAATACGAAATTGTTGCCGGCGAGCGTCGTTGGCGTGCTTGTCAACAGGCACAACTCCATGAAATTCCTGTTATAATCCGTGAGTTAAACGATGCGGAAGTTCTGCAAGTTGCCATTGTTGAAAATGTGCAACGTCAAGATCTTACCCCAATTGAAGAAGCAACGAGTTACCGCCGTTTAATGGATGAGTTCGGTCATAAACAAGATGACGTTGCAAAAATAATAGGGAAAAGCCGTAGTCATATTGCGAATATGCTTCGACTATTGAGCCTTCCAGAAGATGTTCAGGACCTGGTTGATAAGGGGGATATTAGCGCTGGCCATGCTCGGGCCTTGGTTGGAGCTGAAGATCCAACTGGTCTTGCAAGCCAAATTACTTCTAAGGGATTATCCGTAAGAGAAACGGAACGTTTAGCTAAGGCACTAAAAAAGGAATTGACTGCCCCAGAAGAAGCAGCAGTTCTTAACCCGAAATTGACGAGCAGCAAGATTAAACCGTCGACGGGGCCCCAAAAAGACGCTGATACACTTGCTCTTGAGAGGGATTTGTCCAATATGCTGGGTTTAAAAGTGACCATAGATTTTCATGGCCAAGGCGGGGCGTTGAGTATTTCTTATGATACTTTAGAGCAACTTGATAATGTGTTGCACAGATTGACCCAATCACCCGAATAATACTCAACAGTTTGTACAGACTGTATAAATCAAAGTAAGAAAATCTAGCGTACTCTCGTTGGCGCCTTTGCCGTAATCTCAAGGAGTGTTCTAGCACAAAGCGTTTCTGCTGGAGAACCCGTTTTTTTGCAATTAGCTTCGGTTTCCATCAACATGGTCAAGGCTGTTGCCAAAGCTTTAGGAGACCACTTTCGAACTTGTGCTTTAAATGGCTCAGCCACTTTCCAGAATAAGGGCGGGCGTAAAGTACCAATGGCTTTATCCAAAGGGGTACCTTGCGAAACCAGGCCAGAAATCATATGAAGTTTTTGAAAGTGTCTGGAAACGGCTCTTAAAATGGTAACAGCATTCTGGCTTTCTTGTTGTGCCCTGAGTAAATACTTTTCCAGATTTTGAATATTTCCCATCGCAACTGAAATTGCGAGGTCATCCAAAGTTAGTGTTGCGGTGTCCCCAACACAGGCCTTGGCATCTTCAAGTTCGATAGGACCTGAATTTTTTCCTTTATAGAGACATAATTTGTGTAATTCTCGGCGTGTTAAGCGTCGATCAGTACCAAGATTCGTAACGAGGAAGCCGAGAGCGTCATTTGAAATAGAAAGACCTTCTTTTTCAATGGTTTGGCGAATTACACTTGGGAGACTTTTTTCATCATCTTTGTAACAGGCAACTGCAGCGGCCAATTTTTCGGCTTCAAAAACTTTTCTTAATTTTGATCGAGCAGGTAAATCTCCGCCTTCAAAAATTATCAAGGCATCGCCAACAGGGACTTGTAAAAAATCTTTTATGTAAGGCGCGAGGGCATCACCTGCACTTCTTACTTTTACAACACGTCTTCCACCCATCATGGAAATGGCTGCTGCTTCATCAGAGAGTAAGGCAGGTTGTTTTTTGAGTTGATCGTTGTCGAGATCTACAATTCTAAATGGATCAAGGGGATCATCGACCACAGACAAAAGTAAATTTTTACTACGTTCTTGAACCAGGCCTTCATCAGGACCGTAAAGAAGAATAGCTCTTATAAAGGAATCAGGCGATTTGGAAAATGCATCAGCCTTGGCAGGGAGTATTTTCAAACCTCAAATCCATAGTTAATTAGTGCAGTACAAAAATAATTATAGTGGAATAGATTAGACGATCAAAATAGTGTTATTTACTCGCTTTTGTAAAATATGCACCGAGTTGAAGTGTAATATCGTCTGCTACTTGCCTCAATACCCGCTTTCTGGCGGTATCTTCAGCAACCAGATTGGTATAGGGATCATCTAACTGGTCAAAGCTGTTGGTGGATCTAGAAGTTCCAGTAAAAACTACCTTTTGGTCTGATAACCTAACTAAGTGATAATCAGATAGGACCGTCAGATTTGTTCTTGATGTCGTATTATCCAATCGTACTGCCAAGTCTTTGGTCGTTTCAGTAATAGTGTTCTTCAGGCTATATAAAGGCTGTCTAGGCTGGCCTAAAGGGTTCATCCTGTCACGTAGCATATTATGAAGAATTTGCCCTGGACGGTCTGGAAGAGGGGTTATTCTTACAGTTTGTAAATACTGATTTGATGAATGGCCTGTTTCAGAATTTTTACGATATACGGGCTGAAATCCGCAGGCAGATAAGGTTATAAAGGCAATAACAAGGCCTGTTGAGATGAATATTCGTCTCATTTTGGAGGAAGCCAGTGCCTGTATAGTTTTCTTATATGACAACATTTACGATCCGATTTTTTACGACAATAATCTTACGAATTTCTTTTCCACCAATAGCACGTTGAACGGCAGCTTCAGCAGTAGCAGCAGCTTTAATATCATCTTCTGATGCATCTACAGCCAGGGTGATATTGGCTCTTAACTTACCATTTACTTGAACGGGTAATGTAATTGTATTGTCAACTGTAAGCTTATCATCCGCTGTAGGCCAGGCTACATTTACGACCATTTCTGAATGACCAAGACGACTCCAGAGTTCTTCCGCAATATGCGGCATCATGGGCGAAATAATACGAACTAATATCTCAAATGCTTCTCTCAGCACCCAATTGTCATCGTTGGATTTTGCTTTGAATTGAACGATGAAGTTTGTGAGTTCATAAATCTTGGCGACGGCAGCATTAAATCTAAAGCTTTCAATGTTTTCACTGATTGCAGTGATCGCTTTATGGACTGTGCGGCGCAATTCTATGGCTTGATCCGATAACTTTTCTGGTATTTGAGAGTTGGCTGCAGGTAGTTGGTCGAGTTCGGTATCAATGAGGCGCCAAAGGCGTTGCGTGAACCGCCAAGAGCCGTCAATCCCGGATTCAGTCCATTCCATGTCGCGATCGGGAGGACTATCAGACAGCATGAAAAACCGTGCCGTATCAGAACCATAACTTCCAATAATATCAGCCGGATCAATGGTGTTCTTTTTGGACTTACTCATTTTGATGGAGGGTCCAACGGTGACAGAGTTACCCTCTAGAGTACGATAGTTACCTTCGTCATTTTTTTCAATTTCTTCTGGTGACAACCACTTACCATCAGAATCCTGATAGGTTTCGTGACATATCATCCCTTGGGTAAATAGGCCTTTAAAGGGCTCATCCATACCCAGATACCCACATTTTTTTAGCGCACGGGTAAAGAAACGGGAATAAAGTAGGTGAAGAACAGCGTGCTCGATCCCACCTATGTATTGATCGACTGGCAACCAGTAATCAACGTCATCACGGTCAAAAGCCTCGTCTGAACGCGGGCTACAAAACCGTGCAAAATACCACGAAGATTCCATAAAGGTATCAAAGGTATCGGTTTCGCGCTGGGCTGCTTTTCCACAACAAGGGCAGGTTGTGTGTTTCCAAGTTGGATGGTGTGCAATGGGGTTGCCAGGTTTGTCAAAAGAGACATCTTGAGGCAATTCAATGGGAAGATTTTGTTCTTCCACAGGCACAGCGCCACAGTCATCACAATAAATGATGGGTATAGGACAACCCCAATAGCGTTGACGTGATACACCCCAATCCCTGAGCCGGAATTGAACGGTACCTTTGCCGTGGCCGGCTTCTTCAAGGTGGGCAATAGCTGTTTTAATGGCTCTATCACTGTCCATGCCATCCAAGAAATTTGAATTTATCATTTTTCCGTTGCCAGTATAGGCCTGGTCCACAACGGTAAATGTTTCTATATCTTCGTCATTTGGAAGGACAACCGGGGTTACCGTGAGGTCATACTTACGGGCAAAATCCAGATCCCGTTGGTCGTGCGCTGGACAGCCGAAAATAGCACCTGTTCCATAGTCCATAAGGACAAAGTTTGCGACATAAACGGGTAATTCAATAGTAGGGTCAAGCGGATGAGAAACTTTTAATCCTGTGTTGAACCCTTTTTTATCTGCTTTTTCAATAGCTTCTTCGCTGGTACCCATCTTATTGCACTCAGCAATAAAGCTTTTGAGATCGGTGTTTCCATCTGAAAGCCTATCGGCGAGGGGATGATTTGCAGATACTGCGCAGAACGACGCGCCAAACAATGTGTCCGGGCGCGTAGTATAGACTTCAATACTTTCATCTGAATCGGCTACTTGGAAGAAGACGCGTGCGCCTTCGGAACGGCCAATCCAGTTGTGTTGCATTGTCCGGACCTTTTCAGGCCATCGCTCCAGAGATTCTAATCCTTCTATGAGTTCATCGGCAAAGTCGGTAATTTTGAAAAACCACTGACTGAGTTTCCGCTTTTCGACTTCGGCACCAGACCGCCAGCCTTTACCATCGATTACCTGCTCATTGGCGAGTACGGTTTGATCGATGGGGTCCCAGTTCACCCATGACTCTTTACGCTCAACCAGACCCGCTTTTAGGAAATCCAGGAACATTTTCTGTTCGTGTTTATAGTATTGTGGATGGCAGGTCGCTATTTCACGATCCCAATCGATGGAAAGGCCCATGGATTGTAACTGTTCGCGCATCGCAGCAATGTTTTCGTAGGTCCATTTTGCCGGGTGGACGCCGCGTGCCATTGCTGCATTTTCTGCTGGAAGACCAAAAGCATCCCAGCCCATTGGATGAAGAACGTTAAAACCTTTTGCCTTTTTGTACCGAGAGATAACATCGCCAATGGTATAATTTCGCACGTGGCCCATATGGATCCGGCCAGATGGGTAAGGAAACATTTCCAAGACATAATACTTGGGTTTATCCGTATCGGTCTCAACGGTAAAACAGTTGTTATCAACCCAGGCCTTTTGCCATTTGGTTTCAGTTTCCTTGACGTTATAGCGTGTCATAATTCTCTTAACTTTTAGGGGCCGTTAAAGGCGAATGGTTAGTCAGATAAAAGGCCACAGTTGGTAAAATCCTCATCTGCGGCCTTTTTTACTTAAATGATGAATAATTAACTCAACTCAAATTTCATGAGGAGTACAATTTATTCACTTGATGATATACGGAGCTGCCTCGCTCTTGTCAGAATGGCGTCTTCTAGCTCAGTCCCTGTTTTCGGATCAACTTTTGAATCGATCCATCCACCGTTTATATCGCGTTTTTGTTTGAAGACGGAAGCCCGTACGCCATCTGCGCGCAGATCGCGGCCTAGAATAAAGACATTGACCTTAAAGCGCTCTGCGTTGGTTTCTTCCGGACTGTACCAGTCGGTGATAATCACACCACCAAAAGGATCAGCAGAAGTCAAAGGCATAAACGCAATGGTATCGAGTGATGCACGCCAGAGAAAAGAGTTCACACCAATGCCTGCACCACCGTCCTGGGGTTTGGTATCCCTATTTCCCAGTAAATCAATACCTCCTGAACCACCTAAAATCGATCCTCCAGTTTTTGAGTATGCTTCATCAGTTGGACTATCAAAAATCAAATCAGATTCTTTACCGCCTTCACATGCTAATAGAAAGAGTGGGAAGAGGAGAATAAGGACTAAACGGTAAATGGTGGTATTATTGGCCATGCTTCTTTCCAGAGGTTACGTTACCTGCAATCAATTAACCCAGTTTTCTCTAAAAAGTACAGCAAAAAAAAGGTCGGTCCAAAACTGGCCCGACCTTCTTTTAAACTTGTTTAGGCGTATCGATTAGAATGATACAGCTAGACCAGTAGAAACGCTTGAGAAGTCACCAGCGTTAGCAGCACCTTCGTAGTCGCCAATAGTACCAGCAACCCAAGTGTTCAGGCCTGGTGCGATTTCGTAAGTTACGCCAGCGGAATAAGCTACGTTATCATCGTCTGCACCACCAGCTGCATCTTCTTCGAAGTTACCGAAGGAAGCACCAGCAGTTACGCCCCAAGGACCAGTTGAGTAGCCAACGCCAACGTCAAAAGTATCAGTTTCGAAGTTGTCTTCTTGGTCTTCATGTGAGTAAGCAACAGCTACTTTGAAACCAGCATAGCCTACACGTACACCACCAGTTACGCCGTAATATGTCTGATCAGAAGCACCAGCTTGTTGTATTTCGTGAGTACCACCAGAAACACCAACGTCTACTGAGAAGTCGTTGAATGAGCCAGAGTAGTTCACACCACCGTCAACATGGTTGTCAAAAGCAGTGTTGTTTGCGGAGATGGTGTTACCTTGATCGCTATCTGGTGCGAAAGAAAGCCCAGCTTTGAAACCGTTGAATGTTGGTGTGTAATAAGTGATTTTAGTAGCATCTGAAGAATCGGAGAAACCAACAGAAGTACGGCCACTGTGTGCAGGAGTACCTACGCCAGTGAAGTTGTTGAACATGCCGTATGTGAAGCCAACGGAAGTACCGTTAACGTCAAGAGCATCGCCAGCAGAATCGTTGTCGCCGAGTTCAACTTTACCGAAGTCACCAGAAACCCAGATGTTGTTTTCATCTGTGTCGTTTGTGTTGTCTTGGTCAGCTTCTAGCTCGATGTGTAGGCCATAAGTTAGACCGTTATCAGCAGTAGTCTGTGCGTTCAGGTGGATTTCAGAGTTTGTGTTGAAATCAAGACCGTTGTTGATGTCACCAGTTCTCTGAGTTTCCTGTGAGGAAGCGTGGAACTGTGTGAATGCGGACCATACGATTTCGCCGTCAGCAGCCATTGCTGGTGCTGCGAAGGCTGCGCCAGCTACGAGAGCTGAACTAGCAAGCAGAATTTTTTTCATTATTTTCGATCTCCAAAAAGAAACAGTCAGGCACCAAGGCCCTCAATCAATGTGTGTTTTTTTAACACCCCTTTAAAAAGGATCGCAAGGTCGGAATCCTTCTTGTTGTTGTTTTTGGGTACTAGTGTGACATTGGAGCAACAGATTTAGGAATAGAGATACGAAAGGTTAACAAAAATGGCCATATATTAAGGAATTGGGTTGAATAATTTAGTTATTCAGTTAGAATTTTGAATTCAAAAGGTAATCTAATAACTTGAAATATATGTAGCTTTACTCAGAATCCAATGGGAAATAGACTAAGGCTGTTGTATTGACGCAGGATTAGATCCGCTTGCAGCGTCTTATTAGTCCTGATAATGATCCTCATCATATATATGGCAGACTATTATATAACAGTTTGTCAGTTCGTTCTTTTCTCAAGTTGTAATTTTCTGGAGATACTAAATGCCGGGCATTCTCTGGATCGCATCATATCCTAAATCAGGAAATACATGGATGCGGATCTTCTTATCAAATCTTATATTGGATGCTAAAGAAGCAATCTCTCCTGATACAGCGAGTGAATTTTGCACGAGTGAAGCAAATAAGCTCTGGCATTTACCTTTTTTGACGAAGGATCTTGAAGAAGGGGATGCTATACCAGATGAGTTCACGGCCCAAGAAATTGCAGATGTTAGAAGCCTAGGGCAAAAGCGAGCGGTTGAGCTAAATAAAAATCTGGTGCTTTTTAAAACCCATAACTATCTAGGGGAACACCTGGGAAGCCCTTTGTGTTCTATGGAATACACTGCGGGCGCCATTTATATCGTCAGAGATCCCAGAGATGTCGCCGTTTCTGCCGCCGATCACTTTGGTCTGTCTATCGATGATACCATTCAATTAATGGCAGATACCAAAACAGTTAGTAAACCTGAAAAAGGCCAAGTCTATGAAGTATATAATAGCTGGTCTAACCATGTGAAATCATGGTCACAAGTTCCTCATAAAACCCTGATTGTACTTCGTTATGAAGACATGTTGGCTGATCCTCACAAGGTTTTTTCTGGCTTGGCTAAGAAGCTGGGCATAACAAAGGATGCGGAACGTATTAAAAGGGCCGTTGAATTTTCTTCCTTTAAGCAGCTTCAGGCACTTGAAGCCGAAGTCGGTTTTTATGAAAAATCAAACAAAAGTGAAAAATTCTTTAGATCGGGAAAATCTGGTGGTTGGAAAAGTGTGTTAACTGATAAGCAACGATATAGAATCGAAAAAGACCACAGTGCGCAAATGAAGCGTTTTGATTACAAATAACTCTACAATTCGGAGCTCGTGTTCTCTTGCCGTCAGAAAATAACATTTCTTCAAATTTGTCAGTAATTCGGGATCAGATTGAAGACACTCGACAAAACAGCAACATGTCTTCAGAAGAAGTATGTCTTGTCGCTGTCAGTAAAACCAAGCCAGTTGAAGCGGTTATTGAGGCTTATGTCGCGGGCCAGCGGGTGTTTGGTGAGAATAAAGTTCAAGAAGCACAGGTAAAATTTTCCGATTTAGGGCAAAAAAGAGATGATATAGAACTTCATCTCATTGGTCCGTTGCAGACAAACAAAGTAAAAGAAGCCGTTCAAACATTTGATGTTATTCAAACGGTTGATCGTCCCAAGTTGGTCAAAGCTTTATCCAAAGAAATAACAAAGCAAGACCGTCATCCCAAACTCTTTATTCAGGTTAATACTGGCGAAGAAGAGCAAAAGGCCGGGGTGCTGCCAAAAGATTTATCTGAGCTTCTCGATCTCTGCGAAGCTGAAGGGCTGAAAGTTTCAGGCCTCATGTGCATTCCACCTGTAGAAGAAGAGCCTTCGCTTCATTTTTCTTTTCTTTCAGAGTTAGCAAAGAAAAACGGCTTAGACTCTCTCTCCATGGGAATGAGCAGCGATTATGAACTCGCCGTGCGTTTTGGCGCGACACATGTCAGGGTCGGATCCAGTATTTTTGGAGAGCGGGAGTATTCAAAATAATAGACTGTATTTAGTCGGGAGGTTGACTAAGTACAGTCTCCTATGACCCAGCAGTTATCTTCTCTTACTGGATTATGTATAACCAAGAGTTCGCGGCCAATAGCCCCGATTGTTTTTAAAAATTCGTCACTATTGGGAAGAGATTTAACTCTAGCTCGGGCACTTGTTAATGTCTTGTTATTCAGACAAAAAGCCGCAAGAACAACGCCCGTGCTCGGTACGAGTTCCCGTAAATCTGATGATTGTTTGCGGCATAGTGCAGCCGCATTGCCATTCTCAGTGACGTCAAAAGCCCATTTCATTTGATATGGGCCTTGATCGTTATTTTTTGATATGGGCGCATAACGGGCATTTAGCCACTTTGGGCCATATTTGTTCAGACCTTCGGAAACTTTCGTAGCATATCCATCTTTATCCGCACCAATAAGAACATTAATCTTGATGGATTGCCCATTGGCCGCAAGCATTGCGTGGCCTTTTGAGTAAGCTAGGGAATAATAGGCTGGGCGAATAAGGTCGCCATTTACTAGGCAAGCTAATGTGCCGAGAGAAAGTATTGTGATTAAAAATAATCTTCTTTTTAGAAACATTATTTCCTCAATAAAATCCTGAAATCATCTCGCCTGATTGTATAGCCTATTCTTCTAGAAGAATAGGGGGGAATCGAGTTGTTATCCCTTGATGGTAATCTGGGTGCTTCCTTGAAGAAGGGAGAGTAGCTCAAGAAGGTTATCACGTTCAAGCGCAACACAGCCTTCGGTTGGTGTCAGGCCGGGTTTTGCCACGTGCATGAAAATGGCTGATCCGCGTCCTGAAATAACGGGATCTATGTTGTATTTGAGAATAACAATGAGGTCGTAGGTGTTTTCTTGATCGCGCCAAAGGTATTCGAATCGGGAAGTGTAAGGAATCATAACGGCTTGATTATAATAAGGATCTTCAGATTCGTCACACCAACCGTCCCTTTGGCACAGGGGGAATATGGCAAGGTATTTGTTTATGGTTGCGCGTTCTTCCAAGGAAATACGATCAGCCCTGTAGAGAACTTTTAGAATTTCCCAGCTTCCCAAAGGGGTTTTGCCATCCCCTTCAATTTTTTCATGGGCAGCAATGGTCCCGTTTTTACCAATGGTGCAAGGCCACGCTTTCTCCCCGTAGGAAGCTTGCCAGTTACCGTTAATATTTTGGACGATAATTTCCATGTCTGTACCCATTACTCAGCATTTTGTTTCTGAATTTGGGCCAAACATACTGATTGGCTCGGGCTTGTCGAGTTTTCAGTTACGGCTTTTTGAGTTCTTGGTATTTATCTAGGCCAGTGAGAAGATTTTTGGCAAACTCGCTTTGAGTTAGAGACGCAACTTCTGGAGCAGGCTCTTTTGGTTCAGGCTTTGAAACGGGTAAAGCTGATCTTGGAGGAGGTGCTGAAGCCAGGGCTGAAGTCTGTGTTGAAGTCTGGGCAATGATTACATTGTTGCCCGTAAGCGGAAACCACTTGCCAGGATTACCATTGCGTTGATTAGCCAGTGTATTTGGATTTGCCAGGGTATTTAGATTTATCTGGGTATTTGTTGGTGTGGTAGCTTCAGCCACTTGAAGGGATTGAGAGGCTAAATCTTGATTGGTATTCGTTTTTATTCTGCCTAAATCGTTATATATCGCTGCAAGGGCTGCTTTACCCTGTAGTGGCACATTCGGCCCATTAATAGATGATGAGGATTGGCCATTTAAACCAATGCTTTGTGTGCCAAGAGGAACCGTGGCTGAATTTATCAAAGTTGGAGCAGGTGGGGTTACGGGTGACAGCTGGGCGAATATATCAGCTATTTCTGGAGCGGCTGTATCTTTGGCAATAGAAGCTGTGACTAGATTGTTTCCTGCATCACTTTCGGCAATTTGTACCGAGTCTTGAGTTTCATCTGGTCCTAAAAATGCTTCGAGTATGTTTGCCCCGATATCTTTGCCAGTTGTTTCTTCAACGATTGAATTGGCAATGGCAGTAACAAAACCAGAGGGGCCGCCAAAGAGTATCCCCCCAAATATACGAGCTGTAGGTTTTAGTTCATCTCCAGTAATTTCTCTATAAATCGACGATACAACCGGAATGTGTTGAAGAGGATTAATAATATCGAGGAAATCCAGAAAACCGAATTCTTGCCCATTATTTTCAGCTGTTTGCGCATCACTTGTTTCTTGAAGTGAAGGAGGTGTTTCTAAAGACGCTGTTTGAGTGGCTTTAGGGGAAGAAAGTTGTTCTTTGAAACTGTTGGCTTGGTTAGGCAGTACGCTCTTTGTACCTAAATCAGGTGTATTCGTTGAGATCGCACTTACAGCTATAGCGCTCGCCGGGTAACCCGTCGTTGTTTGGTTCGCGTATAGTTGATCCATCATAATAAGAACACCTGAAGATTGATCATTTTAATATGCAATCTTTAGGCCAAGTGTTTAAGGGTGGTGATTCTAAGGATAAATCTATATTTCAGAAGTTTGTATTCAGCATAAAGGGCAGACTCTTCCCTTTATCGGAGGCAAAGCTTGCCGACATTATGTGTATAAAACTTAAAGAGTATGTCCGAAGCGGGTCGCTTTGGTTTGAAGATAAAACTCATTATGGCCATTGGATGGGAAATGATGTGGCACCGTTTGGGAAACCTCTATACCGCACTCGATAAGAGAATTTACCTTTTCAGGGTTATTCGTAAGTAACCTGATTTCATCAAACCCCAATTGTCGTAGCATTTCTGCGGCTGGAATATAAATACGCTCATCAGGATCAAAGCCGACGAGCTCATTGGCATCAGATGTATCCGCACCCCGGTCTTGAAGCTCGTAAGCACGCAATTTATTAACCAACCCAATGCCACGGCCTTCTTGGGAGAGATAGAGTAATACCCCCCCACCTTTTTCATTCATTAACTTTATGGCACCACGCAGTTGATCCCCACAGTCACATCGTAAACTACCCAGTAAATCACCGGTAAAACATTCTGAATGTAGCCTGACCAATACAGGTAGATTTGGATCGGGATCTCCAATGATCAGGGCAAGGTGTTCTATGCCACCTTCTTTGGGGCGAAAAGCAACGACCGTAGTCTTTTCTGCTGTATCAAGAGGTATTTGCGCAGAAGCTACTCTTTTTAAGCTATAGGCAGCTGTGCTGCGATATCCAGTGATATCATCTGCTCTAACTGAAAGGAGGTTATGAGTTTTTGCCAACTCTTCAACCTGTCTCTTATACACATCTGACGCTGCCGACGAAGAGGATAGTGTAGATCT
>OJDH01000283.1_pt1 | contig 29823 bp, 26 predicted proteins | sample 1592761 | NCBI WGS metagenome assembly OJDH01 (sample SAMN05416855, study PRJEB24817) | seawater metagenome | isolation source: Sea water | place: Canada:Atlantic | collected 2013-11
AGTTTGCCAAAAAACACTCTGAGTAGATCAACTTCTTATACTGATTGGTATAAGAGGTACTCGTTCATGGACGAAGGTAGAATAATGCAGGAGCTATTATCGAGAGCATTGTCAGGAACAAATGCCGAGGAGCAAATACAGCCCTTGTCTACAGGGCTTTGAACTCCCGCTGAATGGTCAGCTACTTAATGCAATTGGTATCAGTGGGTTTGCCTGATGATGAGCGATGGTGCGGCTTGAGATAAGCTCTCTTAGCCAAGTATGACTGGGATCGAAATTAAAATGTTTATGCCAAAACAGCACATAGGCACCAGGGATCAAGTGAGTAGGCACCGGTAACGTGGTTAGTGCATAATTTTGGCTCATTTTTGAGGCATACTTTGCAGGGCAACAGAGCATTAATTCACTCTGCTCACACAGGTGCATGGCACTGGTAAAGTCCGTCATATTGACGGCGATGTCACGGTTTAGGCGCTCAAGTTGCAATACATCATCGAGTAACCAATGCTCTATACCACCAAAGGTGACTTGTAGATGACGATATTTTAAAAATGTGTCTAAGTTCCAAGCCTCCTTTAACAAGGGATGCTTGTTACTGACTAAACAAACCGGGTGATCACGCAGCAGTTCTACACATTCAAGCTCATCAGGCACATTGTCCATATGGAGCAAGGAGCGATCATCCCATTCTCGACAGGCTATCCCAAGATCTATCTCGCAGCGCAGTAACATATCCATGCTGTTCACATGCCAAGTTTGACTATCGAGTTTTATCTTAGGTGCCAGTTTAAGTAACTCAGGCATAAAATGAGGGAAAGTCAGCGAATAAGCAGTTTCAACCATATGAATACGGAATTTTCTTTGGCTTAACTCGGGTTCAAAAACACTGGGCTGGGTGAGTTGAGACACTTGATTCAACACACGTCGCAGCTCAGGAGCAAGCGCCAACGCTTTAGGTGTCGGCCTTAATCCATGTGAGGTACGCTCAAACAGTTTGTCATCGAATGTTTCTCGTAATCGAGCTAACTGTTTGCTGACCGCAGATTGACTCAAATGCAAGCGAGCGGCGGCTGAGGTGACACTCTTCTCTTCGAGTAACACTTCCAAGACTGTGAGTAGGTTGAAGTCAAAGTCTTTCACAGTGTGAACCGCCTTAAGTTTATTGTTTAACTGGCATTTGGGATGAGCATCAGATCGTGTATTAACATGGCAAAAGCCAGACTATGTCTGGCTTTTTTTGTGTTTATTGGTGATTAAATCAGTTGTGATTTAATGTTTGAATACAAGTATTGGGTAAAATCATCGCCATGATTTTCAAGCATTTTTGGAAACATGGAGATAGGTGTTAAACCCGGGAATGTATTGATCTCATTCAGCAATATCTCATTTTCATCGGTTAGAAAGAAATCGATGCGTGAGAGATGACTCAATTTCATGCCTTTAAACACTTTGATGGCATAGGCTTGGATCTGTTGAGCAATCTCATCGCTAACATCGGCGATGACTTTTGTTTCCGCTTTACTGTCTGCAGCGTACTTCTCATCAAAACTGTAGAAGGTGTTGCTGGCACAGATAATCTCACCGGGTTTGGTTGCCATGACTTCACCATTTAACTCATAAGCAGCGACTTCAAGCTCTCGTGCCTTAATGGTTTTTTCGACAATAACATAGGGTGAGTAACTAAAAGCCTGCTCCAATGTTGTGGCCAGTTCATCGACACTATCTACGCGGTAACATCCAACTGATGATCCTTGTGAGGCTGCTTTAATAAAGATAGAGCCCCATTTCTCAAGTGCTTGCGTTGTTTCAGCAATAGCAGCTTCATTAAATTCATTAAGAAAGATATAAGGCGTGTTCGGAACGCCAAGCGCACTGAACCACATCTTAGCGGTGACTTTATTAAAGCAGTTGCTGCTGGATTCTGAATCACAGCCAAAGAAGGGCAACTTGATCAAATCAAAGTAAGATTGAATATCACCGGTTTCACCAGGAAAACCGTGAATACAAGGGATCACATAATCAACTGCCCATGAAGGTTGTGCTTCATCGGCAAAACGGATCTCTTTACGGTTTGTGAGTTCGCAACTTCTGCCATCTTGAGTCTGATAATGACCTTGGGCATCTAGCTCTACTCTCAGCAGGTTTATCTCTGGTACTTTAGCCAGTGATGTTTCCAGAAAATTTGCTGACATCAGTGAAATAGCATGTTCATCACCGCCACCACCACATAATAAGAGTAGGTTTATTTGGCTCATGTTCTCTTCTCTCCAGAGATAATATTCGATTGCTGGCTCACTATGGCGCAATCGCTATTTTTTGCAACCATTCTAACGTGATGTTAATCCAGTTTTGGTTTAAGTGGTGAATTTATCCTCATAAAATCATCGCTTTCACCTCGGTGAGTAATGGCTTTGTTTGTACTTTTTATCTTAAGGAACGCTGCCGTTGAGAATGCCTGTATAAACGGCTTAATTGTTCTAATAACCAAAATCTTGAGATCATTAAGCCACTTGCGCCAATCAAGCTCCAACGTACGTATTGCACCAGTGGGTGATCGGGGAAGTCGTGATCGGTATTTATCTCTGAAATCACCAACAAGATGATAATGGCTAGATACACTAAGGTTTTTTTTCTGTGACTTAAATAAATAAGCGGGCATATTCTTGTCGCCGCATAAGCTAATGACAGACCAACAATTGCTCCCATCACAACATCTTCAGGCCAATGTGCTCCAACCAATACTCTTGAGATCCCGACAAAGGCTGCGACGATTAGTAAGGTCCATCGCAGCCATATTCGCTGCGTGCAAAAGTAAATTAATCCTGCGAAAAGAAAAATGGATGCTGTATGCCCAGAAGGAAAGCTGTGATGGTAGCGAGGTTCTCCTATCACACTCACCATATTATGAACCATCAAAGGTCTTGGTGCATCGAAGTGCTGTTTAAGCAATGGGACCAATATTAAGCTGAATAAAACTGCGAGTAAAACCCGAGATGAAAGCTCAGGCCGCTTGGCGAGATAACATAAAATTACAGCACCTAAGGTGATCCCATTACCAAAATCAGTGATTAAAGCCAACGAGGTTTTGGGAAGGTGTAGGCTTAACTCATTGATACTGAAGAAAAGAGTTTGATTGTTATCGGGGACCATAATCCATATCTGCACTACACAGAGTATAAATAGTAGAGTGAAATAGTGGGAAAGTGATCGCTTAGCCTCTATCTGTTTGGTTAGTTGAGCCAACATAGTTAATATTTCCAGCTATCGAGTTGAGATAGCGCAAGGCTAGCAAGGGCCTTGTGAAATAAATGTAATGATAGAAGCGGTGGATTATTTGGTATAACAGGCGGGTAATTTCAGTGCTTTGGTTGATCGTGAACCTCATGTTGATTAGATAGAGGTTCACTCACGTTGACGTGATTAAAACTTAATGGCCTAAATCAAGCCCACATCTGTGATGATCTCAAGTAATGCGGGACCTTGGTGTTCCATCACTATTTTCATCGCCTCCTCAAGCGTTGCATCATCAGTAACCCGTATGCCTAGCGCGCCGCAAGAATTGGCATATTCTGAGAAGTTAGGGTTGACTAAATCGGTGGCCCAGACATCAAATTCTCCTGCTCTTTGCTCCTTTGAAATCTTCCCTAATTCGCTGTTATTTAAAATAATTGCTTTGATAGGCATCTTATACTTTACCGCTGTTGTCAGCTCGGCTAAGTATTGACAGAAACCCCCATCGCCAGCAACGGCGACGATGGGTCTTTGATTACCAACAGCCGCCCATGCGCCCATCGCAGCAGGGAAGGCGAAACCGATGGAGCCTAAATAACCTGACATGAGAAATGTTTGCTGTTTACTTTCAAAATATCGCCCGAGTGAATAGGCGTTATTGCCCACATCAACACAGACAACGGCATTGTCTGGGGTCAATTTAGAGAGTGCATCGAATACTGAGATTGAACTGATCCCTTTGCCTCTGGCTTCTGTTAGGCGTTTAGCCTTCTCAGCATCCCAAATATCACTGCGTTGTTTGATCTCTGTTGTTCGGTCGAGTTTATTGTCAAAGTCTGACATTTGTGCCGCTAATATTTTAACGGTAACCGAAATTTCGCCCCAGACCGCAGCATCAATTTTATGGAATTTACTTAACGCCATTGGATCGAAGTCTATCTGAATGGTTGGTTTTTTAGGTGTGATCCCACTGTGATTTGAAAATGATGCGCCGATGACCAGTAACAGATCGGCTTCATTCATAAACCAAGAAGCGATTGGGGTTCCACTGCGGCCCAATACACCACAGCCCAGTGAATGGTGATCGGAGATTTGACCTTTAGCTTTAAAGGTTGTCATCACTGGACAGTTTAACTTCTCGGCAAACTCGATGATCTCCTTCATATGAAATCTGGCGCCGTGGCCGACAATAATAGCGGGTTTGCTCGATTGATTGAGCATATTGAGGGCTTTTTCAACACTCTCCTGCGGTGGCGATATGGTAAAGCTGGTGATCCTTTCCTCATCGTTTTGGGCGCGCTCATTATTGGTTAACGGAAGTTCTTGTACCTCATCGGGAAAGGTGAGGTGCGCTACATCGCGCTTGATGATTGCGGTCTTAATGGCGAGGCTCATCAGTTCGCTGTGTTTGCTTCGATGTTCAACTCTATGATTAAACTCTGCCACGGAGTCAAAGGCTTTCACTAAATCGACCTCTTGAAAGTTACCCGTACCCACGACTTGAGTCGCTACTTGCCCTGTTAAGGCTAAGATGGGAGCACGGTCGACTTTAGCGTCCCAAAGTCCGGTGAACATATTCGTCGACCCTGGGCCTGCAATAGCAAAGCAGGCTGCAGGTTTCCCTGTTAACTTACCGTAGGCTGAGGCGGCAAATGAGGCAGCTCCTTCATGACGAATGCCAATAAACTTAAGGTTCCCTCGCTCCTCTTGACGCCTGAGTGCATCTGCCATGCCAAGATTTGAGTGGCCAACCATGCCAAATACACGGTTCACTCCCCAGTTGACCATGGTTTCAACCATGACATCTGAGATGGTGGGCTGATGAGCTTGCTCCTCTTCAATGGCGACGAGAATACTGTCGCCTTCCACTTTTACTTCAAAGGTTTGAATACCGTCATTAAATCCACCTGGAGGAATGCCGGAGCAAGGATGAAACTCCCAGCCATGCCAAGGACAGCGCAGTAAACCTCTTTCAATCGAACCTTCACCTAATGGACCGCCTTGATGAGGACAACGATTATCTAAGGCTGAATATTTCCCCTCAAAATGACTCAAACAGAGAACTTGGTGTCCTGCTGTCACTGACATGACTCGCCCCTCGAGGAGCTCATTTTTGTTCTCAAGAACTTGGTACCACACTGTGTTTTTAGTCATTTTGCTTCCCTTAGATGAGTTTTGTTCGATATGTTTTGTTGGGATTGGTTGCAAATGTTACGTGATGATTTTTTAAGTGTTACTTTGTGAATTTATGGCTAAACGCAAATTGCTAGGGCATGTTTTTATGCTTCACCAATGCCAATTAACATGTTGTAAAAAGTGTAACTTGTCAATAATTCGGTTTTAAAAACTATTACCTCTTTATTTTTCGGGTTTAAGATGGGTGTTTTGATTTGCAGGTGGTTTTATTGACTGTGATGGTGTGCGATATTGAGTCGAGATGCCCAAATCACTTCAAGCAGTAGGGTTCTGCATCTTGATGTTCCTTGAGTACAACTTAGGAGAGTGACATGAATGATATACAGCATAGAGTAGGGATTAAATCTTCTGCAGATAACATTTATCAGCTGTTGACCACAGATAGTGGGCTCACTCAGTGGTGGACCAATGATGTGTCTGGGGCTGGCGAGATAAACGCGTTGATTAAATTTCGTTTTAATGGAGGAGGACCTGATTTTACTGTTGTGGAATTACTCCCCAATAAGCGAGTTGGTTGGCAACATTCAGGTAGTGTGCCTGAAGCTTGGATCGGAACAAGTGTCGTATTTGAACTTGTCGATGATAGAGAGCAAACGTTTGTGAACTTCACTCATGCTAACTGGACTGAAGCCACAGATTTTATGGCTCATTGTAATACTAAGTGGGCTGTGTTTTTATTGAGTCTTAAAGATGCTGCAGAAACAGGTAAAGGTGCTCCTTTTCCAAATGATACTCAGATAGATCATTCATAAAAGGTCGAGGTATGTTCAGTTCGGGTTTACTAGGATCAGAGGCAAAAAATGAGACAGGATGTTGAGGACAAGTATGCGCAATACCCAGAGCATGTAAAACTTGTGCTATTGGATGTCAGAATCTTGATATTTGATCTTGCCGATGAGCATCAATTGGGTGAAGTTGAAGAGAACTTGAAATGGGGCCAGTTGAGTTACCTAGTAAAAGGGGGGAGCCCAGTTCGTTTAGGTTGGAATGATCAGTCTCCGAAGCAATTTTCAATTTTTATGAATTGCAAAACTAAGCTGGTTGATACGTTCCGAGAGCTTTATTCAGAGATCTTGGTTTTTAAAGGAAACAGAGAAATAGTGCTCGAACTAGAAGAACCACTGCCTATCAACACATTGAAGCAGTGCCTTTTAATGGCACTGACCTACCACAGAATCAAACATCTACCCCTGTTGGGCGCCTAGTGATATTTGGGAAGACTATTCCCTTTTTATTGAGCGCTGTATCGAAACAATGCCAATAAGATGATGGCTTTCGATACAGTGCATTAGCTTGGCTGGATGTTTCTACGGGGATCTGATTTAATACTCTGACTTGTTAACAGTTTGGTTTTTGATTGTTGGCAGTGATGTTCAAATCAACAACGGCATGCAGAGGTTTAACTGTTTCATTTCAATGCTAGCGTACCATTAAGAAGTGTAAAATTGTCTAAGGCTAAGGCTGTGAGGCACGCTCACTCTGCTTGGACTACTGTCGTCTTGTCGGTGGTGTTGGTATGTCAGTTGTTAGCGTCTGGTGCTGCTTTTTCGGTGCAATATCCAAGTGGAAGTCACCCAATTGGTAAAGCTGTGAGTCATCACCATCTGCACAGTTTCGATTTAAAGGCTGGGCACCATCATGGTGTGCCTGCGTTTAATGCCACTGAATCGATTGATCTTTTAGCCGATAATAAAACGGATTCGAAGACAGGTGAACATGAACACACCAATCATTCCCATACGCCGTCTCATCCTCCGGTAGAACCCGGTTTTTTATCTTGTTTTTTGCAGTCAGAGATCTTAACCAGTGATGATATTTTTTACCTCACCACTGACGATGCACCACCAATTCCCCCTCCGCACACTTAATACCAATCCATTCTTTAGTGGTTATCTCTACATAGAGTGTATTGCTAAGCTATTAATACCATTACTGTTCAGGTCTATACGATAGATTTGGAGAGGTATATTTAACATCTATGACATTAATGGAGAGTGTGCGATGAGCCGATTTTTGGCTAATACCATCAAAATATCCATGGGGTTAATGCTAACCACCATTGGTTTATTTGTGTCGTTTTCATTATCAGCCCACGGGGTAGATGACGCGACCAAACAGTTTTTAATCCTCAATGAAGGTGTGTCTATCTTGCCCTTCATCTATATCGGCGCCAAACATATGGTGACCGGGTATGATCATTTGTTGTTTTTGGTGGGAGTGATATTTTTTCTCTTTAAAACCAAAGATGTTTTAATTTACGTGAGCCTGTTTACGTTAGGCCACAGCATTACTTTGCTGTTTGGCGTCCTTAATGACATTCAGGTTAATCCCTATCTTATCGATGCCATTATCGGCCTCTCTATTGTGTACAAGGGCTTTGATAATTTAGGGGGATTTAAGCGAGTATTTGGCTCGCAGCCCAATACTAAGCAGGCGGTACTACTATTTGGTCTGTTTCATGGTTTCGGTTTAGCCACTAAAATTCAAGAGTTTGACCTGCCTCAAGAGGGCTTAGTGCCTAATATATTGGCCTTCAATGTAGGGGTTGAGATAGGACAGTTTTTGGTTCTCGGTGCCGTGGTTATTTTGATGAGCTTCTGGCGAAGACACCGAATTTATTTTCAGTTTTCTACCGCGACAAACACATTATTAATGAGCGCTGGCTTGATGTTAGTGGGGTTTCAATTGACAGGTTATTTTGTCAATTAATCCATTATTAACAATGATTAATTGACCGTTAGAATAATTAAATAGACCACCAGTTTCGCTTAGCAAAGCGCAAAAGGATACACAATGAACACCCAAAGCAAAAACAGCAGTAACAGTGTAGAGATCCCGGTTCACTCAACGGCGACGTTGTTGAAGGCGACGTTTGCAGCATCGGCAGTTGCAGCACTCGTGCTGGTAATCGCCATTTTACCTGCTGAGTACAATATCGATCCAACCGGTATCGGTCAGTCGCTAGGTTTGACTCAACTGTCGCAAAGTAATTTGGCGCCAGTTGAAGATCCGAGTATTCCTGTTGAAAATGTCGTTATGGTTGATGGAGATAACAACACTGGTTTAGTCGAGTCGGTTATCCTATTAGATGAAAATATACTTGCAGATGCTCCATCAGTTGCAGAAATTGCGCAAAGTCGACAAAGCTCTGGTGTGAGAAGTGATATTGTCACAATCGATATTCCTGCTGGAAAAGGGCTTGAGTATAAGCTGCTTATGGATGCATTTGTTCATTTAGAATATGAATGGAATACCGATGGCGAACCACTATATTTCGACTTCCACGGGGAGCCTAAAGGCGATAAAACAGGTTATTTTGAAAGCTTTTCAATCACCACCTCAGATAAAATGAAAGGCTCACTCACCACTCCCTTTGCTGGTTCTCATGGCTGGTATTGGAAGAACAGAACCGATTCAGTGATCACTGTGACACTTTCCACCAAAGGGGATTATGCGATCAAAGGTTAAGTGACGGGTTAATTCAAAGGTACTATATCAAGCGCACCTATAACTAGGTGCGCTTGAATTTGTGGATAGCTTGACGTAATTTGTATTACTGATTTTTTATCAAGATACGTAAAGGTTTTTAGATGTTTGTCTCATATCTAGCGGGTTTCTCTTTAGGATTGTCTCTCATCTTGGCTATCGGCGCACAAAATGCGTTTGTACTCAAACAAGGCCTGAAAAAACATCACGTATTTGTGGTCTGTTTTATCTGTGCACTGTCAGATGCAGTATTGATCTCATTAGGGGTTGCGGGCTTTGGTGCCATTGTTAAAGAGTTTCCACTGATAGAAGTTATCTCGCGCTATGCTGGTGCGACTTTTTTGGTGATTTACGGTGTAAAAAGCTTTCACTCGGCTTTTAAAACGACTCATGCTTTAGATGCTGAAGGGGAGTTGCCAGCGAGCTTGATGAAAACCGTGCTTGTCTGTTTAGCTTTTACTTGGCTAAATCCTCATGTTTACCTGGATACATTTGTCCTGCTCGGTTCTATTTCTACGCAATATGAAGCGACTAAAATGTGGTTCGCTTTAGGTGCAATCACAGGCTCTTTTGTGTTCTTTTTTACACTAGGGTATGGTGCGAGGATGTTAATTCCTGTCTTTCAGAAACCCGTTTCATGGAAAGTATTAGAGTTCATTATCGGCCTAATTATGTTTGCGATAGCAGCAAGCTTATTAGTTAGTTAGCTCTTATGCGGCTTTACGCCTGAATTGAGTCATAAGCGCAGCAACAAAGAGGGTGATAACTCCTGCTAGTACTCCCCAAAGTGCAGAGCCAATATTCCACAGGCTGAAGTCAGAGGTGGTAACCAGAAAAGTCATTAAGGCTGCTTCTTTATATTCAGAGTTCACAAAAGCCTGTTGTAAGCTGGCGCCTATTGTCGAAAACAACGCGATGCCGGCAAGGGCCAAAATAAAGGCTTGGGGCATGGCTTGAAACAAGGTCATCAAGGTCAGGGCAGTGATCCCCATAAAGAGATAAAAAGCACCTGCGCTAACGGCTGCCCAGTAACGTTTTTGAGGATTTTCATCTGCCTCTGGTGACATGCAAATGGCTGCTGTGATCGCTGCCAAATTAATTGCGAAACCTCCGAAAGGTGCAATGACTACATTCATCAGGCCAGTAACAGACATTAACTTCGATATGGGCGGCTGGTAATTGTGGGCTTTTAAGATGGCCACTCCCGGTATATTTTGAGTTGCCATCGTGACGATAAACAGCGGAATACCTATGTTCATAATGGCGGTAAAGCTCCATTCTGGTTCGATGAAGACAAGTGAACTGACAGTCCAATCTAAGGTCGGGATAATAAAAAGTCCCTGCTGCCAAGTAAACGAGATCCCAGCGATAAGAATGGCTAACATGGCAAATCTGGGCATGATTTGCTTACAGATAAGATAAGTGAACAACATGGTGAGCACCAGATACAACTCTTGGCCCATTAAGTTAAATACATCAATGCCGAAGGTAAGCAGTATTCCTGCTAACATGGCACTGGCGATCTGTTGGGGTACTCGCTTCAGTATTTTTTCAAACCAGCCTGTCATGCCAGACAGGGTGATTAGGCATGCTGAGACGATGAAAGCGCCGACAGCTTGGTTGATACTAAAACCGTTGGTGCTGGTGATAAGCAGTGCTGCACCGGGTGTCGACCAGGCGATTAAGATGGGCGCGCGATAGTATAAAGATAACCCAATCGAGGTGATGCCCATTCCTATCCCGAGTGCAAAAATCCAGCTCGACACCATGGCCAAATCTGCACCTAAGTTAAATGCCGCTTGGTAGATCAAAGCCACAGAACTGGTAAAGCCGACTAGAGCAGCAATAAAACCGATATTGATTCGATTTAAAATAACACCCGCACTCTTCATTACCGCTCCGGTTTATCCATTGATTTATTTATGCTAGTTTACTGAGTGTGCGTTATAGCGCACGATTGGTAAAGTAGCATCGTATGATATACGGCACAAGGAGCTAAAGATTAATATTCATTACTCGCTAGGGGCACGGCTTAAGGAAGCTCGCAGTATCAAAGGATGGAGTTTGGATACCACGAGCCAACATACAGGGGTGTCTAAAGCCATGCTAGGCCAGATTGAGCGAGGGGAATCGAGCCCAACAGTGGTGAAACTCTGGAGTATCGCTAACGGGTTTTCCTTACCGTTATCCTATTTCATTGAAGGTCTTGAACAGCGCAGTGCCCCAAGTGTGTTAATCAATTCTGAAGAGGATATTCACATTACCACCTTGTGTCCTTTTGATGAGGTAACCCAACTCGAAGTGTTTCAAATTATCCTATTTCCGCAGCGGGAACATATTTCTGAGCCCCATAACCAAGGTGTAATTGAGCATATTCTGGTCATTGATGGCACCATTGAGTATTACTTAAATCGAAACTGGCATAAGGTTGAGAAGGGGAGAGCGGTGAAGTTTTGTGCCGATCAAGTGCACGGTTACCGCAACATGAGCGACAAACCTGTGACTATCCACAATATCATTAGTTACACCTGAAATAGATTGTTGGGCATCGCTTCAACGATAAAGCACTGCGATAGCCGACATCTGTCTTCTTTTTCATCTCATTGAAAAATAATATTTATAATTTTTCTTCTCCCTAAATTGTCTGAACTCCACCTATTTTGCCCATGAAGTTAGCGGCATAAATTCTCCCTGTCTGTTATCTCTTTTGTACTAAGGGCAATCCTGAGTTTGCCTTTGGTTTTCATCTCACAATAAAAGGAATGACAGACGATGAAATTTCAACGTTACTATCTATTAGCTTCAACGATTGCACTGGTCGCAAGCGGTAACCTCACCGCAGGTGAGATGAGTAAGCAGGCATCACCTTATCTTATCGAGACTTCAGCACAGAGGGAGGGCGCAGAGTTAAAGATGCTTCAAATCATGTTAGATGATGATTGGCGGGGAGCGAGCTCTACTCATCGAGCTGAATTATCAGGCAAAGCACTGTCTCAAGAGGAGGCTACGGCAATCATTGAGCGTGAAGGGCGTATGTTCTCTGCTAAATTGACCTTGGCATTAGATGAAGGTGAAGCCAAAGAACTCTCTCGATTTGAATCTGAGTTGACGCCAGATGGTGTCAGACTATCTGGGGTTAATGAGCAGCTTCAGCAGGCTAAGTTTCAATGGGAGGCTTGTCTAGAAACCGAACTTGCTGAAGGTGCTTTTTCCTTTTGCCTTAGCTCTCCATTAATTCCTAATCGTTATCTGGTTCAGTTGGATAAAGATATTAATCATAAAGAGCTAGCACGTGTTGCACAGGAACTCAGTGCTAGTGTGAATGGCAGACTTGATTATGTGTACGATGCGGTATTTCATGGTTTTTCCGGGGTGTTTAACAAAGAAGGTTTAGCCCGTTTAGAAGCTGAGCAAGCCGTATTAGAGATAAGTCGAGATGGGTTAGTTCAGCTGCATACGATACAAAATCCTGTGCCTTCATGGGGCATGGATCGTATTGATGAAAGAGCGCTTAACTTAGACAGTCGATTTACCTATCAAGAAACCGGAGTCGGAGTGGATGTGTATGTTATCGACTCAGGCCTACGTGCGACACATAATGATTTCTCTGGCCGTGTCGGTGTCGGTGCAAGTTTTGTTGGCGGTAGTCCTAATACAGATTGTATTGGCCATGGTACCCATGTATCAGGCACTATTTTAGGCACTGCTCATGGTCTTGCCAAAGGTGCGACAGTGCATCCCGTTCGCGTATTTGGCTGTACTGGTAGCTCCACGACTGCAACTATTGTCGCTGGGGTCAACTGGGTGACAGCTAATGCCGGAGGTACTGGTGTAGCAAACATGAGTCTAGGGGGAGGCGCAAATCCAACAATAGATAATGCGGTGCAAACATCGATTAACTCAGGCGTGACTTATGTTGTTTCGGCAGGTAACAGTAATGCCAATGCCTGTGGCTTCTCACCAGCGAGAGTCAATGACGCGATAACCGTAGGGTCAACGGCTGACGATGATAAACGCTCATCATTTTCTAATAAAGGCAGTTGTGTTGATATCTTTGCGCCAGGCTCTGACATTACTTCTAGTTGGAGCAGTTCCAATACCGCCACCAATACCATCAGCGGAACTTCGATGTCAGCGCCTCATGTTTCTGGTATTGCAGCGCTTCTATTAGCTCAAAATCCTGCAGCAACACCTGCTGATATTATGTCACAGATGATCAATGATGCGACGCCGGGCGTGCTTTCCTCCATAGGCAGCGGTTCACCAAACCTGTTGTCTTTTTGGAAACAGCCTTGTACAGATCCTGTTATCGCACATGATGGAAGCATCATTACGCCTTGGTTTGATAGCCAAAACTGTTACGTCACTCCAGTTCCAAGTGGATCGACTGGCTTTATCTGGTCTGGGAATTACTATGTTGAACCCAGTTTTACAGATTGCCCGCTAGGTAGCTATGATGGCGCTAACTGTTATGTGATGACCAAGCCTACGACGGGCTTTATATACGCTAACAATTTTTATCACCAATATGATGCATGTTCAGTAGGCAGTGATGATTCAGCTAACTGTTATATTGCATCAGCTGCTGGTGGTACAACCGCTTTTGAGTGGAGTGGCAATTTCTATACAACACCGCTACCGGGTAATGTGTGTCCGATAGGCAGTTTTGATGGTGCAAATTGCTATGTGATGAGTAAGCCTGCAACGGGGTTTATCTACGCTAATAATTTCTACTCTGAATATAATGCCTGTACGCTTGGCAGTAATGATGGTGCTAATTGTTATATTAACTCCGCTCCATCTGGAACAACGGCCTTCATCTATGCCGGAAATTTCTATACTACGCCAACGGCCATACCCTCATGTCCTGCAAGTAGTGTTTATGATGGTGCAAACTGCTTTATTGCGACATCACCCAATGGGTCGAGTCCCTTTATCTGGGGGGGGAATTTCTACTACGCAGACTAGTTAATGGATGCTTAAACGTAAAAGAGATTTCTATTTGAGATCTCTTTTCATTATTTAATTATTTGTTTTAAAAGATAAAAAATACAATTTGAAAGACTTCTCCCTGTTTTTACCCCCTATTTTGATTACTTTTTGCATGTTGAAGCATTAGTTTGGTATGAGAAGAATAGACCAGTTTAGATTAGATTAGGGAAGAGAGAATATGAACAAGTGTGTAATTGCATTAATGGTTGCGGCAAATATGATGGCATCAGCAACGGTATTAGCCCATGAAGAGCCTATAGAGGGAGAGTGGTGTCGGAATGGAAATGTCGTGATCTTAGGTGAGTTTACGTTAACCCCTTTGCATTTGACTCGCTTTAAGCGTTTTGCTGAGGATGTGTGTCCGGCTTCAGGTATGGGGGACGTTAGCACTAAAAGTTGTGGTCAGTTTGATGATGAGTATGGACTCGCGAGGGCGGCAACCAATAATTTGTGTAGTTCATTAGCGTATGATTTGAGGAACGTCAGTGCTTATGGGGATGATGGCACGGTTCGTCCTATTTTTTATGGACCTGAAAGCATGAAAAACAGTGATAATAATCATCACGATGTGTACTCCATTATTCAAGGAGTGAAGTTTGCTTGTGGATTGTGTGAAATAGCCCCCGATAGACAGGGGCGTAAATTACAGATTAGGTAGATCAGTCTGGCAAAAACAATTACTTAAAGTAGCGCTTTAGTGTGCAAGTGCTGGTTAAGTGCCGTCAATTTCAAGTTGATGGTGCTTTCCTGCTCACCATCAAGCTGACATTCTGCAATGACATAATGGGCGGTTCTTAATACCTCTCTCCATCTCGGTTTTTTGGGGAGTAACTGCACGGAAAGATAGCGATCTAAAGAGCGAGTTCGTAACCTGCCATCATCTATTGATACACGCCAAATCCCACTTTTTTCTGCCAGTTCAATACGGGTCGATTGAGTGCTGACCTCCCAAAACTCAACACAGTGGAACATTAAGTCTACCAACTTATGTTGAAAGTCTTGCTCTGTCAGCAATGAATTAATCGGTTTTTGAGTCGTCAATTCACCATGTTTTGCCATATTGATAACAGCAATTGGTTCACCTCTGGACACGTTAGTTAACCAAATATCCAGTGTTTGTGGGCCTTCAGGTGAGTTAATCTGAACATTGCTCACTTGTACATTATCAAGCTCTGATTCGCTGTCCCATTGTTCCCAAAAGTTGAGCGATGTGCGAGGGAAAACCGTCTCCAAATGCTGTTCGACCAGGTTTGTTTCATCTTGATGGAGCAGTTCACAGCCACTTTGATTGATATAAACCAGCGGTTCACTGTTACTCACGACAAGTAACGCTTGCGGAAGCTGACCAAATGCCGCTTTTAGTGCTGAATGAGATACGCCCAGCTGCTTTACGCGTTTTCTGTGCCAATTAATTTGTTGTTCAAGCTTTCGTTGTTCAGTCAGTCGGTGCTGTTTTTGTCGGTAATAAAGACCATACATTCCGGCGGCCATGATGATGATAAACAGACTCAGAACTAAGAGTTGAGTATTTCTACTTTGAATGAGCAGGTCGTTAATCTTATTTTTTTTATCTAATAACTCAATGGCTTGTTGTTGACGCTCATACTCGAACTGTACACGGGTATTTGCTAAGGATTGATCAAACTTAAGTTGATAGTCTTGCAGTAAATGCGCTTCTAGCTTTTTTTCATAAAGATAGGCTTGCTCCCAGCGGTAGAATTTTACGGCGTTATCAATAAGGGCTTGATAAAAACTTGTCGTGATGCCGCTGTCTTTATTATTTAATGACAACTCTAATCCAGTTTTTAAGATTGATTCAGCTTGTTGGTATAGGCCTTGTTGAATGAACAGTTTGCCCAAATTGAGTTTGAGAGGAAGCGTTAAGGCATTGTTTCCTAATCTTGATTCTATTTTTTGCGCTAACTCTAGGTGCGTTTTTGCTGCGGTTAATTGCTGTTGAAGTAAGTTCAATTCAGCGATATTAATCAGTAACCTGAGTTGAGCGACCTCTTGTTTTTTATTAGTAAAAAACTGCAATGACTGCTCAAAACCTGCAAGTGCCTGTGTGTACTTCCCTTGTTTCATCTGCACAACAGCGATGTTCTCTAAACTGTGGGCTTCACTGGCGGTATTTCCCTCATTTCGATAGAGAGTTAACGCCAGTGAATAGTAATGTTCAGCTTGAACCCAGTCTTCCATTTTAAGGTAAACAGAACCCAAGTTATTCAGTGTGATAGCAATGCTTTTTTGGGACGCTATTTTCTGTTTTATTAATAAGCTTTGGTGGAAAGCGGATATTGCCTCTTTATGGTTCGCCATGGCCATATTGGCCGTGCCTATATCACTCAAGACTTTGGCCTCTAATAAGGTTTGTTGATCTATTTCGGCGAGCTTATAAGCTTGTTCAAATATTAATAGGGCTTGCGGATAAAGTCCTTGACGATATTTTAGGATGCCGCGATAGCGTAAGTATTTGAATTGTTTATTCAGTGGGTATTCATCTAATGACAGGCTGGCAAGAGTGATGTCTGTTTGATTAGCGAGAGAGTAGGCGCCTTGAGAGGTATAAATTATAAGTAATTGTAATTTAATATCAAAATAATCAGGATTGTCTTTAGTTACCGAACTAAGGCTATTTTCACAGGCAGTTAACTGCTTGGCCTTATCAGTATTCGATTTAAAACAAGTATCAAGATTATTTGCTAGGGTGTGGCTCTGCCCAAAAATAAACAATAAAAATACCCAATGAAACTTAACTTTATCTAACATCTTCCACCATGATTAATATTACTCTATTGGGTAAACGTATCATGGATAGTGAAATAATCTCAATTGAAGTGGAATATTATGTGGATATATCGCTAGGCGGGTTTTTATTAGTAAAAAAGGCCCGTTAGGGCCTATTTGTAAACAGCTTCACTTATGGGTTATTTTCTTGGCTGTTCTCTTTCTTGATCACCTTCGCGCCAATATTCAGTGATGGCTCTTAAGTTTTCATAAGGAACGGCTTCAAAGCCTGTTTCTGGTTTAGCTGGTTCAAACATCGCTACCTCTTTATGTTCCATTAGTGGAGGAATGGTATAGCATTTATCCAGCTTAAATTTCACGCCTTGGCTGGTGAAGTAATAGCCAGGACCAACCATGTTTGTCAGCGTATAAGGTGCGTAATGGATAACGCGGACCTGACCAGAACCCGGCACACTGTAACCGCCAAAACCACCGCCACCACCTGCAAAGGTATTGCCGTAGTTATTGGTTGAGTGATATGTGGTGTAGACCTCTGTATCTGCTACGCCACCAGGAATGGAACCTGTGAAATTGGCCATGATTTGTGCTTGGCTCCAATTCACATCTGCTATTTGAACGATGGTTCCTCTGTGACACCAAGGCACTGCTTGCGCAATACTGCTGACACCTAAACAAGTTAATATACCCAGAGTACCTAGAACGGTGGTTAACTTAATATTATTTTTATTCTTTATCATGGTATTAATCTCTTCTCTCGTTATATGTTGAAAGTGTTGAACACCAATTAACTATGTAACGCTTTAGAAATGAGAACCAGAAAAAGGCAGGGCAAAGCTGGGGAGGAGTTTATTTCTCCCGATTTCTACCCATGGTAACAAATATGTAAAAATATTAATAACTTGATATATAAGGCTAAAATTTAATATTAAGGCCGGCGATATATGTTCTTGGTGCACCAGGACCTACAAATCTAGCATCATCAAAACCGGGATAGATATTGGCTAAGACCTCATCTGACTCTCCATAAGCACCAAAGGTTTCATAGTCAACATCGAACAGATTATCGATGCGGCTGTAAATAGAGATCCAATCATTAATCTGATAAATAACCTTGAGATCAACTAAGGTAAAACCCGATATCATCTCATTTTCATTCGCTTCATCCCCTCGATAATATTGCCCACTCTGGTATTTAACATCGCTACCGAGAGTAAAGTTGCCTATGTACCACTCAATCCCCGCTTTAACATTGTGCTTGGGCAGACCTGGAATGGCATCGCCAGCGCTGACTTGTCGATCTCCTCCAAGGGGATTGTTAGGGCTGAATGAGATAAAGTCTGATGTAAAGGTGGCATCTAAGTAACTGTACGACAGAGTAAATCGCCAATCCTGAAGTTGCTGCGTGTAATAGACTTCACCGCCATGGCGCTCAGTGTCGCCCACATTAGCGAAAAAACCTTCTGATGGGAGACCCGATGCTTGCTGAAAGATGATGTCATCTTGGTTGCGGGCATGAAATAAGGTTAAACCCAATGAGAGAGAGTCTTGAGTAAATTCAGCGCCTATTTCAAACGTATCGGTAATGACTTGCTCTAGAGGCGGATCAGAAACAAAACCATTGGGCAGTTTACAGGGAGCATCAGGATCTGCGCAGCTCAATTCTACTGGGGTAGGGGCTCTACTTGAGCGACCATAAGATGCGAAAAAAGACGTGTTAGCGGTGGATGCCCAGTTGATCCCAATTGACGGACTGATTTGTGTAAAGTCATGATCGCCATCTAAGGTTTTACCATCATCTCCAGGCGCTAAATCCGTCATGTAGATGTTGGTTGCATCGTACCGCAGTGCAGATGTCAGTGTGAGATCGTCAGCTATTGCTAAGCTGCCAGCAACAAAAGCAGAGTAATGACGACGTTCACTGTCGAGTCTGACCACCGAGTCAGCATCAAATAACCCAACGGCTTGTGTTGCTCGAGGAGCCTCAGGTGTGTCATTTAATAACTCTGCAAATTCGGTGTCTGAGTGAAAGTTGATGTCAGCAAAGTCTGCAGCGAGCCCTAAAACCCATTGAGCATCCATTTGGTGCAGTTGCGTATCGATAGTCCATTGAGCTGTGACCCCCATGGCTTTTTGATCTGTGTTAGAGGTGTTATTGAGGCCATCGAGATCGTCAGCTTCTAATCCTAAATCCTCTAAACTGCCGTTAAATGCTGTTGCATCAGGATTGAGAAAGCGAACGGGTTCATCATCTTCATCACATAAAGTCTCTTTACCTGCTTGAATGCACTCTTCAAAATCACTGTCGTCACCGTTTAATGCGTCGGTTTTGCTCTGACGGTAATAGAGGTTGAGATCCAGTGTCATCGCGTCATTCAATTGAATATTACCAGACAGAGAAGCAAAGCCATGGTTGGTTTCAGTTTTGTCAGGATGGGTATAAACCGCATCTCTGCCTTCTAAGGCCATTAAGTCGAAAGGGACGGCGCCATTACCAATAAGTTCGCTTTGACTAAAAGATGTTAGCAGGTCCCAGCGTGTTGTATTTGTTGCTTTCCAGCTAAAGCGTCCCAGAGCTTGAGTGACTTCTGTTGGTGAATATTTCCGCCAGCCATCTTCCTGATAACGGCTCACTACAGCGTAGTAACCCAACTCGCCATTGTTGCCACCCACTTCAATGGTTTGTTGGTCCATGCCATTACTACCTGCACTTAGGTCTATATTTGAGCCTTGAAATGTAAAACCATCCTTGATGTTGAGCACCAAAGCTCCACCGAGTGTATTTTGGCCAAAGAGAGGATTAGAACCAGAAAATAGGCTGACGTCACTTAGGGCGGTAAGGGGGATCAACTCCCAATTAATGGTATCGCCAAAAGGTTCATTAAAACGGACTCCATCGACATAAACCGAGATGCCTTGGGGCAGACCTAACAAAGGAGAGAGAGTGAATCCCCGATACTGCATATCCATTTGAAAAGGGTTATTTTGCACATCGTTGACGCTAACACCTGCAAATTTGTCTTTAAGAAATTGCCCAAGATTAGTATCTAAACTGCGTTCAATCTCTTCGTTGTCAGCATGTTGATGCGCACCGGGATAAATAAGCATCTCATGATCAATTGCCTGGCCGAGCACGGTGATAACCTCTGGTGATGTGTTGGCTATGGGTGTCAAATCATCTGCATTAACCTTGCTCGTTAACACGATCACACTCATACCACTTGTGATAATCACTAAGCTGAAACGTGCAAAAATCTGCTTTATTAACAAAGGGTTCTCTCCTATCAATCTTTTTAGTTAAGTTATAAAAAATTGGGAGATAGATCCATTAACGTTTGTGAGGAGTTTTTTCCTACTTTAGTAGGTGAGGGCTGAGCTTGTGTTTTGTAAAACGAGGATTCATATGCCAGTTGAATGAACTATTCTTCTGAATATAAAGTGTATTTTTACAGTTTTCTACATGAACTTCACTAGATTCAAGGACTCTCATTTCAAAGCTGCATATTGTATTTTATATTATAAATATGTTTACAGATGTAACCGTGTGTGTGAATATATTGCTTCAATTTTAACCTGTATTGCAGCGTTATTATCTGTAATTCGGGTTGGCTTTAGTATAAACACTATGCGGAGAACTGAATGTATGAAAAACGTGAAGACAATATTTACATTAGCGACTGCGGGGTTAACCCTGTTAATCGCTTCATCAGCAAATGCAACTTGGATCCCAAATCACCAAGTTGTGGTTGATGCCTATATCTCTGGCGATGAGCTTACTGAAACAAACAATGGCAGTATTAAAGTCGTTGAATATAATACGACTAAGATCAACTTCAATACTTCATTTGATACCAATTCACATATATTTACAGCACCAGCAGCAGGTTTATACAATGTCGATGCCCGTTATTCACAACTGAAATGTGGCAGCAGATACCTGTTACGTATCGGCATCTCAGTTCCCAATGCTGCTGCTCCAGGTGGTAACCACTCAATAGGGCCAGTTACTTTTGCTGACATTGCAAATTATGGTTGTGCTATTCCTGGAATCGCTGCCGTCAATGGTGTGATGTCGCTTGAAGAGGGTGATACCTTGTTCATTCAGGGACGTTATCAGCAAGCTATTTACGATATTTCACGTTGGAACTATAAAAACGAGTATCAAAATCGCCTAGTGATCACTTATCTAGGTGTACCAACTTTGTTCTAATTTATTCGAGGATTGACTCATTTCACTGAAGCTTCAGTAATGTGATCAGCGTAATAATCAAAAAACCATCGATACAGTTATGTACGATGGTTTTTTCTTTTTAGTTTTCTACTTGTCAAAAGGGACAACTTAATTATTGGGGTTATGGCTTCTTGTTAGATGGGGATGACTACCGTACCAATACTGGTGGCAAAGCCACCCACTTTTACATTGGTAATGGTTGAATCATCTGACTGAACAGATGCCGTTATGATTGATCTGCAATTCATCGCTCTACCTTGTTCAAAAACATAATCACAGCCTAACGCTAGATGCTCTGTCAGATAACATGCTAAAGCGCCACTCGAACTACCTGTCGCTGACTCTTCTGAGATACCAAATAGTGGAGCAAAGTTACGACAACTTGCAGTGAGCTTACTTTGCGATCCACAAAGCTCAAAAACATGTAAACCAACAAGGTTATGTTGTCTGCAAAAATCTGCGATAAGTTTATCATCTGGCTCTATGGCATCTAAATACCCGCTAGGAACAGGAATGATCACATCGGGTAGTCCTGTTGAAATAACCTCAATAGGTAATTTGGTGCTTGCTAATACGTCCCTTTCAATACCAATAATATTTGAAATGTCTTGATAAGAAACACAATCTATTTTTTGAGGTAATTGTTGTTCCATAACAACCTTGCCATCAGACTCGATGAGCACTGACAGCATTCCAGCTTTGGTACGTTGAACATAAGAGCCTGCAGTAACCATTTCCTTTTGGTACATAGTGGAAAAAACCGCTAGCGTCGCGTGGCCACAAAAGTCGACTTCTCCTGTTGTTGTAAAGAAAGAAACCTCAAAATCAGCCGCGTCATCATCGGAAACAAAAGCTGTTTCTGAATATCCTACAGCTTGCGCAATTGTTAATTTTTGAGCATCCGATAGACGATCCGCATTAAAAACAATACCTGCAGGATTCCCACCTTCTCCATTTACAGTAAATGAGTTGACCAAAGCGACATCGATATTCATCAATATATTATTTCCACTTCAAAGTGTTTATTTTCGTTGTTCGAGTTCCAGTGTTCTTCAAGGTCGTTGACACCATTGTCTCTGGTTATGCTTGTACTGGTATCTTCCATCGTCTTTGAATTCTATTCATCGATTCTACAAATTCGAAACTGATCTCCCAATGATGTTTATTGCTGGAGAAGAATCTTTTATATGAAGGTTTATGTCCTATTGGGATGGTAAAGCTGAATTCTAAAAGAGTATTGTTTTTATTATATTTTAATGTTGGTGTTAAAGTAGACTCCCAAACCTTTTCAAAACGGTAGCTGTCGGATACTTTTCTATATTTCCAAGAACTGATGGATAAACTGTTCACTTTATTAAAATTTTCGCGTCCAATTTCGATCGAACCGCTAAATTCAGTTCCTATGGTACAAACAGATGGCACTAATGTTAAAGGTGTCACTCCCAATTGATTATATTTTTTCTTTTGAAATGAGCCCATTACAAACAATAGTATCACTACGGATAAAAATCCCACTGCGCCAAAAATACTTCCTAATGATTGATTCTGTATCGCAGAGTACGTAAGACTGATCACTGGTATTGCAAAGAATAGAGATGCAATTTGAAGCCCTTTACCTTCGTTTTTTTCTTCACTATGTATAACACTTTTAGATTCATCCATTAATATGTCTCCTTACTACAATGGTTGAAGACGCCTTAAATATATAAGCCCTTCAAGAGGGGAGAGTGCTGTGAGCAAACTCTATCCTGCCTTAGTGTGTTACTTGCAAACTACTTACTCTTTACCATAAATCCAGTCCAACCCTTGAATCAAGGTCGTTGGAAAGGCTGTGGCATGCCTAGCGCCATCAATAACACTAAACTTAAGAAGAGTGTTCTCACCGGATTGAGCTTTAATTTTCTCAGTAAGTTGTTTCGCACCAAAAACCATATCTTCTCTTTCACCAAACTCTGGCTGCTCTAAACTACCAACGGATAGATAGACTTTAATCGGCAAATCAGACTTTGTGATACGTGAAGCCAATATATGGTTTTTATCAAACCACACTGATGGGCTACCCAGTATATAGCTATCGAACATGTCTGGATGATTAAACAGTATATAAGCGCCAAATAAGCCACCTAGTGAGTGGCCAACAAAAGTACGCTCCAATGATTTCACTCTATAGTGCGTTTCTATGTAAGGAAATACGGTTTCACGAATAAATTCAGCATGCCCTTTAGCATGGCCAGTCGGTAGTTTCCAGCCAGTTGCTTTACTCGGTGTGTAATCACTTATTCGGCTTGATGCACCTTTGGACCCCTTGGAATAAGACACGCCAACAATAATCGCTTCCTCCATGGCATCACTATTCATAGGGAACCGAGTCGAACCTGACGCAATTTGAAAGCTATATGGAGCATCCATTAAGTAAATGACAGGGTACTTTCTATCTTTACTCGACTGGTATGAACGAGGTATTTTTATGAGTATGGGGTAAATTTTTTTGGTTGAAGGTTCAGTCAACTCGACAGTGTTACTTCTTGGTATTTCAACGCCAGCATTAGCGGCTCCCAAGGAGCAAAAAAACAGAAAAGACAAGAATGCTAAAAATTTCATCAATAGCTTCCTGAAACCTACAGGTCTGTTAAGTTAGAAGACACGATTGAAACTGTCCTTTCTATAAAGCGTCGAAATGCTTTTGGGGGGATAAACTCCTCACTTTTCTTTGTGTTAAATCGCTGTAATATTTCATTAATCTGATTATCTTTCATCATTTCTTCTACTGACACTTTATCTTTATGCAACTCTGATACGCGTTCTAACCAAACAAGCGTGTTGTCATAAAAAGCGTCAACAACCTCTTTATTTGCGGGTGATCCATGTCCTGGTACAATTAATGTATTTTCATCTCCTGTAGCTAGTATCTTACCAATGGTGTCAGTGAAACCATCAATGCCCCCTGCGTAAAATGTTGGATGCCAACTATTGTCAAATACGTCTCCCACGAAAAGAACATTACTCTCAGAGTGAAAATATAAGTCATCTTGGTTTGTATGTGACTTTACTTTGATGATTTCCAAGCCAAAGCTTTTAGATAACAACGGCTTTTTATCATCTGAGTCTGATTTAAGTAATGTACTATTTTGGTCAAGAATGGTTGCACCATTATTGTTGAAATACTCATTACCACCAGTATGGTCTTCATGGTTATGGGTATTCACAACATATAGGATAGGGGTATTAGAAATATCTTTAATCAAAACATGAAGGTTATCTAAAGAGCTCTCTCCTGGCATTGGGTCTATTAATAGTAATCCCTTGTCACCCAAAATAACTACTACGTTAGTGCCATAGTTTTTACCAACTAACACGAAATTGGCGTCACTATATTTATTCACTTCAAATTGCTCAGCTTCTTGTTTTGCGAATGCTAAAGAGGGGAGGAGCAAAGCTAAAGCTACAATAGACTTCAATGTCGACATCGATGTTCCTTAATTATTAGTTTGTATGGATAATAAACCCACCTAATTACAAATAATTCCCTGTTTCGGGTAATGTGAGATCCAGGCTTTAGCTGTAACTAAAGCTTTCATTTGTCGTAGTTCGATTGAGAGATGGCTCCTTTATTGAGAGTCCGATACAAGAACTAATGCGACAAAGGACTCCAAACATCATACTTGAATCGTCTACTGGGTCAGGAGTCCACCCTGAAGTAATGAGTAGAAAATCCACCAAGAGCCACCTTATTATGAAAACGAACACTAATCAAAAATATTAACGTTGGATGGCCGATGAGTATGAGTCGTTGATAACGAGATGGACTGCATAAGAAAGATGGTTGTGATCTTAAATTCGTTGCAGAGAGGTGGCATGTTGCTGAATGAGTGTGGGAAGCGCCAAAGTCTCTTGTTATATGAACCTAACTCATACGCTAAGTAGTCATTGTTTGGGTCTGAGGTTCTTAATCACCTTGGCATCCACCCAATATCTTTTCCCTACGTAATTACGACTTCCATCTTCTTTTACTTTCCAGTCTCCCCTAGTAAAAAATAAATACTTTCCATCATGTGTCAGTTGTGGAGCGCTTTCCTGCATATCTGTGTTTATTTGTGGACCCATATTTATTGCGGGTATCCAAGAGCCATCTTTCTGTTTAAAGCTGATATACATATCTGATTGGCCATGCCCGTCCTCTCTATCCATATACCAGATTAAATAGGATTCATCTGGAGCAATAAGAGAGCCACCAATATATTTTCCTGAATCAATATCAAGATTCATTTTTACAGGGTTTTCATATTTTCCGTCTATAACGCGAGAATAATAGATAGCGCCATCTCCAGGCGTGTCTCCTTTTTTAGAAACAGAATAATAATAAGTTCCTTTGGACGAAACCGATCTTCCATGCGCCATATCATTGATAAACTCTCCTGGGCTTTTGGGTTCCGACCACCCAGTTTCGGTTCGCTCTCTATACTCCTTTCCAATATACATCACATTACCGTCAGCGGAGAATTGTGGCCACCTTATATCAGTCTCAGATTCCTGTCCCCAAGTATTGTTTTCATATCTAATAACAAAAAATGCGCGCTTTTTATATTTCCCGTGCTTCCTAGTGAAGTAGAACTCCTTCATATCTGGCGTAAAGACTCCTCCGTCAAAACGTCCTTCTGGAGAGACTATTTTTGGATCAAAAAGCTTAGGTGTTAAGTCAGGTAGTTTTTCGCCAAAATAGCGGTTTTCTTCGGCTTGATATTTATCTTTACTATAACTATTACCACTCAAGGTTATAGTAAAAAATAGTAATACAATTGAAATGCAAGTACGATTCATAACTTATCCTTAATTTGAAATTAACGCATTTTTTAACATCCATATTGAAGTGGTTATCATTGATAATACGTTAAATGGTGATTTAACAAGTGGTCACCTTAGCAAAGCTGATTTAAAATACCTGACGTCATTATGACTTTTAGCTGATTTTTTTATGACGACTACAATCAACTTGTTAGGTGTAAACTACTCCAATATTGAATCTAGAGAATCAATGCACTCTGCCAGATAGGTTTGGTCTAAACCGAATTCAAACTTTAAACAATTTCCGTATGAAGCAACTTCAAAAGCTTCACCTGACACCTCAATTTGTCCCATTCCGTTGCCTTTTAGCTTTAAAGTGAATTGCTCCTCTCTTGGAAGCAAAATAGCTTCACCTTTTAGGGTTTTGTTTAAGCGAATTAATTGGATACGAAAAGCCACAAAGTCTCTTGTTTGCATGAAAGCATTGATGGATGCTACAAAACTTCCAGCGTTTACTTTTACATTGTATTCAAACCAATCTTCTGAGGAATAAGATAGTTTACTTATCTGTATTTTAGCATTGTCAGAATTACCTAACTCAAACATTCATTTACACCTAACGAGCCTGTAGAATTTCTCTTTTAGAAAAAACAGCCTCAAAAATCATTAAAAATTAAGCCTCAAAACGCGTTGTTACGTGATACCTGAGACCATATCCGACGAAACAATTGCTTTTACGGGCTCTCTGAACATAGATTTCATCCGTAATTTTCCACGTTGGAGAAATTCTACAGCCTCAACGCCTGCCACAGCGGTGAGTTAAACTGGCGGTTTTTGTGCGGGTTTTTGCACAAAAAGTGACAGTTTGACGAGTCCGTTGCTGGCACTTGTTATGTCTTTTATATTTCAAATTGTGACCATGTTTTTTCATAAGCTAATGAAGCTTGATAAGAATCAATATAGTCATCTGCTTCCAGAACCATGTAGCTTAAAAAACTAGCAATGACCTTCATTTGTTTATTTGACAAAAATTTCCAGTCCCGCTGACTGGCAAACAGGTAGATTATAGAATCAATTGATGCAGACGCACTAGTTTCGTAAAACCTTACTGCAAATCTCATATATGCTGGGATAGAGAAACGTAATCCATCCTCATCCATAAATGATAAAACAGAGTAGTGCTGGTCGATTACATCATCAGAAATAGATTTCCAATCATCTCGAATATCTCTATTTCTCTCATTAATCCTAACTTCTTCTGATGCGTAATCATCAACAGCATCCGCTTCAAAAATACCTATGCCATTGCAAAGAGAAACATCTTTAAATGCATCTTCTATTTGAGCTACTAACAGATCTCTATTCATAATTGGACATAACATTTGTATATACGGCTTGCGCGTTTTGCCAAGCCATGTTGAGAAAGCGTGCAAAGTAAAAAGTTTGAAAAATTCATTAATAACAGATTATTAAACATTTACGCTTAAGATTGTATCCAATACACCTAGGGAGAAAAGTGAGTCGCACACTTTGCTTTCCGGTTATCTGAACTTTTCATGAACGCACACTTTCATCTAACTGAATTTACGCCTCTTTTTCTTTTCACTCAATAGCAAACCGTGAACTGATTGCGCAAAATTAAGAGATTAACTGCACAAAACCGATACTACTGTATAAAAGCACAAGCATTGGTTAACTAAAAGGTTTTCGCTAGACGGAACCCATACCCTTCCGACTGATGAGAAAAAGTATTACAAATAAGTCAGTGCTGCATAGGAAAAATTACTGGAGATAACACATAAAGGGGCAAAACGGTATTACGAAGGTTAGCAATAAAGCCAAATCGAAGAGATAGATGAACAGGTGTAGACGCAGCTGCGAGCTTCCAAAACAAGGATGTTTTGGTAGAGCCCACATGGCAGAAAATGTTCCTGACATTTTTCTGCATTTCCTATCTCCATATAGGTCAGATGTGCTTGCGGCGGTTCGCAGAAGTGTCTGCACATAACCCTGCTGTAAGCAATAAACAGCAATGAAGGTGAGACCTTCACACACATCCCCAATACCTATGGTGCCTGAAGGTAACACTAAGAAAATGTAATTAGTCTTCATTCGAAGGCAAACCAGCCTGACTTAGCCAAGCTGGTTATTCTCTAAATGCCAAAGTCCTCTATCGGCGGCGTCTTTCGACCTCATCTGGAATACCATTGTCATTACGGTCTTTAGACTCACCATAACGAATATCCAACAGGTCATCGGTACCGTTTTTATTCAAATCAGGAATTAGACCCTCAGTTTGAAAGTAGATGCGTGTCTCCTGCGGGCCCATGACGTATTGACGACGACTCGGATCCCAGTGCTTTACATCAGGCTCGATAACGGTCGCAGTGATATACACACGGGTTGCTGGGAACAAACTCAGTGCTGTTCCTTCTTTACAGTAATCCACCTCTGGCGTGCCAATTGCGGCATCCTTAACAACATCGGGTCGTTGAGGGTTAGCTTCTATACAGTCAGTCTCATTTTCATAGATGAAATCGATATTTCTGCCTTTTGCCAGATTGGCAATTGGTACCACTAAAGGCTCTTCGGTAAGGATGATCTCTTTGCCACCTTCACTTTCCCATAAAATAGGCACGTTAGACACTGGATTGATGCGTACCCGTTCACCATTAGAGAGGAAGAATGGGGCTTCGTTGCGCATCATCGACTCAACGGCAGCGGTACGCGGCAATAATTGCACCTCAAGATCACGGATGATGAAAGGACGATCGGGTTCGACATTAGACAGTGCGATCTCAAAGTTACCATTGACGATGTTTATGTCGCCCACATCGTAACTGGGGATTCTGGGTGCTAGCACCATCAAGTTATTACTACTGTCAAACAACTGTGTATCGACAACAATGACATTTTCATTAAACGTCGCACCCAAATGGAATACGCTTCCAGGAGGCACTACGCCATTAGCACCACCACTCCACGATTTTGGCGTTGAGTATGTGAGCTCAAATACATTGTAGCTTGTCCCTTGATACACTTGAGTACCGAGAATACCTGAGACATTTGGCGAATCCCAAGGTGCCATTGACCAGAGATAAACCCAGTTCATGTTTAATGACGTCGCACTACTGAGTATCTTGATCTTCATCCCGTGAGCAGGCGCTCCGTTGGGGTTTACAAAGTCCCAGTTGTGAAGGGTTTCAGAATTCAGGCCGACATTATGGCCAAGTATACTGTAGCTAGTGTCGCTGAAATGACGATCTAACACTCGACCATTACACGTGAGTCCGGTAGATCCAGTAGCCAATAAATGTGAGTTAGTGGGAGTTTCACCAGGAAGTGCTGCAGAGTTACCATGACCGATACCATAATTGTGACCAGCTTCATGACTGGCGGTGCCGCCAATAGCATAACCCCAACGCGCTAATGTTGAACTTGTTCCAGACAACGCTGGACTACAAGAAGCTGCAAACGCTTGGGCAAACACCCTGCCGTGATCCTGAGCATCACTGTCATTGATATCTACCGCAGAGGCGATACCAAATAAGCCCGCACTGTAACTGGAGATATCAGAGCCTATTCCTAAAACTTGCCATCTAGGCTCCGTAAGGGTTGGCATTGAGGTCACAGGAAGCACATCAACACTGAATTCACAATAGTCGTTCACGACCACTTGAGTAATTTCATCTCGAAGTTGAGCCGTTGTCCCAATACTGCCATCAAGATCGCTGACATTAAAGGGCTGGGCTGGTGTCACCCCAAAACCCGGTTGAAAATTAGGAAATAAGGGATCGACTACTGCAGGGTAATATAGATACAAATTACTATTTTTAGGACTGCTCACCGCAGCCGAAGGGCAATCAGTGGCAAAGGCATATGATGAACCAAACAGCAGAGTCAATGACAGAGCAAGCTTGCTGCCCGTCATTGTTAATCTAGACACTTTTCGTTGACGATGTTCCCTAACTTGTCGAGTAAACAATTTAATCTTCATTGCAATAAATCCTTCTATAAACATTCATAATCATAAATTGATTGGCCAGTTTCCCTGTCATTGCTGTTTTGTATGGCGGCCTTTTTACCATCCAGCACTTGTTAGTGGTCTTATACCAATCAGTATAAGAAGTTGATCTACTCAGAGTGTTTTTTGGCAAACT
>OJDH01000284.1_pt1 | contig 29747 bp, 28 predicted proteins | sample 1592761 | NCBI WGS metagenome assembly OJDH01 (sample SAMN05416855, study PRJEB24817) | seawater metagenome | isolation source: Sea water | place: Canada:Atlantic | collected 2013-11
CAGAAGGGCCTGTCCGTCGCTTTTCTCACCCATGTGATCCCCCTTGTGTCAGGTGACACCTTTCCAAATGGAGTAGTTTACCAGCCAAGACTACAAGGTAAATGCATCATCAATTTTCTGCAACTCGAGAGCTTTTATGATCATCGACTTCCACTTACTGCGCAGTTACAGACCCATTTTCACCGCTCTGATATAGTTGGCTTAGTGCCAGAAGCGGACGTAAAGAATTTTTACTCTGGTCTAACCTCAAACTTCGAAATTAAATAGATCGCTTCATTCAACATCAGTGGAATCTTGATTATCCAACTCCTCAAATTTGCTTGCCATTGTAGGGTTTTTCCGTGTCAGCTTTTTGATCGTTACGTCCTGCGCCTTGTCGTTTGCAAGACGAAGATTTCGATCCGTTCCAAGCAGTGCCTCTTTAGTTTTTTGTAAGTGATTAATTGATTTATCAATTTCATCGATTGCGGTTTGAAATTTCCTAGAGGCGAGGTCATAGTTTTTCCCAAATGCGGTCTTGAAATTATCGAGGTCGTTTTCGAAGTTTGTTATGTCTATGCTCTGAGATTTAACAAGCGCAAGCTCTGCTTTGTATTCTAGCGATTTCATTGCTGCGTTACGCAACAGCGTAATGATAGGAAGAAAGAACTGCGGCCGAATGACATACATCTTCGGGTAGCGATGAAAAACATCGACTATTCCAGAGTTATAGAGTTCGCTGTCGGGCTCGAGCAGTGAAACTAATATTGCATACTCGCAGCCCTTCTCAGTGCGATCTTTGTCTAATTCTTTAAAAAAATCTTCGTTCCTTTTCTTAGACGCAGTAGTATCATTTTCGTTCTTCATTTCAAACATGATCGAAACGATTTCAGTATCAGTTTCGTCTATATCCCGAAAAATATAATCGCCTTTGCTACCAAATCTAGCGTCGTTATCCTTTTCAAAATAGGCTCTCGGAAATGCTGTTGCTCGAATGCGATTGAACTCCGTGTCGCAGTGTTGTTCTAGAGTTTCGCCAACCATCTTGGTCGACAGCCGAGCCTTCATATCTCGGAGACGTTCGATTGCGTCATCGCGATCTTTGATCTGTGTCTCGTACTTTTCCTTGAGGGACTTCTCCGCGATTTGTTTTTCTAGCTCTGCATGTTTAAGACTGTTCTTTAATTCATCACGTTCCTTTTCGACCATGCTCACTGCCTCAGTAATTGCCAGTTTCTGCACAATTTCGTTGGCACCAAATTTTGCCTTTAAGTCTTGAAGCTCTGCATCCTTTGCCGTAGTGACTTCTTGCAGTTCTTTGGCGTACTTTGCTTCAGCTAACTTCGAATCAACTTGGTTGCCCTGTCTAGCCTGTTTCAATTCGCTGGCAAGCGCGTCACGTTCTTTTTCTACAGCGTTCATGGCCTCAGCCACAGCAAGTTTCTGTGTGACCTCGCCAGCATCTAGCTTTGCTTTTAATTCATTAATCACAGCGTCCTTAGCTGCCGCAGCTTGCTGCATGTCGTTTTTGATATTGCTTTTGGCGAGCGCTACTTCATTTAACTTGTCTTTTTCGGCAAGCTCTAGACGTTCATGTAATTGTTGTTCAAATTCACTGTCGCGAACTTGCTTTAAAATGTTTGCATACCCAGCTTCGTCAACTTTGAAGGCTTTTTTACAGTGAGGGCAGATGATTTCGTGCATTAATATTTCTCCTTAACTCTCACAAGCAATGCCCAAAAATGCTATCGATATAATTTATACCCTTGAATATCGGTATGATCCTTTTACATTGTCATTCAAATATCCACCTACAGATGCGGCATTTAATAGACCATCAAATATTGGCTGCGGGACATCGAAATATTGATAGCTACCGCCACTGTTAAACTCTACTTGCAAAGTTTGAGAATCTTCTTCATAGCCAACTGCTGCAACATTGGATGAATTCACTTGGTGCATTTCCATTGATCAATCACTTTGTCTTTATTCTAGAAATTTTGGGATCTTGAGCACGCCATGCCTCGACAAGCTCGTCATATCTTGGTTCATCTTCATTTTTAATTCCCCAGCCGCCGGGGTTCTCTGATTCGTCTAAAGGAACCTCATCATAGACGACTGGATCTTGGCTGTCAGGACGCTTGTTCCTTGGCGGAGGTTCTATCGTCGTTCGCATAGGCAGTTTAACAGCCTCACCAAGAATTATTGCCTCACCCGTTCGCAAAATTGGCAGCATTCCCGTGAGGCCGTCCAAGTTATCTGACATAGCTGAAGAGATGTGCGAACGATCAGCAGCATTTGCTAAACGCATAGCAAAGAACGTACCGCACTGTGAAAGGATTGTTGAATCGATTTCTGAAGGCCTCTGACTTACAATCATCGCGCCGATACCGTACTTGCGACCCTCTTTCACAATTCGTTGGACGATAGTTGAGGCCATATTTTTCGTATTTTCATTTAAATAGTTATGAGCTTCTTCCATCACGATCAATAGTGGCCTATGGCGACCTCCTTGAGAAAGATCTCTTGCCCAAAAAATGGCGTCATAAAGCAAGCGTAAAAGAACGCCGATAGTCGTTTGCAAAGTATCCGCAGGGACACCAGAAAGGTCTAAAATCGAGATTGGATTTTGACTACCTATCCAGTCTTTCAAAAGTACATCGATGTCAGTTTCGATTTTCCCATCTGAGTCAGGTAAGAACCGCTCGGGGCGGAAAATAAAATCATATCGGGGTATCCGTAGTTTTGTCCCTAAAAGCAAAACCTGCTTCCCTAATCCTAGTGCCCCTGGCAGATAGTTGATTTTGTCAGGTCCAGCATCTGTCATAATATTTAAAAATGTTGGAGGAACACCAAGCTGTGGATTGCCCTTTAGTTCGTTGCCATCACTATCGATTTCGTAGGCTAGATTATCCTTTGGGGCACCGACTCTCCCTTTAGGATTATGGTAGGTACCAAATGTATCAATGTACAGTTCATACCATAACTCATGCAGGCTAAACGGTATGGGCGAGTCAACACTCAACGTATCTCTTGTAACGCCGTTCCTTGGATGATTGATAAGCGATTCTAATTTATATTTATAGACACGCTCCATAACTAAATTTTTGTCTTTTTCGTTGCCAAACTCGCCAAATGCGACCTGACATAACTCTTCAAAATTTAAGGCCCAGAAGGGGATCAGTAATTTCTTTTGGCTCGCTGCTTCCTGTGAGTGCGTGGAGATTTTGAAAATATTGGCCTTGTCCTTCAAAGCCTGTCCGTATTCTCCGTGGAGGTCCAACATCACAATCCGTGCAGACGGATAATTAGAATTGTCAGAAAGTGCGTTCATCAAGCTTGCAACGGTGGTTGATTTTCCCGAACCCGTTGTACCGACGACAGCTGAGTGGCGGGTGATTAATTTATTTACATCGACCAGAGCAGGAATGGACTCTGCATTGGATATATGTCCAAGTTTCACAAAGTATGGTTTATCTGGCTGGCCATATATGTCTTTTAATTCTTTCTCTGAGATCAAATGAACTTTGTCGCTAATCGTCGGATATTGGGATAATCCTCTTTGAAAAGTGCCGTTTCTAGGCCCTTCACCGATCAATTGGATTGTCATCCATCTGTTGCCAACCGTACTGTCAGCGCGGTTCTCAGGTATGGCACTAGCGCCAACTTGGCTAACAATTCCAAAAAGGTTATCGAACCCGATAGGAATTCTCACAAAACTGCCTATCTGCCCTGCCCGATACCCTTGCCCATCAATGTAAACAAACCCTGTCAACGACTTCGCAGACATCGCGATGCTAACGGTGGTGCCGCTTACGTCCTGAACGTCGCCAAGATAACTATCATCATTGGCCACTTTGATCTCCCATATCGGAGCCTATGAATTTTTTCAGAAAATTAGTAAATTCGGAAAAGTCGCCGAGTTTCACGTTTTGGATAGTTGTTCCGTCGTCGCCATCAACTTTTACAGTTTGAACGAAATTCATTAAATCTTTATCTTCATCATCGGGATTATTAGCTAGTTTCCAATCGCATAGGTTAGTTCCGATGATGGCCTTATCAAAAGTCCAGACATTCAAATTATGTTGTCTTTCTGCAAGTTCGTAAGCCCTTGGATACCTTGGGCCACCACCATCTTTGTCACTCAATTCGTATGATCCAAATTGCAGAGCCAATACCATGCCTGTAGGGTTCGACTTCAACGCATTAATGATTGCATCGTTAAGGTGATTGTCATTGAATGAATAGCCGTTGAGAATTAGAAAAGAGGACTTTCGTCGAATAAACCTATTCAATTGGTCTATGAGAGCAAGATACGGCATCTTTCGGCTCTCTTCATATTTAAGATGCGAGGGGTAAATAAGGTGCGAAGCGTTTTTAACAGGGGAAGAAGAACGAGAGACTTTCTTTTCACCTGCCTTTGTCTCTTGGTACCAGTTTATGGAACCATGGATCTTCCAAAGACGAGACCAATGTATAGGTATTAGATCATCTTCAACTGCACGTAGATCGAAGAATGATCGATGAGATCCGACAAACCCATCAAAGTATGGAACTTCTAGATCATCAAGGGCTTGTTCCAGGAGCAAGTCGTAATTAGTTGTGAAAATTTCTATTGGAATTTTTCGATCTATTGAGCGAACCCATTTGCATAAACGGTGATAAGGGGTTTCTACATCAGGGAGCAAAACATCCAATTTTTTTACGATTTCACCACATATTAACTGCTCTAAGGCTGAAAGATCGTCTTCTGATAGCCCTCTCACATCCCCTCCCTTTGACACAGCCTGAAGACCTCGAAGAAAACTGAGTATGTCTTCGATATTTTCCCGATCTTTGCCAGCCTTTTGGAGTTCTACAAGTAGCAAAGAGTACTTTTCATTTTCACCTAAAGAGACATTGATCGCTTTGGTTAAATTATTGACGTCAGGAATTAGAGGCCATTCATCCTCTGGCATGGTCACTGAAAGTGGGCAACCCGCTGAGATGAAAAAACCAATAGCTTCATTGTCTTGAGATAGAGACTGGCGCAAATACTTCAAGTGTCGAATGGGATCGTGAAAATTCGTCAAGCTTAATGTCCTCTATAACTTCTAATAATAGTCCAATTCAATCAGGGGGAGATTCAAACCTTCAACAAGTACACTAAATTGGAAAATTAAGAATAATCACGTGAAATTTTATTATCATACTTAGTCTACCTGTTATTAATAAGGCTAGGTTTGTATCTCTTTCGTAATGCATAAGTAACGTCCGCTTTGGGTTGATTGCGGAAGTGTCTTTAAGTCACAGACATTATAGACAATAATTCACTACACAACCCTTAGTGTTATTACTTTGTAAGAGAAACGGTCGATTTCTTGACGACCCGGAACTTTTAACCCTGGGACGAAAAGCGTTGAGATATTTTGTCCGGCTTCTATATCAGGGTATCAACGTCAAGGTTTGGAAAGTGTTTATGAGATTAATTGGCGTGCAGAATAAGAGTTACAAATAATATGGCGTCAATATCAGAGCGGTGCAGCCTGTTACACGTAATGTTCATTCTGTCTTGATTAAGACAAGTGGCTTAAGTCAGAAACGTGAACAAAAATAGGTTTGTCACCTGTCCTTTGACGATAGCCAAAACCTTCAAAGCCACTATCAGACAAGACAGATTTATTTACACTTATATCTGGTTTTTCAAGGTGTTGTAATTCGATAAATGTATAAGGTCTGGCCCACAACCATTCTCTGTTGGATACCGATCTCAGCTCTGGATCTGGCAATGGCTCGTCACTCCAGGTGTAGAAGTAGAGGCAAAACCCAAAGTCTTCGACGGGTTGCACCGACATCAGGCGCATGCCGAGGGTCTCTTCGAAATAGGATTTGGCTGTGGCGATATCCGTGACACGTAAGGTTATGTGGGCGAGGGTTGCCTGTGATCCGATGGGATGGCCCTGATTTACGGGTTTTGCCTTGCCCGCAAATCCCTGTTGTAAAAGCTCAATTGAAAATCCATTTGGGTCGGTCAGCTTGCTCATGTAACCGATATCCCGAAACTGATAGGGATCGAGGAGGGTGAGCCCTCGATCTCTTAAATAGCCGACCGCGGCGTCGAGATCACGTAACGTGATGCCAATTTTCCAATAAAAATCATTTGCTTGGGGTTGATATGGAGCGACCTCTGCGCGATGAAACTCTACGTGACTTTGCTTGCTGCTATACCCGAAAGCTGTTGAGTTGTTCCCGGTAGCGATTGCTTTCATACCGAGGAGGTCGCCGTAAAAGTCGGACAGGCCCGTGAAACTTTGGACACGAAAATGAGGCCCCGTTATCGAATTCATTTTAATCTGACACATCCGTGAGATTTATGTACGTCTCCAACTTACATAATTTTGCGGACTATGGCATAGCTCGGTTTTATCTTTCGTCGCTTAATCTCTATTCTATCAATCATTCAGTAGTAAGAAGCTGTTATCTGAAACAATTCCAGAGTTCGTTTGGGCGCGCTGTCGCGCTTGGGTCGGGGGGAGCCATATTTCCTCTGGCAGAAGAGGCGTGTCATTGAAAACGTTGCGGACTATAGGGGGAGGTGTCGAAGGGGATTTTTTCTTCCCCGATCAGAGACGATACGATCTTCCCGGTAATTCCTCCAAGGGTTAGGCCGACATGCTGATGGCCAAAGGCCAGGATGATGTTTTTATCTCGGGGAGAAGGTCCTATGACCGGTAGAGCATCTGGCATGCTTGGTCGGAAACCAAGCCAGGAGCTTTCTCTCTCGCCCAAATCAGGAAGGGCTTGTTTTGCTGTTTTCTCCAGATAGTTCAGTAATCTATCAGTGTAGTTATTTTGCAATCCGCCGAGTTCAACCGTTCCGGCAATACGGATTTGTTTATCCAGGGGTGTCATGTAAAAGCCCTTTTCGGCCCAGCCCACTGGGCGGGTTAGCTCGGCTTTTGTTGCATCCAACATGATGTGATACCCACGTTCTGTATCCAGAGGCATCTTTCCAGATAGAGAAGGAAGCAAGTCCAGGGCATGAGCACCCGCCGCAATAACGGCTTTGCCTGCGAACAGTGTCTTTCCATCATAGCGAATGCGGACATTCTCTGTGTCGGACTTTGTACCAGTTTTCGTTCTGGTTTCTGTTCTGGTTTTTTGGTCTGTACTGTCGATTGCACTTACATTTCCGGATATGTAGGTTCCGCCCTGCGCCACAAAATGAGCAGTTAGCCTTTCAATAAGCTTTCCGGGAAATAGAAACTGGAAAGCGCGGTCAAAAAACACCCCTTTATGGAACAGATGCTCAAGGCTGGGTTCCATTTCATAGACTTCACCAGCACTAATTTCATGCAAAGATACACCGCGTTCTTGCCGCGCTAAAATATCTGGCCGGGCAGCATCATAACCTTTGGTCGTGTTGTACAGATAGAGGCAGCCTCGGCGTTGAATGAGGTCTGTCGCACCAGCATCTTCGATCAGGGGCATGAGACCGTTCTCGGCTTGGGATAAAATCACGGCCAGCGCGTCGATAATACCGACTACTTTTTGAGGGCGGCAGTTGGACAGGAACTGCGCAAGCCAGGGGATCATTCGGTGAATATAATTCCATTTGATCGCAAGAGGACTGTCTTTACCAAAGATCATGGAGCCCAAGATCATGGAAGGAGCTTGGAAGGGGAGAGAGGGTGAGTTTATGGGGATGCAGGCATAGTCTGCAAAAGTGCACGCGCTGCCACTGGCGGTGCTCTCTCCAGGGGATGACCGATCTATAATACAAACAGAATGGCCGCTTTTTTGTAACCACAAAGCACAAGAGATCCCGACCATTCCGGCCCCGACAATGGCGATATCGTATTTTTGCTTTTTATTACTGGTGGTCATTCAAATCTCATTATCTTAAACAAACTTAATCAGGCAATTCGCAGAGGCTAGTGCCTTTGACGGGATCTCATAAGGGCGAAAAATATTGCTAGGTGGCAAGTTTTTATTGCCGCCCTCATTTTTTCAAGTAAAGATCATTATGGGTGAACGGATAAATCGTGGTCGCGAATACAGAAAGATGAACGGATGAGTTTGAGGAAATCCCTGCCTCCCATGAGCTGCCTAACGGCCTTTGAGGCGGCAGCGCGGTATCAAAATTTTCGTCAGGCTTCTGAAGAATTACATGTGACGCGAGAGGCAATTAGCAGACAGGTTCGGCTGCTTGAAAAATTTGTCGGCAGCGAGCTGTTTGTACGCCACCACACCGGGGTGAAGTTAACCGTGGCTGGAACAAGCCTCTACACCTCCATAACACCGTATTTACAGGGGTTGTCCGAGGTCTTTTCAAATGCTTCTGTACAAACGAATTTATCTGAAGGTCACCTGAAAATCACGACGACGATAAAATTCGCCACTCTTTGGCTTTCCCGGCGGCTTATAGATTTCTATGAAAAATATCCAAATATTAATGTTGAGGTGGTTGTGAACGATCAGATTTTAGATCTGAGTGACGCTGATATTGATCTCGGCATTCGATATGGTGGTGGAAATTGGGATGATACCGATGTCGTCGGAACACTGATCGATTGTGTTCACTATTTTCCAATTTGTAGTCCCTCATTTTTGTCAAAACTACCGAACTCACCAACGGTGGATGACATCGCAAAAACCAGATTGCTTTATTTGACCGGAGATCCGCACGAGTGGGAAAATTGGGATACCTGGTTCAACGAGTTTGGGGGCAGGGTAATCCAAAGCTCAAATATTATCGCCTTTGATAACTACACCAGTATACTTCAGGCTGTGACAGATGGGCACGGTGTGGCGCTGGGGTGGGATGTGGTTGTCAATGACCTGTTAAAAGATGGAACCGTTGTATGTCCCGTAAAAGAAAAAGTGAAAACGGAGCATGGCTATTCTTTGGTAAAGCCAAGCTCTAAAGCAACAAGTAGCGCAATGCAGTTATTTGTGAATTGGCTGTGTGACGAAGTTGAGAAATCCAAAAACAATTAAAAATCAGGTGCTAAAAATTAATGCTAGCAATCCACAAGTAAGTTTAATCCATTAATAAACGGTCTATGACCTTTTTGACTTGTCGTCGTTCTTCTGGTGGATCGAGTTGTTTAGATGCCTGTGCTGCTTGAAGCCAGACGCCATCCATATAGGCTTGCAAGGCACGTCTTGCGACTTCTCGCTCTTCTGGTGGAAGCAATAATTTTAACTCAGCACGAAAGTTACTACGCACTCGGGCGCGGTTGATCTTATGAAGACGGGCGAGAGCATCTTCATAAGGAGCGTTGGCCCAAAATTGGGTCCAGACGCTACATTGTTCGATGGAGAAAAATTTGTTGTCAAAGTTGCTTTGAGCCATTGCAACTAGTCGTTCACGCGGACCAGTCGCATCCGCTAGACGCTCAAGCGTCGCATCACGCAAAATATTCAACAAGCGGCGCATGGTTGCACCCAATAGACCTTCCTTGCTGCCAAAGTAGTAATGAATACTGCCCGCCGCCGTATCAGCTTCTCGCGCGATCTGGATGATGGTTACTGCTGCGTAGCCGTGTTGGTGGATCGCCTTTATGGCAGCATCGATCAGTTCGCCGTGACGGATTTCCTTTATCGGCTTTCGGCCCATTTATTGCTTCCCGTGATTTGCTCTAACTTTTCCCAATACAGAGCATTATTTTCTTTGCTCCGTTATAGATCAAAATACCCCCTCTAAACCAGATAAATTACCGTCGGTTTTGATCGTTTATCCCGCTCTCCTGTTGGGACCTCCTGTCGGGGAGATCCTATAATTTTTTACCTCCTTTACTGATTTATTTGGTGGCTAAGAGCATAGATAGATTGTCCTTAGTCGGATTCATCAACTAAATATTACACCTAGGCGTCATTATTTATCATAAAATTCTCTTCATATATAAATACTTAGCATAAAATATTGAATGAGTATTCAATATTTTAATTAATCAGCCAATTAATATGTTATAATCACTTCTCCAACTTGGAAATGCTGGATAAATATAAGAGACGTTATCTGAAAATTATCTGGTAAATCCGAGGAAATATTTCGCATCGGTAATTAATAAAAAACACTCTAGCAGCCTGTAAATGTGCTGTAACCGGATGTGAGGCTGATAATCGATGATTTAATTTGCGGCCTGTCTTGCGATTTAATTTTCGATCTAACTGACGGTCTTCTTGGGGAGAAGAAAATGACCTTGATATTATCCGCGGGAATTATTCTTGCGTTTGGTTTGATCCTGTTTTGCCTGATCAAATGGTGGAATGTACAGTGTGTTGGGGTTACGCCAGTACATTTATTTACCTTTATTGCGATCCTCTTTACGTCTGGCTTGGATGTTGGCTTGATCATGTTTCCGCTGACAGAGTTTGCGGGCTATGCAGACATTGCCACCAGTCCCGAATATGCCTTTAGTAATCCCTTGGCGATTGAATTTGGCTATTGGGGATTTTTGATTTGGGGATTTTACTTCCTGACCAGTTTTTATTTCTGTGTCGTTGAGCCTCGGGTGAAATTCTTTGAAATCCCGTTTGTGAAAGTGATCAATAACATTGTCATCATTGGCACCTGTGCCTTTACCGCCTATTTGTTCTTGATCAACCTGCCCTGGTACGTGCCGCAAATTGGTGACGGCGAAAGTGTCGTCTTTACCTTCTACATCATTGTGTTCTGTGTGATTTTGGCTGCGGCTTATTCCAGTACGGATATCAAATACGTAAAGATTTTGAGCCTTGCATCGACCTGGATGTTCCTCGGTCTTATTGCTTTGATGTGGGCCAACGCTTCTATTGGGTTGGGAGAATTTGGGACCACAATTGTCATGATTGGCAATTACTTTACCAACATTCATAATTTCGTCCTGCCGCTCAACGATTACCACGAGTTTTATCTCTTCTGGTGGTTCGCATGGAGCATCATGATCGGTCAGTTTACCTCTCGCTTTGTCGGTGGCTTGCGGACTTGGCAGGTTCTGGGTGCTCTGTTGGTGTTCCCATCGATCCCGCTCGCGGTATGGTTTGCGGTACTTTATTATTACCATGCAAACTCTATTGATATTGGCGGGTTCTACAGCCTTGCAATGGTCTTTGTTGGCATTACTTTTGTGATCAACTCACTTGATTCCCTGATCCGGCTCTATTCTGATAACTTGTCGATCACGGTCAGTAAGTTTGGTAAATGGAAGTATATTGCAGGAAACGTCATCGCTCTCTTTGGCCTGACGATCCTGTTTGAGCTCGACTTCCTGCAAATCCAATGGATCGGCGCTCTGGTTATCGGCATCTACTTTGCTTGCCTACTTTATATTGGGATCTTCAAACGCAAGGAAGTTATGGCGATAAAGGCTTCTCCGGAAGAGCGTTTGGTTGACTTCGAAAAAATCGAAACTGTTCACTAGGTCCAATACATCTCGTTGTATTTATCATGAAAAAGCCCTCGATAGTTCGGGGGCTTTTTTGCGTGAAGCCGCTTAGCTTGAACTCAGAGAAAGCCTGGGTTTTAAAACTGTATATCCAAGAAGGAGATAAACATGCCTTATGTGTCGATTGCTCTCATGGCAGGGCGTCCTAAAGAACAAAAACAAGCGGTCGCCCGTCGTCTTAGTAAAGCTATGGAAGAAGAGATGGGCGTAAAGCCGGAGCATCTCTGGATACGATTTGATGATACACCAGCTCATGACTGGTTTACGGGTCCGGACAGTGAGGCGGAAATCTGTAAATAAGGGGAAAAATCTGAGGACGCTAAAACCAAGGACAATGATCACCGGACCTTAAATAAAGGCCGGCGATCATTTCAACATATTTTAACTTGCCGAAGTTTTATTCCGCAGGGGTAGCGGCATCCGCAGAAGGGGTGACGGTATTTTCTGTCACGTTTTCATCTTCCGGTATTGCCCTTGTGATGGTCCAGCCCATAACACCAAAGATGATGGTGACAATCGGCGAAAGCCAGCAGAAGAATGCAAAGGGCAGATAGGCAATTGTTGCGACGCCAAGGGTTGCTGCCTGATAGGCGCCACCGGAATTCCACGGCACCAGATTGGCGGTGACAGTTGCGGAATCTTCCACGGCACGAGAAAGGTTTTCAGGGGCAAGACCACGATCTCGGTAAGCTTGCGCATAGGTACGGGCACCCATAACAATTGCCATGTACTGATCACAGAGGATCAAGTTGGCACCAATGGACGTTAGAACCGTCGAAATGATCAGGGAGCTATCAGTTTTGGCCATTGAGAGAACCTTGTCAGCGATCACTTTCAACTGATTGGTCCGTTCCATCACGCCACCAAACATCATTGCGACGATAATCAGGCTGATGGTGTACATCATGGAATTAAGGCCGCCACGTGATAGAAGTGAGTCAACGTCTTCAATCCCGGTCTCAGAGGCGTAACCGCCAAAAGAAGCGTTGGCGATCGCGCTATAATCTGCTCCCTGCAAACCAATGGCACAGATAACACCTGCTATAACGCCCAAGGTAATACCCGGTATAGCAGGCATCTTGCGGTAAGAAACAAACAAAACCACGAGAGGCGGCAGGATCAATACAGGATTAATGACGAAGTTTTCATCCAGAACCGTCAACATGGTATTGATACGTTCCAAATCTCCATCGCCGCCGCTGTACTGCAGACCGATGACAATTTCGATGATCATGGTTAGACCGAAAGTTACACCCGTGGTGTAGGACATATGCTTTATATGGGTGAAAAGATCGGTCCCCGCCATCGCAGGTGCCAGGTTGGTGGTATCGGATAGCGGAGACATTTTGTCACCAAAATATGCCCCGGATAACACGGCACCAGCTACAAGCGGCAGCGGAAAGCCAAGGCCTGCGCCAACACCCATAAGAGCGACACCGATGGTTCCCGTCGTGCCCCAGCTTGTCCCTGTTGCGAGCGAGGTTAGAGCACAGATAATCAAGGTGGCGGGCAGGAAGATAGCGGGAGAAAGCACGGTCAGGCCGTAGTAGATCAGTGTCGGAACAACACCTGCCAGTATCCAAACACCGATCAAGACACCGACCACTAGCAAGATGATCATCGCGGGTAGGGAGTTTGTAATTCCACGGACCATCCCGTTTTGGATGTTTTGCCAGCTAAAGCCACACCGCAGAGCAACAAGACTTGCGACAATAACGCCGAGTAACATGGGGATTTGCGGATCGAGACCGTAAAACACGATTGATATACTGATGCCAACCACTAGTGAAAAGAGGGAGAGCATTGCTTCCCAGAAGTGAGGCCTTCGGGCGCCCTCGGGTATGTTTGTTTTCATCATTTTGTCCCTGTTAGGTTAAAAGATTTCTTTAGGGAGAGACGCTCTCCCTTTGGTTGATTATTCAAATGTATTCGTGGGTGTTCTTGTTGTTTTTTATGAGGATGTGTCATACGCACGACGTGAAGTGCACAAAAAGTGTTGTGTCTCAGACGGCTTGTTAATTTGTATTATGTTGGGGCAGTGGTTTCCTGTGGGGCGATTGCCTTCAAGAATTTCGTCTTTGAAAGGGATGGAAAGATATCCAAATCCATCAAGCACGAATTGAGTTCATCAGCGGGAATGGCCAAACAATCAATCCATAAATAGTCGTGCGTATGCATTTTAACTGATACCCCCGCTGCCAATCATTTCAATTATATTATTATCAAGTTGGTATGGGTTCTAGTTGTTAAATTGATCAAAATTGCTACCATATTGGCAAATTGAAAGGGAAAATGGTCAAAATGGATAAGCATGATGTCAGCCTTGTCGCTGAACTCCGTCGAAATTCGAGAATATCTTTGTCAAATTTGTCCGCAGCGCTCGGCTTGTCACGGGCCACCGTTCGTAGTCGAATGGACCGCCTGATATCCCTCGGGGTTATCCTCGGATTTACCGTGGTGCTAAAAGAGGACGTTGAGCAAAGCCCAATCAGAGGATTGATGCTTATCGGGATCGAGGGTCGTGGTACAGATCGGATTGCTCACAGGTTAAATGGGATACCTGCGGTTCAGGCCATTCACTCAACCAACGGCAAGTGGGACATGATCTTGGAAATTGGCACCGAAACCCTGGCCGAATTTGATAAAATTCTGAACGATATCCGCCGTGTCGAAGGCATCATGACCAGCGAAACCAACTTACTGCTCGCCACCCGAATGGCGACGTCTAAAAAAACGCTGCAATAACCAAGAAGACAATGAGGGAGAAGTCCGTCTAATCAACAAGAATTTCGATCTATATACTCTATAAAATCAAAAAAAACTGAGTTACTTTATCCTGAAGTCGAATTTGTAACAGTGGCCCTTTACCCTTTACATACATAAAGCCTAAGCTCTTACACTCGATTTATGAACGTATTTTTCAAGCCCAGACGCAGACTTTCAATACTAGGCGAAAAGACCCTCTTGCTATGAAAAGAAGGTCTGCATAAATGAGTATGGTAGCCAGAATTTCTCCCCCCAACGAGACCAAGAACTTTGGAGAGTATTATATGACGGTTTCGGGTGTCAGTTCCAGTGGTCAAGGGCTTCTTCGTGCGGGACTATGGACCCTTTGCGGAGCTCTCTTTTTCTCGTTGATGAATGCAACTGCTAAGTATCTTTCACTTTTGGACCACCAAACGGCATTGGCTACAGGTAGTACTGTACAGATCATTCCGGTTCTTGAAGTGACCTTCGCCCGATACGCTGTCGCGGGTTTGCTAATGCTACCATTCGTGATCGCAAACCCCTCACGTCTTCAGGTCTCCTCTCCTACGCGCTATTTGGCCCGAACCGTAGCTGGTCTTAGTGGGATAGCACTCATGTTCACGGCGGTTCAGACTATTCCTCTCGCATCGGCCACCGCTATCGGTTTTACCAGCCCTATTTTTGCGATGATGTTTGCAGCACTGTTACTAGGGGAACGTATTTTCAAAGTACGATGGATTGCAGCCGTGATTGGTCTTTCTGGTGCGCTCATCATTGCTTCACCTGGACCAACAGTGCTGGCATCTGGTGCGTTAATTGCTCTGGCCGCGGCCGCCTTCATGGGAGCTGAGATTGTCGGAGTGAAATGGCTTGCCCAGACCGCTGATGGAGCGATTACGATCTTATTCTATAGCAATGTAGCTGGATTAATCCTGTCGGGTGTGGCCATGCTTACTGATTTTGTGTGGCCAACATTCGAGCAATCACTTCTTTTAACCCTCATTGGCACCCTTGCGATAGCAGGTCAAACCTGCATTATCCGCGCAGCACGACTTTCGGAAGCGAGCTTTCTCGCCCCGTTTTTTTACATCTCACTACTCTATGCTGCCGTTATTGGTTATGTTGTCTTTGATGAAGTAATCACAATTCCGGTTGCCATCGGATGCTTTGCTATCCTCACGAGCGCAGTCCTCATGATGAACGACCGTCGACCGGATTGTTCCAGGCGTAGAAAAAACATTTAGAAAAAATCTACTAAAGAATTATCCTTGAGTGGATTTTATATAACAAAGTCCGCTCTGATCTATTACCCAAAATGAATAACCGCCCAGATATGGTGAGTTATTGTAAATAATATTAGTGTTGAAAAAGGTAAAGCAGAATGGGCATTTTTGAACGTTTTCTGTCTGTTTGGGTTGGTCTTAGTATTGTGGTTGGGGTCGTGTTTGGTTTATGGCAACCAGATTTTTTTCAAAGAGTTGCTGGATTTGAAATTGCTCACGTCAACATAGTGGTTGCCATTTTTATTTGGGTGATGATTTACCCCATGATGGTGCAAATCGATTTCACCGCCATCAAGGATGTAGGTAAAAACCCTAAAGGTCTGGTGCTCACCATTGTGATTAACTGGTTAATAAAGCCTTTTACTATGGCGGCGTTAGGCTGGTTATTTTTCAATATATTATTTGCCGATTTGGTCGACCCTGCATCAGCACAGGAATATATTGCTGGGATGATTTTACTCGGTGTTGCGCCATGCACGGCAATGGTATTTGTTTGGTCGCAGTTAACCAAAGGTGATCCTAATTACACCTTGGTTCAAGTGTCCGTTAATGACGTTATTATGGTTTTTGCATTTGCGCCTATTTCTGCGTTTTTACTAGGAGTAAGTGATATTCAGGTGCCATGGGAAACGTTATTAATTTCTGTTGTTCTCTATGTGCTGTTGCCGTTAATTGCGGGCGTTGTCACTCGGAAAATCCTGAATAATGGCAATGGTAAAGAGCCATTAAACCACTTTCTATCAAGATTGAAACCTTGGTCCGTTATCGGGCTATTAGCAACCGTTGTATTACTGTTTGGGTTTCAGGCAAATACAATCATATCTGAGCCAGAGACTATTGTTTTAATTGCTGTACCCTTGTTGATACAAACTTATGGAATTTTTATCATTGCCTATCTTGCGGCTAAATGGATGAAGCTTCCGCACAATATAGCCGCACCTGCCTGCCTTATTGGGACATCAAATTTCTTTGAATTAGCCGTCGCCGTTGCAATTTCGCTTTTCGGCTTAAACTCTGGCGCTGCTTTGGCCACAGTTGTTGGGGTATTAGTGGAAGTCCCTGTTATGCTCTCCTTGGTTGCGTTGATTAATCGAACTCAACACTGGTTTAAATGAAATTTATTGCAATAGAGCTATTTTCTAGGATCCAAATACAAGGTCACCGTATCTAGCGCCAACACACGTGCCCGTTTCAACTCGTTTTACAAATGTTTCATTACACTCATATTTTTGAAGTTGACGTATTCAATTTACATCAACGTTGGAGCTTTCCGATGAATCAAGAGGCCAATTATAAAAAATGTAAAAGTCACGTAATGTATTTATTTTACTTAATATTTAAAGAAGAAGTGTTGTTTGGCATACCAGGTTAATCAAGAGTTCTTGCACCTTGAATAGGGATCGATAAACTCACCTGAACGGGTGCCTACGCGGCAGGTCTTTGATAGGAGTAGGGTATCGCTATGGAAAAACGCCATGGATAAACATAATTAGATGAAGATCTTTCTCCGTCGGCTCATTTGGGCGAGCGTGTTTATCGGGTTGGTTTTTCCAGTGACGACGATCCTTATCTATCGGTTACTGCCACCACTGGTAACGCCGCTCATGCTGGTTAGAAACTCTCCCATGCAGTACGACTTTGTTGGGCTGGAGGATATCTCTCCAAATCTTGTTCAAGCGGTTCTGGTTTCGGAAGATCAACGCTTTTGCGAACACGCGGGTTTTGACTGGAGACAAATGGGCATTGTCTGGGATGAGTTGATTGATAACGGGACGGCGTCGCGCGGGGCCAGCACCATCTCTATGCAGACGGCCAAGAACCTGTTTCTCTGGCCTTCTCGCAGTAAAGTCCGAAAAGTTCTCGAGGTTCCGCTTACTCTAATGCTGGAAACGCTGTTACCCAAACGCCGGATTTTGGAACTCTATCTTAATATCGCAGAATTTGGTGACGGGATCTATGGAGCCGAGGCAGCAGCGCAAGCCCACTTTAATCGAACAGCCAAAGGACTAACACGCGGACAGGCTTCTCGTCTTGCTGCGGTTTTGCCCAATCCATTGGACAGAAATGCCGCGCGGCCTAGCCAGAATGTTCAAAAAATTTCCAACCGTATTACGGGGAATATTCGTGTTGCCCCTGCTGCCCTCTGGTCCTGTCTTTAAGCTTGAGTTTCTTTGCAGTAATGCTCTAGATATGGCTTTCAATCTTTTACCGTTGTCCCCTGCAGAAGGTAATAAAATGAGATTTAAAAAGAAGACAATTATCGTAACAGGGGGAAGCTCTGGAATTGGTTTTGGCATTTCCCGTAAATTTGCGCAAGAAGGGGCTCGGGTTGCGATCATAGCCCGAAACGAGAAAAGAGGGATTGAAGCGGTTAGAGAGCTTCAGTCTTTGGGCTATGAATGTACATTTTTTAAGGCTGACATAACCAAAGAGAGCCAGGTAAAGGCCACGATCTTACTCATTGTTGAACAGTATGGTGAACTGCACACACTCGTTAATAATGCAGGATGCGGCCTTATCAACAGCACAATTGAAAGCGCGTCTTCGATCAGTGATCGCCTTAAATTTTATCAAGGTGCAAATTTCAACTCAACATATCTCGTCACAGCGCATTGCCTGCCATATCTCGCAAAAACATCTGGCAGCTCTGTTATCAATATATCTTCTACCGCGGCACAGCATGGCAATTGGGGACTTTATGGTGTCGCAAAGGCGGGGGTCGAAGCATTAACCCGGTCATTCGCGGCAGAAGCGGCGCCTCTCGGCGTTCGTGTTAACTGTGTCAGTCCCGGTTGGATCGAAACGTCTCCCGAGCAAGCTGCCAAGGCACAAGGTGCAGGCTCTTCTGAATGGACTTGCCCTCCGTCTTTGTTGGGGCGCATGGGGGGGCCTGAGGAAATAGCTGGTGCGGTTTGTTTTTTTGCGTCCTCTGATGCGTCCTTTATAACCGGGCAAACACTTGTTGTTGATGGCGGCATGATGATCACGGATTACCCATCCCAATCATCGTTGAATATGATGGAAAACAGAGGCTTTTCACAAGCAGCTAATAAACCTTGAGGCATAAAGTGAAAATGACATCAAAGACTGCCACAAAAATCCCCTTCATAATTCGTAGAATCAAGGCGATGGATGCTGGAATTTATCGCGAATTACGTTTGGAAGGGCTCAAGAACAATCCAGAAGCTTTCGGGGCTTCGTTTAATGACGAGGCTGGTAAGTCGCTGTTTTGGTTCGAAGAATTGCTGGAGAAAAATAACGTACTTGGTGGCTTTACTGACGATGGAACTTTGGTTGGAGTTCTCGGGATTAGGGTATCAGAGGCCGCTAAATTGAAGCATAAAGGCATGCTTTGGGGGATGTATATAAAACCAGAAGTACGCGGAACGGGACTGGCTAAATTATTGGCCGAACGTGTCATAAAACACGCTAAAAGCGTTGTTGAGGAAGTCTTACTTACTGTTGTAGCTTCTAACGTTGCTGCGGTGAAGTTGTATGAAAGGCTGGGGTTTAAGGAATATGGACTGGAGCCCAAGGCCTTAAAAATCGGAACTGAATATCATGATGAATTACTGATGCGATTGCCTTTTCAAAATTAAGTCGTCAGCCTTGTTGTGGTGAGTAAAAGATAAAATTATGATTAAGGTACTGAAAGCCAAGTTTGTACTTTTCATACAACTAGTGTCGGTTTTGCGCTTGTGCTCATTTTCAAATTTTGACACCATCCCCGCGATGGTTCCTGGATATCTAAGCTGAATCCGGGATGAAAAGGGAATGCGGTGAGGTGTAACCTTATTGGTGCCAATTCCGTGACTACCCCCGCAACTGCCCCGCAACTGTATGTGGTTAGCCGCTCTGAGAGTGCTACTGGATTTATATAATATGGGAAGGGTCAGAGAAGCTTTGATCCACGAGTCAGGAGACCTGCCATCGTGTTATTAACTCAAACCGGGCGGGCTGCCTCGGAAAGGATGGTCGGCATGGAGACAGGCTTGTTTGCGTTACATCACATCGGTTTTCGATCCTCCTTGCGCGTGCATGGAGGATCTTGAAGCCGGATACATCAAAACAAAGATTACTCTGTAGCTCTGGAAGAACTAAACACGCAGGTTTACCCGCAGGTAATGTGGTGATCTCGCCATTAAGTGTTGCCTACCGCACCACAATCTCGTGAGCCCGACCTCGCTTGAAGTCCAAACTTTATTTAGCCTTCAGCGGACAGATCCTGAGCAATCATCAATGCATTTCCATCGGGATCATAGAATGTAGCCGTGCTGACCATTCCTTCGATAGTCTCCGTCGGACCATCGAACTTAACACCGACCTCCTCTAGAGCACTTCGGGCCGATGCGATGTCAGCAACGCCGAAAACAGGGACCGTATTCCCGGGTGAAGGTTCCGATTGTTCACCTAAACCAAGCATCACGTCGGCGGTCTTCGTCTGTAATTCGCTCCATCCTGCTTCATCGGCGTGATACAGGACCTCGAACCCGAGAATGTCCGTGTACCATTTTGCGCTGGTGTGCCTGTCTCGCACCGACAGGGCGAGCGTTATTGTGTTTTCAAGTGTGATAACGGACATGGGGCTCTCTCTTTTTCCAATTGGACTTTCTCTTTTTCTAAAAGTATATATACTATACTATATGGACATAAAAGTACTTGTCAAATTGACGTCGAGAGCGTGGTCGTTGAAGGTCCTTGCGCTGATGTATGAAGGGGTGCCGGGACGGCAGGCCCCTTTGCTTGCGGCTTCGGGTGCTAGTCGAACGGCTTTCGTGCATTCACTTTGTTACTTAGAAGATTTGGGCCTTCTGGAACGCAACCCGGGGCATGGCCATCCGCTCCGGCCAGAGTTTCGCCTAACGCCGGCTGGGCAGACATTGGCACCCATCGCTCATCAAATAGAAGCAGCCGTGCGAGATGAAACCGGAGCAATTCTGTTAAGGAAAATGTGGACCGTTCCGCTGCTGGCCGTGGCGAAAAGGCCAAAAGTCTTTTCAGAGTTAAAACGCGAGTTGAAACCAATAACGGATCGCGCTCTATCAAAGTCACTCCGTGAACTTGACAACCAAAATTGGATTGAACGTTCTGTGAATGTGGAACTGCGCCCCCCACGTCCCTATTATCAAGTCGTCAACGAGGGAGCGCAAATCAGTCATGTGATTGGCCTGCCTGGGTGAGGATCGGCCGATCGATATTTCCAAACAGTCGACTCTATCAAAGTCAGATTCCATTGAAATTGTAGTCGTAATTCAAGCAAATCAGGAGGATTTGTCGCTGTTACATTTCTATATCTGGTTTGAAACGACATTTTTCGAAAAAATAACTCTCTGATTAATTTGCGTATAATAGGGTTAAAACGCGTCGGTTTTGCGCTTGTGTTTCCCAATAAATTTTGTCACCATCCGTGCGATGGTTCCTGGATATCTAAGCTGAATCCGGGATGAAAAGGGAATACGGTGAGGTGTAACCTGTTAGGTGCCAATTCCGTGACTGCCCCCGCAACTGTATGTGGTTAGCCGCTCTGAGAGTACCACTGGATTTATAAAATCTGGGAAGGTTCAGAGAAGCTTTGATCCGCGAGTCAGGAGACCTGCCATCGTGTTATTAACTCAAACCGGGCGGGGTGCCTCGGAAAGGATGATAGACGTGGCGACAGGTTTGTTTGCGTCACATCACATCGGTTTTCGATCTTCCTCGCGCGTGCACGGAGGGTGCCATGGAACTGATTGCGCGATATCGAATTTACTTATCCAAATCCTATAAAGCTTTTGTACACCAAACCTTTGGCAAGTTTCTAGAGATAGATGATCACTTTCTTTTTGGAGATGACATTGCTATTGTGCTTGAATAAGAATGGTTATGTTATAACATAACGTAACTTACGTGACGTACATTAGATAAGAAATCCTATCATATGAAGAAAACGGCTTTAGAAGCCCGTAATCTGTCCTGGGGACCGAGCGGGCGCGATGTCATCTTGCATGAAACCAGCTTTAAAGTTGGTGCTGGGCGCATTCTTGGGGTTGTTGGCCCCAATGGCGCGGGGAAATCAACCCTGTTGCGGCTGCTTTATCGCTTTTATCGTCCAAGGACAGGCCAGGTCTTGGTTGGTGGTGATGATATCCAGACCATGGGTGCGCGTTCCGCTGCGCAATGCATTGCCGCGGTGCTTCAGGAACAACCCACAGATTTTGCCCTCACTGTACGGGAGATCGTCGCGCTTGGTCGCACTCCACATCGCAGAGGGTTGTCTGGCAATGGGGCGCGTGATGCCGAGATCGTAAGCTCGGCACTCTCTAAACTGGATCTGCTTGAGTTTGCCAATCGCTCTTTTGGCACTCTTTCCGGGGGCGAAAGGCAGCGGGTCATGGTCGCTCGAGCACTCGCGCAAGAACCCCAGATCCTCATTCTTGATGAGCCGACAAACCACCTTGATATCCGGCATCAACTCGAAGTGCTCACATTGATATCAGGATTAGGGCTGACCATCATCACCAGCGTGCACGATTTGAACTTGGCTATCGCTTACACCGACGATGTCTTGGTTCTGGCTGGGGGACATAGTCTCGCTTTTGGTCCTGCTTCAACGGTGTTGAGCGAAGAGCTCGTAACGAAAGCCTTTCAAGTTAATGCCCGGATTGAACGGCTGGTACCCAGTGGCCAATCCCACTTTACCTATCATCTTTAAATTTTCAGAATTCTATTATGGAGAACCCAATGCGTAACCTTTCACACTATATCGTCCTATCAGCCCCGGTATTGTCTTTGGGACTTAGCCTTTGTTTGCCGCTGACAACAGCGAGTGCAGCTGACTATCCCGTTACGGTGCAAAGCTGTAACCGCGACGTGGTTTTTGATGCCGCACCAAAAGCAGCCGTTTCAAACGATGTGAACCTGACAGAGATGATGCTTGTCCTTGGCTTGCGCGACAAAATGGTCGGCTATACCGGCATTTCTGGCTGGAAAACCCTGGATGAAAAAATGCGCGAAGGCGTGGCGCAACTGCCTGAACTTTCCCCAAAGTATCCATCGAAAGAAGTGTTGGTTGGGGCTGATGCCGATTTTTACTTTGCAGGCTGGAACTATGGCATGAAGGTTGGCGGTGAAATCACCCCGGAAACTCTGGATCCTTTTGGCATCAAAGTATACGAGCTCACTGAATCCTGTATTCATATCGGCGAAAAACCAAAGGTCTCTATGCAGGATATGTACAACGATATCTTGAACCTTGGCGCAATTTTTGGTGTTGAGGAAAAAGCAGAAATCCTTGTCGCCAGCTACAAAGACGAACTTGATGCTTTTCAGTCCGCTCTGAAAGCTCCTGTGAAACCCGTGCGGACTTTTGTTTATGACAGTGGCGAAGATCGCCCGTTTACAGCCGGGCGTTTTGCCATGCCAACCGCGATGATTGAAGCTGCAGGTGGGCGCAATATCATGGATGATTTTGATAAAAGCTGGGCCAAGGTCGGTTGGGAAGCCGTTGTCGAGCGTAATCCTGAAGTTGTCGTAATCGTCAACTATGGCAATGTCACCGCAGAGCAGAAGATTGAGTTTATGAAAAGCAATCCCGCTTTTGCTGATATTGATGCCGTCAAAAACGATCGCTTTGTGGTGTTGGAATATGTGGAAGCCACCCCAGGTCCGCGTAATATTAATGCCGTTAAAAAACTCGCAACCGCGTTTCAGGCACAGTAGATGAGCTTGAGCAAAATGGAGCGGCCCTTAACAAATGAAAGTATTTTAAGGGGGGCTGTTACGACATCAGAAAAGACTGCCAGGGTTCAAGATCTTTCTGGTCAAAGTATTTCTGGGCATAGTCTTTCCGGACTGGGTCTCACAAGACAAAACCGATCACTTGCTTTTTTATTGGTGGGTGGTGGAGTGTTTCTGGTGTTCTCTATTTGCATTGCCGTCAGTGTCGGGGCCATTTCGGTCCCGATGCCGACGGTATGGGGCATCGTCCTGAATAAGATAATTCCTGGAATGGTCGATCAAAGTTGGTCGGTGGGAAGTGAAGCTATTGTCTGGAATATTCGTTTTCCGCGAACCATTCTGGCGGGCTTAGTCGGCGCTGGGTTGGCCTTGGTTGGCGCAACACTTCAGGCCGTAACCCGCAATCCCCTGGCTGATCCTCATTTGCTTGGCATTTCATCCGGCGGGGCTTTTGGCGCCATACTTGCGCTGTTACACACAGGATTGTTCCTTGGCCTTCTAACTGTACCGCTTCTTGCTTTTCTCGGCGCACTCTGTGCTTCCGCCATGGTCCTTGGAGTGTCACGTTTGGCCTCGGCGACGTCGGCCGACCGTCTTATTCTTGCTGGTGTTGCGGTCTCGTTTGTCGTTATGGCAGCGGCCAATGTGTTAATATTTTTGGGTGATCCCCGCGCCACGCACACGGTGGTGTTCTGGATGTTGGGTGGTCTGGGCCTCGCGCAGTGGTCTCAACTGATGTATCCGTTGGTTATTTTAGTGTTTTGCAGTCTGTATTTCTGGATCAAATCTAGTGATCTCAACGCCATGACGGTGGGGGATGAAACCGCTTCGACCCTGGGTATTTCTGTAGCGAGATTTCGGCTGACGATCTTTATTGTCGGCGCACTGATTACTGGTGTAATGGTCGCCTTTTCCGGCATTATCGGCTTTGTCGGCCTGATGATCCCCCACATCGTACGTATGATGGTCGGTGGCGATTACAAACGCGTATTACCAATCTCAGCCCTTATCGGGGTGATCTTCCTGATCTGGTCGGATGTTGCCGCCCGTACCATCATGGCACCAGAAGATATTCCAATCGGCATCATCACCGGGCTGGTCGGGGGGCTATTTTTCATTTGGTTGCTTGGCCGTCGAAATAAAATTTAAATTTTTTCTTCAATAATGCCGAATTGGCTTTTTCAACCCATCGAAAATCGTAGATAAAATATTATAAGAGGTACTTGAGGGCGTCGTGAGGCGCTCCATTTCAAATTTGCGCTTATAAATAGTAATCTCGGTCCCAAAACCACGATTTCGTAGCGGTGGTATGGCTTTTCTTGCGACAGTTTGTGTGGTGTTGCGCGTTTAACTTTGTGGGACGGCGAATGGCAAACAAGTTACTTTTTCGCAGAGGTACAAAGTTATGAGACGTATTGGTTTGATGTTGGTTTCTTATTGGGCGCTCTTTTGGTTCATCAATGGCATCGACAAATTTATCCATCGAACGGACCTGATGTTCTTCACCTGGCACGGAAAAGACAGGCACGAACAGTTTGTCGGCTATTTTTCCAACATGAACATATCTATCGATTGGGTTTCTCCAGTCTTGATCGGTGCAGGGATTTTGGAAATCGCGGTGGCGGCCGTTCTTGTCTATGGTTTGTGGCAATCAAAAAAGGGATGGCTGTGGAGCGAAATTGGGTCTTATCTGGGTGGGGCAGTGTTCATAGGTTTCTGTGTGTTTGACATGGTTGCTGGGGATCGCGCTGAGCTTTTGGAACACTCAACCTACCTTATTCTCTTGGCGGTAACTCTGTTTGTTATAGACCAGAGCAAAACAAATTCAAAACAAGCGTTAATTCAAAGCTAGACTTGTTTTGATTTACAACACCTCTGCATCTGCATTGATTTTAAGGCCAGCTTGCCTGATAAGAAAGTGCAGGTGCAGAGGCTATAGGATTTAAAGGTAACCGTGTGAGGGGACTACGATCTCGGTAACCACCTGCTTGGTATAAACTATTGCTTAATAACGGTGGGTTATATTATGAACTGCGTGGGTTGCATTTCGTTAGGGACAAGGCAAAGGCTCCTCGGTGATTGAAACAAACGACCATTACCTTAAAAAAGAACTCTACGACCTCGTCCAAAAAGACCCTGCCATTTTTGAGTTCGTCCAAAATGGATCACTCGACGGAATATGGTATTGGGATCTTGAAGATCTTGATCAGGAGTGGCTTAGCCCTCGTTTTAAATCATTTTTTGGCTATGCGGATCACGAGATGGAGCATTCTCCTCTTTGGTGGCAGGAGAATATTTACAAGGAAGATCTGGCGTTAGCGCTGGATAACTTCGAAAAGCATAAGGCAGATCCCAATCACCCCTATGATCAAATCGTTCGCTATTATCATCGCGACGGATCCACGGTGTGGGTGCGGTGTCGCGGGCTGATTATTAGAGGTGAAGATGGTAGTGCGACAAGAATGCTTGGTGCTCACACCGATATAACTGAAATAATGCGATTAAAACAAGATTCCGAACGTGCCAATAAACGTCTGGAAGAAGCTAACCAAGAGCTAACACGCCTTAACGAGCAAAAAGACAAGTTTTTCGAAATTATTGCTCATGATCTCAAAACACCTTTCAATGCTTTGTTGGGGATATCAAATTTACTGGCCCATGAGTCCGAAAGTTTAGACGCTGAAGAAGCTCATGAATTTGCGCTGTTAATTCATAGTGCTGCGGATGAAGCCTATAAACTATTACAGGATCTATTGGAATGGTCTCGGCTGAAACTGGAACGGATGGAATTCCATCCCGAATCTTTTGACCTCAATGATCTTTGCTATGCCAATTTTCGGCGTTATCAGGCCGCAGCAACCATAAAAAAAATTACAATACAGGGAGGCGTACCTTCTGATTTGTTGGTCAAAGCTGACCAGCGCATGATTGACACCGTTCTTCGAAATCTTCTCAGTAATGCGATAAAGTTCACCCGAGAAGGAGGCACCATTACGATCGAAGGGCACGCTCAGGCAGGTTTTATTGAAGTCTTTGTCAGGGACACGGGCGTTGGTATTCCAGAAAAAAAACTAGAAATTTTATTTGATTTCGGGGTTAAAACATCAACCCCTGGTACCGCCGGAGAACCCGGAACTGGTCTCGGTCTTTCTCTTTGCGAGGCCATGATTGCACAACATGGTGGCCATCTGCGTGTCGAAAGTACTGTTGGGGAAGGTTCCGTATTCAAATTCAACCTGCCGCTTTCGTAAAACAGGCGTTAGAATTCTGGTCTTATAAAATCTGCCCTCCTGTATTAATTTTGCTATACAGCGAGGATCAATCTAGGCATGGTTCTTCCGACAATATGCAGACAATATATCGGGACAAAAATGAGACGATGCTGACGATACTTATTCTTGAATCAAACTCACCAGATATCATAGATCGTGCCCGCTCAGATCAAAGAGCTACCGCGGCCGATTATTATGAGGCGGCTTTAAAAGCCAATAAGCCCGATGTCTGCGTTCGCGTGGCAGAGCCTTATCGCAATGCATTTTCTCAAAAGGATCTTGAGGGCGTCGACGGTGTTGTCTTTACCGGCGCGGGTGTTGCTTGGTCAACGGATGCACCTGAAGCAGCCGACCTACGCACAGCTGGTGAAATGGTGTTTCAAGCGGGCCTTCCGACCATAGGGTCTTGTAATGGTTTGCAACTGGCGGCGACACTGCTGGGAGGGGCTGTTGGGGCTTCGCCTAACGGGATGGAAATAGGTCTGGCTCTCGATATTAAACTGACCCCTGAAGGGTATAAACATGCCATGATGGCTGGTCGCCGCGATGGTTTTTGTGTTCCCTGCGTCCACCGGGATGAAGTGCAACGCCTTCCTGATGGCGCAACATTGATCGCTGGCAATGAACACTCCCCGGTTCAAGCGATGATATATCACGCAAATGGGGTGAATTTTTGGGGCATGCAATATCACCCTGAATTACCGCCGCCAGCCATTGCTGATTATGTAAAAGACGCTCGGGGTATTTTTGGACTTGCCAAGAACTTGGCCGAAGATTTACTGGTCGCGGAAACCGATCCAGCTGCCGCCACACGTCTAGGCAGCACCCCTGAAGATTTACGAGAAAGCGTGAGAACCACAGAGCTCGTAAATTGGCTGAATTACTGTTCTGGTGCTCGGTAAAATAGCGCCCGGTATAATATCGCCAATGCCAAAAAGCTGACGCGTCGGTTTAATCTTCGACTTCACATAATATGTTCTGGTCGAATGATACTGGACCCATCAATTGTGGACTAAGTAAGGCTTGACCTTCCCCTAACTGGAAAGCTTAAAACCAGCTCTTCAGAGCATGATGCTCTCGTGGTGGTCTGGGTTTGGAGCCTGAGATGGTTTGGGGAATATGAAAAAGCTTCATCTGATATTGGCTTTGAGTGTCGGCATTATATTTGTTGTCCTTGGGCTCAGCGGATCGCTGCTGGTTTTCCGTGCAGAGCTGCGACAAGCTGCGGCTCCCTCCTTGGAAGCTTTTGATCTGGATGCTGAAATTCTAGATGTCGACCAGATGGCTGCGAAGCTATCTGGTCAGTACAACGCGTTTGAGTTGCGTTCGGTTGTTCTCCCCCGGACGCACCAAGATCCTTATGTGTTCAGTTTTAGGTATGAAACGGGTGGTAACCACCAGCTGGAAAAGCTCTTTGTCGATCCAACAACAGGTGAAACCAAGTCCGTCGATCAACATCAATCCGTGCTTGAGGCGTGGATTTATCAGCTCCATGCCAATTTGTTTTTATCTGCCCGTGGTAACCAACTGGTTGGTATCTTTGGGCTTCTCTCTCTGATCTTAATCGTGCTCGGGCTTATGCTTTGGGCGCGAAGCCTTCGCGGCTCAGGTTTACGTGGGGTTGGTCTTCGGGGTTTAAAAAGATCCCTTTGGATACCACGACAGGCAAAGGGCAATGCGCTTTTATCTGGAGTGCACAAATTATCTGGTCTGTATCTTTCCCCCTTGTTAGTGCTTCTCGTCATTACAGGCACGACGCTGGTCTTTCGAGAAAACTTCATTGATCCGCTAGAATCCTCAAGGGCAACACCAAGACAAACCACTACTCTGGGAGACAACCACGTCAATGATCCGTCGAAAACCTGTGTGCGGATGGCGGGGGTTGAAGAGTATATTTATGAGGCTGAGAGTACTTTCCCAGAGGCAATTGCAACTTTTGTTCAGTTGCCCCGTCGTGCTGGACGTCCGGTGGAAATAACACTGCGGCACTCCAGTGAGATTTCTTCGCCACTGGGGCTGACAAAGGTAATGCTTGATCCCCGTTGTGGCCAAGTTCTCAAGACTCTCGATGGTCGCAATCTCAACCTGAGCCAAACTCTCACCGAAACCATAGTGGCCCTGCACAACGGCTCCTTCTTTGGCCCGGCTGGTCGCTTACTCTACCTCATCCTCGGATTGACCCCCTTATTCTTCCTTGTAACGGGCACACTCTTCTGGCTGGGAAAGAAAAGACGCAAAACCGAGACAAGTAGAACAATACAATCTGAGTACCTTTAAGGTTTGGGCGCGATTGGACATTCTAAACTTTAACTAGATGATAGCTCATCCGTCATATCAGTAAGCCATTTCAGGAACGGGGCTTTATTTCGGTCTGAGAGGAATTTTTCCCTGAACAGGCAGTGAAATCCTGGGCCTTCCAAGGTGTGATCTCGGCAGAGTTGGACCAGAAGGCCCTGGGCGATGTCATCTGAAACAAGTACATGGGGCGCTAAGGCAATGCCGAGACCGTTGATCGCGGCTTGCAGGCTGAGAAAGAAGTGATCGTAATATTGCCCGATTAATGTTTGCGGAGTGGCGATTTTAGCGTGTTTAAACCAACGGCTCCAGGCATCCGGGCGGCTATTCAAATGCAGTAGGTTTCCGGATTTTTTAAGATCTTTGGCACAGGTTAAGCTTTCTATGCCTGACAATTTGGGAGAGGCGACGGCAATCATGATATCGTCTAAAAATTTACGACATTCGTGTCCCGGACGTTCCATATGATCCCTACGGATGACAACATCGAATGTGTCGTGAAGGTCGTCGATGGTATCGAGCGCCGAGGTGACAATATTTATTTCGGTCTTGGGATGTGCGGCTTGAAAAGAGGGCAGGTTGGGGATTAACCAGCGCATGGCGAAGGAGGGCGTCGTATTTACGCGTATCGCAGCATTGTGAGCGGGACTTGCCATTTGTTCCGAAGCCAATGCCAAACGATCTAGACATGCCCGGACATCTTCTAAATAGGCCCGTGCGGGGTGAGTTAACTTCAAAGAACGGCCCTGTTTCTCGAATAGATGCTTTTGAAAATAGGCTTCCAAAATTCGAATTTGCTGACTGACGGCACTGACGGAGACATTCAACTCTCCCGCAGCCAGGGTGAGGCTTTCATGGCGGGCGGCGGCTTCAAAGGTTTTAATGGCTTTTAACGGCGGTAGTTTACGCATTTCAATTCTAACTTTTAAGAAAAACTTCAACGTTATTAGATTATTTGAAATTGTTATCCAAAATCAAGGATCTTATTTTACAGATGTTATCCTGTCTCTTATACACATCTCCGAGCCCACGAGACCGAGGCT
>OJDH01000287.1_pt1 | contig 28983 bp, 22 predicted proteins | sample 1592761 | NCBI WGS metagenome assembly OJDH01 (sample SAMN05416855, study PRJEB24817) | seawater metagenome | isolation source: Sea water | place: Canada:Atlantic | collected 2013-11
TAGTTTGCCAAAAAACACTCTGAGTAGATCAACTTCTTATACTGATTGGTATAATTATAAGGGAGCGTAAGCGGTAACCTTCTTTTGTGGGCAAGTATGACGCTGGATAGGGGATCGGGAAAAGTGGCTCTATTTTTAAGGAAATGCCTATTCAGTAACCGAATGAATATGAGGACGCGGTCAAAATTAAGGCATAAAAAAACCGCCGAAGGGCGGTTTTTTCTATCTATCAGCCTAAGCAGGCTGAAGGATTATTATAAGCTAGCGGCAGCACGTAGTGCTTCAACTTTATCAGTACGTTCCCATGGGAACTCATTGCGTCCGAAGTGACCATATGCAGCTGTAGACTTATAGATTGGGCGAGCCAAATCTAACATCTCAGTTAATCCGTATGGACGTAGGTCGAAATGCTGGCGAACCAATTGAATCAATAGCTCTTCAGACACCTTGCTAGTACCGAATGTTTCGATACTGATTGATGTTGGCTCTGCAACACCAATTGCATAAGACACTTGAAGCTCACAACGGTCAGCAAGACCAGCAGCAACGATGTTTTTAGCAACGTAACGGGCTGCATATGCCGCACTACGGTCAACCTTTGATGGATCTTTACCTGAGAATGCACCACCGCCGTGACGAGCCATGCCGCCGTATGTATCAACGATAATTTTACGACCAGTTAGACCACAATCACCTACTGGACCACCAATAACAAAACGGCCGGTTGGGTTGATGAAATACTTAGTGTCTTTGTTTAACCACTGCTCTGGTAGCACTGGCTTGATGATGGTTTCCATCACGCCTTCGATAAGGTCTTTTTGATTAATACTTTCGCAATGCTGGGTCGATAGAACAATTGCATCGATACCAACAATTTTATTGTCTTCGTATGCAAAGGTCACCTGACTCTTGGCATCTGGGCGTAACCAAGGCAAGACTTTGTTCTTACGTACTTCAGACTGACGCTTAACGAGTGCGTGAGCATAAGTAATCGGTGCAGGCATGAATACATCAGTTTCATTGCTGGCATAACCAAACATAAGACCCTGATCACCAGCACCCTGTTCTTTAGGGTCTGCGCGATCAACACCTTGGTTAATGTCTGGAGACTGCTTACCAATCACGTTTAATACAGCACAAGAATCAGCATCGAAGCCCATGTCTGAATTGATGTAACCAATGTCACGAACGGTCTTGCGGGTGATCTCTTCTATATCTACCCAAGCTGAAGTAGTGACTTCACCACCAACCATGACCATACCAGTCTTCACGTATGTTTCACACGCAACACGAGCTTTTGGATCTTGCTCTAGTATTGCGTCTAATACCGCATCAGAAATCTGATCGGCGATTTTATCAGGATGACCTTCTGAGACTGACTCAGAGGTGAACAAGTGCTTTGCCATGGTGGGGATCTCGTCGTTAAGCAATTTGAATGTATACCCAAGCTATCAAGCCACAATTTGCGGCGAATACACCTTCTGCTTAGGCTGAACCTTGCATCATGAAGCCGTTTGGGTATAGAAGTATCTACATCTAGACGGCTATTTTAATCCATTATGGCAGCCTTATCACCCCCGATGACGAATTATTCCTCGAAATTGTGACATTAGGTATATTATTGGAAGTCTATTTTTGTTAATAATTCATATTTATCAATCAATTATCATGAGTTTTGTTCGAGGTGTTTTATTTGATATATTTTTAATACGCGAGTATGCAGTTTAAGATGTAGGGGGATTTATTAACAAAAATGTGTGTTTAAGTGAAGAAAATGACCATAACCGCAATAAACATTTGCGTCGGCATGTTATGTAGGCGAAAATATGGCTCCCAAATTTGCCGTAGAGCATCGATGTTTTCATAAGTGCTGAACGATATAGTGCTCGTTGCTCTAGACCTCAAAAAAACAAGCAGGAGAGAGCATGTCATCTCGTAAAGAACTCGCAAACGCTATCCGCGCATTAACCATGGATGCCGTTCAAAAAGCCAATTCAGGTCACCCAGGTGCACCAATGGGGATGGCTGACATCGCTGAAGTGCTTTGGAACGATTTCCTTAAGCACAACCCAAATAACCCTGAGTGGGTTGATCGTGATCGTTTTGTTTTGTCAAACGGTCATGGCTCTATGCTTATATACTCTTTGCTTCATCTGACAGGCTATGCACTGCCTATCGAAGAGATTAAGAATTTCCGCCAGTTACACTCAAAGACGCCTGGTCATCCTGAATACGGTTACACTCCAGGTGTTGAAACGACTACCGGTCCGCTAGGTGCTGGTATCAGTAATGCTGTTGGTATGGCGATTGCTGAAAAGACGTTGGCTGCTCAATTCAACCAACCAGGTCACGACATTGTTGATCACTTCACATACTGTTTCTTAGGCGATGGCTGTCTAATGGAAGGTATCTCACACGAAGCGTGTTCACTTGCTGGTACGTTAGGCCTAGGTAAGTTAGTGGCATTTTGGGATGACAACGGTATCTCTATCGATGGTCATGTTGAAGGTTGGTTCACTGACGATACGCCTAAGCGTTTCGAATCATACGGCTGGCATGTGATTGCTAACGTCGATGGCCACGATAGCGATGCGATTCGTGCGGCAATCGAAGCAGCTAAATCAGTGACTGATAAACCAACAATGATCTGTTGTAAAACCACGATTGGTTTTGGTTCGCCAAACAAATCTGGTAGCCACGATTGCCACGGTGCACCACTGGGTGATGCTGAAATCGCTGCTGCTCGTGAGTTCCTTGGTTGGGATCACGCTGCTTTTGAAATTCCAGAAAATGTTTACGCAGGTTGGGATGCCAAAGAAGTTGGTCAAACTAACGAAGCTAACTGGAACGACAAGTTTGCTGCTTATGAAGCTGCTTTCCCTGAGCTTGCTGCAGAATACAAACGTCGTGTGATCACTGGTGACTTACCTGCTGATTTTGAAGAGAAGGCACAAGCTTTCGTTCAAGAATGTCAGGATAAAGCTGAAGGGATCGCAAGCCGTAAAGCATCACAAAATGCCATTGGTTTCTTTGGTAACATGTTACCTGAACTACTTGGCGGCTCTGCTGACCTTGCAGGTTCTAACCTGACACTTTGGTCTGGTTCTAAAGGTATTCAAGAGGATCCAGCTGGTAACTACATCTACTACGGTGTACGTGAATTTGGTATGAGCGGTATCATGAATGGTGCATCACTTCACGGTGGTTTCATCAACTACGGCGCGACCTTCATGATGTTTATGGAGTATGCTCGTAATGCGGTACGTATGTCAGCATTGATGGGAATTCAAAACGTTTTCGTTTATACCCATGATTCAATTGGTCAAGGTGAAGATGGTCCAACTCACCAGCCAGTAGAGCAACTTGCTAACCTACGTATGACACCAAACATGACTGTTTGGCGTCCATGTGATGCGGCTGAAACTGCTGTGTCTTGGAAGTCTGCTATTGAGCGTCGTGATGCACCAACATCATTGATCTTCAGTCGTCAGGGTCTTAAGGCTCAAGCACGTACAGCTGAGCAGTTGGCAAACGTAGCAAAAGGTGGTTATGTACTGAGTGATTGCGCTGGTACTCCAGATCTAATCCTTATTGCAACGGGCTCAGAAGTTCAACTTGCGATTGATTCTGCTGCTGCATTGACAGAGCAAGGTCAGAAGGTTCGTGTGGTTTCTATGCCTTCAACTAACGAATTCGATAAGCAAGATGCTGGGTATAAAGAGTCTGTACTTCCACGTGCAGTGACTAAGCGTGTTGCTATCGAAGCGGCTCACGTTGATTTCTGGCATAAGTATGTTGGTTTTGACGGTGCTGTTGTTGGTATGTCAACGTTTGGTGAGTCAGCACCAGGTGGCGACTTGTTGAAGTACTTTGGCTTTACCGTTGAAAACGTTGTTGCAACAGTTAACGGTCTATAAGCACTTTGTACTAAAGCTGCAGATGATCCATTGGTTATTCAATTAATGGATCCACTTCGTTATCACATCGATTGATTTTTTATGATGTGAAATAAATACTAAGGTTTTACTTTACGTATTTATGGTACAACGGCTTATCTATGATACAACGGCTTACCTATGATGGTAGGCCGTTATTGTATTAAAAATTGAGCTTAATAGGGATAGAGATAGGTCTATGATTAGAGTCGCAATCAATGGATATGGCCGTATCGGTCGCTCAATTCTTCGTGCTGTTTACGAAACAGGTAAACGTGCTCAAATTCAAATCGTTGCTATCAACGAACTCGCTAAACCCGAAGCTATGCTTCATCTCACCCAATACGATACCACTCATGGTCGTTTTCAATCTCAGGTGCAGTTAGATGCTGATGGGAAAAAAATGTTGATCGGTGATGACGCCATTACACTTTTACATGAAAGTGATCCTAACAAGCTGCCATGGGCTGAGATGGATATCGATATTGTTTATGAAGCGACAGGTGTGTTGTCTGATAGAGAAAGCTGTGAGGCCCATATTCATGCTGGCGCAAAACAAGTTCTTATCAGTCATCCTTCATCGAGTGATGTCGATGCGACCATTGTTTACGGTGTGAATCACCACCTTCTTAGGCCTGAGCACACTGTAGTATCAAATGCTTCATGTACCACTAACTGTATTGTGCCAGTTATCGAAGTATTGGATAAACACTTTACGGTTAAAAGTGGCGCTATCACCACCATTCACTCTGCGATGAATGATCAGCAAGTTATCGATGCTTACCATGATGATCTGCGCCGAACGCGTGCAGCGGGTCAGTCTATTATTCCGGTGGATACTAAATTGGCGCGGGGAATAGAGCGCATACTCCCACACATGAAAGACAAGTTTGAAGCTATCTCTGTGCGCGTGCCAACCATTAATGTCACGGCTATCGATGTCTCGGTTACTATTGATTCAAAAGTAGATATAGCGCTGGTAAATCAAGTGCTTTGTGATGCTTCTAAGGGCCTTTATAAAGGTGTTTTAGGGTATACTAACGAGCCGCTTGTATCTTGTGATTTTAACCATGATCCCAGATCCAGTATCGTCGACGGAACTCAAACACGAGTCAGTGACGGTCATCTCGTGAAGCTGCTTTTATGGTGTGATAACGAGTGGGGGTTTGCCAATCGTATGCTGGACACCAGTTTAGAGATGATAAAGGCTAAAAGAAGGTCCTAGGATTAGAGAAGGTTCGAGGTTCTAGCAAAAGAAGGTCTTGGCTAAGATGGAAAACAAAAAATTAGAAAGATTAAGCCTGGTGTTGTTTATTGTGCAGAACCTAGAACCTAGAACCTAGAACCTAGAACCAAATAATTTTACTGATGGCCTGGTGTTGTGTCCCGGCGGTCAGATAACCCGTTTAACTTTTAACTTTTAACTTTTAACTTTTAACTTTAACTTTTAAGCATTTAAGGAAACATACAATGGCTATTATCAATATGTCAGAATTAGATCTACAAGGTAAGCGTGTGCTTATTCGTGAAGATCTTAACGTGCCAGTCAGCGACGGTGTTGTGACCAGTGATGCACGTCTACGTGCTGCACTGCCAACCATTAAATTGGCGCTAGAGAAAGGAGCGGCTGTGATGGTTATGTCGCACCTTGGACGTCCAACTGAAGGTGAGTTTAATTCAGAGTTTTCTCTTCAGCCTGTTGTCGATTACCTGACTAAAGCCCTCTCTTGCCCAGTGCGTTTAGCTGCAGATTACCTTGACGGTGTTGAGGCTAATGTCGGTGAAGTCGTGGTGTTCGAAAACGTACGTTTTAATGTTGGCGAAAAGAAAAACGATGAAGCACTCGCTAAAAAGCTAGCTGCACTGTGTGATGTGTATGTGATGGATGCTTTTGGCACCGCACACCGTGCACAAGCATCGACTCATGGCGTAGGTCTTCATGCACCAATCGCGTGTGCAGGTCCTTTGCTTGCAGGTGAACTTGAAGCTTTAGGTAAGGCGATGGACAATCCAGCTCGTCCGCTTGTGGCGATTGTGGGTGGCTCTAAAGTATCGACTAAACTGACGGTACTAGAGAGTCTATCGACGATTGTTGATCAGCTTGTTGTGGGTGGTGGCATCGCTAACACCTTTATTGCAGCAGCGGGTCATGAAGTCGGTAAGTCACTTTATGAAGCAGATCTTATCGAAGAAGCTAAGCGTTTGGTTGCCAATGCTAAGAGTCGTGGTGCTGATATTCCGGTACCGACTGATGTCGTGGTTGCTGGTGAGTTTAGTCCTACAGCAAATGCTACGCTAAAAGGTGTTAGTGAGGTTTCTGCTGATGAGATGATCTTTGATATCGGACCTGATAGCTCGCAAGCTTTGGCTGAAATCTTAAAGAATGCTGGCACGATTGTATGGAATGGCCCAGTGGGTGTGTTTGAGTTTGATCAGTTTGGTGAAGGTACCAAGCGTATCGCACAAGCGATTGCCGATTCAAATGCATTTTCTATCGCCGGTGGTGGCGATACGTTAGCTGCAGTAGACAAATATGGTATTGCAGATAAAATTTCATATATCTCTACTGGTGGTGGCGCTTTCCTTGAATTTTTAGAAGGTAAGGAACTTCCTGCGGTAGCTATGTTAGAATCTCGCGGAAAATAGTGAACATCAGTCGATTTATCGTCAAAAAATAGCAAAAATAATGATAAATAGATGTTAAATCGACATATAAAAAGAAACCGTGTTCTGGCTCTAATTTACTGTTAACTAAGTTAAGCGGAGTCAGAACATAAAATTCAATCCAAACGATAGCGACCTCGGTGGCGGAAGCCACCCTATTATTGGAGTAAAAAATGGCTTTAATTTCCCTACGTCAAATGCTTGATCATGCTGCAGAACATAATTATGGTGTTCCAGCTTTTAACGTTAACAACCTTGAGCAGATGCGCGCAATTATGCAAGCTGCCGAAGCGACTGATAGCCCTGTGATTGTTCAGGCATCTGCGGGTGCTCGTAAATATGCACGTCCTCAGTTTCTGAAATACCTGATGGCTGCGGCGCTCGAGCAATATCCAGATATTCCAGTATGTATCCACCAAGATCACGGCACAGATCCTGATATCTGTCAGCGTTCTATTCAGCTTGGCATGTCATCAGTGATGATGGATGGCTCTTTGATGGCTGATGGTAAAACGCCAGCATCTTATGATTACAACGTTGATGTTACGCGCAAGACAGTGGCATTTGCTCACGCTTGTGGTGTGTCTGTTGAAGGCGAAATTGGTTGTTTAGGTAGTCTAGAAACCGGTGAAGCGGGTGAAGAAGATGGTATCGGTGCTGCTGGTATCCTTACTATGGATCAAATGCTAACGACGCCTGAAGAAGCGGCACGTTTTGTTGCTGATACCCACGTCGATGCTCTTGCTATCGCAATTGGTACTAGCCACGGTGCTTATAAGTTTAGCCGTAAACCTACCGGTGATGTACTACGTATCGATCGTATCAAAGAGATCCACGCACGTATTCCTAACACTCACTTAGTGATGCACGGTTCCTCTTCAGTGCCACAAGAGTGGTTAGAGATTATCAATAAGTACGGCGGTGCGATTCCTGAAACATACGGTGTTCCTTTAGAGGAGATTGTTGAAGGTATTAAGCATGGCGTTCGCAAAGTGAACATCGATACCGATCTTCGTTTGGCTTCTACTGGTGCAGTACGTAAATTCTTAGCTGAAAACCCAACTGAGTTTGATCCACGTAAATTCCTTAAAGCGTCAATGGAAGCGATGGCAGACATCTGTACTACGCGCTATGAAGCGTTTGGTTGTGCAGGAATGGGCTCTAAAATTAAGCCTAAATCACTACAAGCTATGTACAAGGCATACCAATCAGGTGAGCTAGATCCTGAAGTGAGATAAAACTTTTAAATAGATATGGTTACGCTTTTTTATTAGATGCCCGCTTTTGCGGGCATTTTTGTATTTATCTCTTTATTTGTTACTTTCTGTGCCCAAAGAGCTAGAACTTAGTGTCTTTATCATTTTATTGAGTCTTTATCAGAATATATTAATCTGCATCACTATTTTCAATTATGTTTTTTGAGTGTTAAAATTGCGGTAATTTTAAGAGAAATAATCTTTCGGAGTGTTATAAAAATGAAAACAATGCTTATTGCATCAGCTATTCTAATGGCGGCACCTTTTGCTGCTCAAGCCGGTGCCGACTTTGTTGAAGGCGATAAGACCTTTGGCGGTGATGCAGAATTGGGTGCCACAATAACAACGGGTAATACTGACACTACCTCAGTTAAAGCGCGTCTTGATATGAAGCAAGAGTTAGGGAATTGGGAAAACCAGTACCTATTGGAAGCTTTATATACTGAAGATACCGGTGAAGTTACCGGTAAACGATATTTAGGTTTAGTGCAGGCTGATTATAAATTAGACGAAGTCAGTTATCTGTTCATTAATGCGAACCATGAGGTTGATCCTTTTACTGGTTTCGATTCTAAATCAACGATCTCTTCAGGTTATGGCCACAAGTTTGTCGACACCGGAAAGACATTGTTCAGTGTGGAAGTCGGTCCTGGTTACCAATATAAACGACTTGATGATGAGAGTGCACTTGCGGCGGGTTATGATACTGAAGATAGCTGGGTTGCTCATGGTGTTGCAAATTTCGAAACTGAAATCACTGACAGCTCTAAGTTTAAGCAGATGTTTGTTGCCGATTTTGGTGAGAGCTTAGAAGGTCGTTCAGAGACCTCTATTACTGCAAACATTATCGGCGCACTCGCGATGAAATTTGCTGTGATCATTCGTTATAATGATAAGCCATTAGACGATAAGAAAAGCACAGATACAGAAACGAATATGACCTTGTTGTACGCATTCTAACGTCTATTCGGCTAAAGACTTCAATTAGATGAAAGCACCTTTTTGGTGCTTTCATTTTTTATACGTATAACCCCGTCTATAAATACAAATTTTAAACAATCACTTTTATTGCATCTTATTGGTTTGTAATAATAATGAGCCCTCAGTCACGATTTTAATTATTGGGTTCGAATAATGACTTGTGATCACAGAACAGCATGCTAGGAGTGGCTACAATCGTTTGCCCTTAGGTCGGAGATTGATATGCAAATTGGCTCATGCTGGTTCGATATAGAGAATAAAACATTATCTAACCTCGCCAATGAAACGAGTTGGAAAATGCCGGCTGCAGAGTTTTCTGTTATAGAAATCTTAGTACAGCACCGTGGTCAGGTGTTATCGAGAGAGGAGCTGTTAGTTGCTATACCAGCAGAACTCCGAGATCTCTCTTTATTAACTGAGGCTATTGAGCGCATTCGTTTTTATCTTGGACTCGATTACGCCGGATTAATCGAGACTGTGGATAATCAAGGTTATGTATTGCACAGTGCCCCTAAATCAAAGACAAACAATATCTCTTCGATTCCCTTTGGCAGTATGTCGGCTAAGCATTACGTTATCTTTATTACGCTGCTATTAGGACTGCTGTGGATGATCAATTTAGTCTTTGTTCCTGCAATGGAAATTAATCCAATGAAAAAGCAGGTGATCACTAGCAAATCGTCCAATATCTCTTTTTATCCAATATTTACCTCTATGAAATTAAAGAAGCAATATCGTCCTCAGGTTAAATCATTCATCCAAGGTATAGAGACATGTGCCAGGGTGCCTTGGAAGAATATATACCTCTCTTTTTCACCAGAAGATGATCTCATCAGTTTTGTACTTAAACGAGAAAGATTAGGCCGTATCGAGATTAGAAACCTAAAACAGGTTCCTTTAGATGATGATTGGCATTTTATCGATAAGTCCTGGTTAACTAAGGTAGGTATTTGTGGTTAATCAACATTTGAAATCCATGAACTATGCAAAGAAAGTGTGGTTACTGGTCTGCAGTTTATTCGTCATCATAGGCATCTGTATTGGGTTACACTTCTTTTTCGGCCCTGAAGATAATATGAGCTTATCATGCCAGGCAGATCTCCACGGTAAAGATGTTAAACGCGATGTGAAAGTGGCCATTGATATTAAAATTGTGGGGGAAGAAGTGGCACTCAAATATCGCTCTTTAGAGTCAGGGACAGACAATCACTCTATGATTATGAAAGGCAAGCTTGAAAAACTTGATTTGACCTCGATGACGTATAAATTGAAGTTGGAGAAAGGCCAAGTAGTCTCTAATTTATTACAACACAGCTTTTCAAATCATATGAAATCGGTTATCGATTCAAGTCGGCTAGCGATGGCTAACCGTGGTCCTTTGTCGCTCGATATTCATCTGCTCGAAATTGATGAAGAACAGCACTATGCCATTGTGCAATTCTCTCCTGATGATGGACTGTGGGGATGCGATATCAAGGATAATAAACTCACTTTCTAGGAGTTTACTTCCTATAAGGTTATTGTCATTTGAGCTGATGTTATTGAGGTGAAAATGGAGAGGTAAGTAAACCTCTCCAAGATGGTTAAAGCGGTGGGAGTAGATCGACTTCATTTGAGCTTAACGCCCCTTTGATCTCGATTGCGACCTTGTATTTTTGGACTAACTTTGCCGAATCTCCCTGAGTCCAGTCTAAGTCTGGTGCTTCAAACGTGTAACTCCCTTTTATGTCCGATTCAGACAGTAAACCCTCGCATTCATTTTCCTGAGTATTACAGCTGTAGCTGTTGGTTAGATGCCAGCGTTGCCATGATTTTGGGTTGTTAATACCGCTGCTCTCTTCAGGGAACCCAAAGTAGATGATGTTGTAATCTTTGGCTTGGGTGATCGCTTGCTGCGTGTTATCGCTAAGGGTAAAACTCAATGCACCAGACACACCGTCGAAACGTGTTAACTCAAGTTCAATGTTGGCGGCTTTGTCGATATGTATGGTGGGGACGACAGGAGGTGGCGTGACTTCGCCTCCATCGTCATGACTGTCACTGCCGCATGCCGAGACTAAAAGCGCACAGGCTATGAACGAGCTGAGTCGTGTGTAATTCATTGCGCGATCCTTTAATTAAAGTGGCCGGTATGACACGTTGTGCATTCCATGTCTGTCTTTACGCTAGCAGCTGTGCCCATTGTATCGCTGACACCGTGACAGCTCTGACAACTCTGCGCATCGCTTGATGGTTTCGACTCAGGTAAAGCACCAATATCTTCACCGTGATAGGCACGATTTAGTAGCTCGACTAAATGGAAGGCGATAGAGGCTGATAGTCGGTAGCAACGCTCACCTTTTTGGCTGAATGTCTTGCCCGATGCTTTAGACCAGTTACTGATTGAGGAGTGACATAGAATACTGTTCGCGGTTGATGAACTGCCTACAAGTGCTGTTTTCTCATCGGTAGAACCGATACCTGACACAAATTCTGCTGATGAAAATGGTAGCTCGGTATTTTCGTAGTAACGGAATGCGGCACCGATAACCGCAGAGTTTTGTTTGTTAATGTCGTCCAGAATATTGATCAACATACCTGCAGCGTTCAAATTACCACATATGGTGCCTTGTCCAACTACGCCTGCAAATCCATAAGCTGCTAATGATGTTGGTATGGTTTTAAATTTTGCTGCATCTTGACTAGATGAATTAGCTAGCATGGTGACAAGTGAGTGAAACACCTGATGCATACATCCCCCGCCTGTTTCATAAGCAAGCTTTGCCGTGGCCATAGGATCAAGAGGCACATATTTTAGTTTATCACCTAGCTCAAGGTGGAAATTCCCTTGTTCATCTGTGCCGGCGAAGGCTGAGGTGCCAACTAAGGTCATTCCGGCTGCTGCGGTGCTGATACCTATGATTTTTGTTAGTGCCTGGCGTCTGTTAATCGTCATCATGTTCCCTTATTTTTTATATGGCTGATTCTGTAGTCAGGATTTTCTGACCTGAGATTTGGAACTAGTGTCTATGGTGAAGGCGATAAATAGTGTGAGCTGAGGCGGATGAATATTGAGGCTAAAATCTGTTTTAGCGTTAAATGAAAATGAATGATTTTAATGCTTTTTCCCGATGAATTACTCGAATATCAACCTGAATACCAGGCTGAGAAGTGATGGATAACCGCTTATTTGTAATCTTCATGTAAATTTATCGACCTTGAATCTCAAATTGCCGATAGATTTACATATTTACTGATGTGATCCTGTTCGCAAACTAATAAGTTACTGACTTTTAACTCTATCTTTTGGCGTAGGTTTTTAGAGGAGGTAGCCGTGATCACAGAAATAGGGGGTTAACTTACCTATTATTCCAGTGAAAATGGTGATGGGGCATATTATGATCTTGGGTGTTTGTCAGTTTGATGCTCATCGAGCTCAACTAAAGAATCTTGCAAGTGGAGAGCTATGGCTGCTGCCAAGAGCTGAGTTGCAAGTGCTAAAACTCCTGCTAGCGAATCGAGGATGCGTGGTTGCAAAGCACAAGCTAGGGGCGGCTGACGAAGAGCATCCAGTACTCAGTGATTCATCGGTCACTCGTGCTGTATTTATGTTGCGTTCATTCCTCGGGACTGAACATGAGCACCTTATTGAGACCGTCAAAGGGCGAGGTTATCGGTTACGGGAAGACGCTAAAACATTCAAACCAAAGTGGCTTGCCATGCCTAAGCTCAAGGTTGTACTGGCCGTTTTAATGCTAGGTTTTACTGTTCTGATTGTGATGGTGTCTCTGAACCAATATAAAGGTGCAGATGAGCGTACAGAAGCGTTAAACAGTGTCAGCTTACAGCTCTCTTCAGGGCAAACATTGAATCTGATGAGTTTCAGTAAATCTAAGACGAATAATGAGCCCTTGTTGGTGTTAGCTGAACAACTTAAAGCGGGTTTTAAGCAATGCCATTCGACACCTTGGCAGCAGGTGTATCTATCTTTATCCCATGATAAACAAGTATTTAATATCACCATGAAGGGGGAAAAGTTAGGCCAGTCAAAAATCAGAAATTTGAAGTTAACCGATTATCGTCAGCAAAAACAATTCATCTCGCAAGCGTGGTTAGATGAGGTCGACATTTGTGAATAGAAAATTACTCTGGGGGATCAACACATTCGTCTTGATTATATTAATCGTCAGCGTGACAATCAGTTATCGCCACCTTAATCCATCACAAACCTTAATGATGAGTTGCAGTTCAGAGCTGTTCGATCGTAATGAGCTGGGAGGGAGTATCAGCCGCCATTATCTTCTGGTTGATGTATTTGCTAAAGGAAAGTTAGCACAGTTAAATTATCGATATTTTAACCATGATGGCAGTTCTGCTGGTAATATCACGATGAAAGGAAATGTATCGGGTGTGAATGCCGATCCACACAAGTATTCATTTTCAGTCAAGACCAAGGAGGAGTCGGGTCTTGATAACGAGGTTAAATCACCAGAACATATGCGTTACCTCTCCTATGTCAGCTCCTTTAACTTGGACAACAAAGGGATGCATAATTTGAGTGTTGAGATGCTCGATTTCAATGAGCTGCATGATTATGCGGTGGTGATTTTTCAACCGAGTAATACCGTATGTGGTTGTCGTTTGGTTCAATAGGTGACTTTTGAACTACAATTAATCTAAACATAAAATAAGTATTTGATTTTATTTCGCAAATATTCAGGGGCTCAGTGTCTATAATTCGCGTTAAGCAGGAAGAAACACTTTCAATAAAGTTTATTCATCAGATGAAGGTGGGCGATAACCGTCGCCTAGATCTGTATTTTTTCCTGCCTAAAGAGATGGGTATTGGTCCTCACAGCCTTGATGAGGAAGAGTATTACCACTCATCTATCACAGGACGACGCTCCTATTACTCGACTGGCTTGCATCTGCCTTTAGTGCAAAGTCGTTTCATCAGTCAAAAAAAGCGAACAGTGGAGGAGTTTAGGCTCTATCAAAACTTGTTTGCTTATCAGTTTGCAGTGGCTATCGAAACGGATGTTAAGGAGCTAGCGCAGATTGAAGATCCTGCAGTTTTCTATGCAGACCTCAAGGATTTAAGTGAATTAGTGACGCAACTGTTGAAAAAGTTTCGTCGTAATGAGCCGAGTGATCCGAAATGGAAGTCATATTTCGAAAATGCCGATAACTACCTCTCTTGGTTCTGTGAGCAGCAGTTGCTCAAGTTACTATCACGTGCACCCAGAAGCAGCAGTTACAATGAAACGGTAGAAGGGGTTGTTGAGCTTTGTCGCGGCGAGCGACGACATCGTGATAAACGGCGTTACAATTCACAGCAGACTCAAGATGATCCTAACCGTATCTCCAATAAAATGTTGCTGTTAAGGCGGTTAATTCAACAAGGTGTTGTATTAAAAGATGAGCTTAAAACCTTAGGCACTGGTCTTAAAAAGATGACCACAGGTGTGGCAACTGCGGTGGTCATGTTGGTTGTCTCAGCTTTGATTATAAAGGCGCAAGGCGTGTTTAGTGGCTTAACCATCGCCTTAGTGCTGACATTAGCCGTTATCTATGGGTTTCGTGAGATATTTAAAGAGGATATTCGCAATGCATTATGGCGTTTTATCCAGAAAGGGCGCCCTAAGTGGAGTCGGATATTAAGGGACACCACGAGTCAAACTGCTATCGCTAAGCAGTTAGTGTGGCTTGATTTTATGAAGACAACTGAACTACCCGATGTCGTGTCTAATATCTTAAAGCGACGCCATAGTCAGAATAAGATCGATGCTGAAGTGCTTCATTATGGGATCCATACTCGGGTAACTCAGAAAGAGTTTTTAACTGGATATAGCACAATTCAGGAGCAAGTTAACATCAGCTTGGCACCGTTTGCTCGTTATTTAGAGCGAGGTAAAGCGAAGATTTATAAAGAGCAAGATGGCAAGATAAGCAATGATTCAGTTGAGCGTCGTTATCAGATCAATATGATCCTCGCCATCAAAAATGGCAAAGAGGAAACCAAATACGCCAGATACAAGGTCACAATGAATCGTTCAACGATTGTTGATGTGAGTCAAAGCGACCTGCCTGATGGCGTCCCTGTGATGGATTAATGCCAATCAACTTTACGTGTTGTGCGGACTTAACTACCCTATATTTTGTCGCGTAAATGCCTGACAGATCATCTGTTCACCGGTTTGTTTTGCACGCTTAAGGGCAACCTCGGCGTGACTTAAATACTGCTCTAATGTCAATCCAGTTTGATAGGTCGCAATGCCCATACAGATCCCTTCACTTAGGCCAATATCACTTAAGTTACTCATGGATTTTATCGCAAAATGGTGTGCTTCATCGGCATCTGTGGTTGGCAATATGATGATGAGTTTACCTAACTGCCAATGGGACATCTGATAACCAGTGGGGAGATCTCGTAGGATTTTTAGCTCGACCTCTTTCTGTCTATTTTCCAGCTGACCAATATCACTCATATGGCTCAACATACTTTCCGCTGTGATATCGATAAGTATTAAGCTTGAGGTTTCCCTGCTGTGAGAGTCGAGTGAGGTAAAGTAGCTTTCTAAATCCCTGATATTGACCAGCACAGTGGTGCGGTGAGGTACCAGCTCGCCACGCTCTGCAAGTGACTGCTTTTTAACTGCCTGCTCAAAGGTACAGACAATATACTCAAGCTCACCGGAGGAGTCTAAGTGTCCTTTTAGAGTCGCTTGAAGGCAGTCATTTACAATATGATTTTGTGAGCAAATAACCTGACCTTTCCAGCTTCCTTGAAGGGTTATCTGTTGTAAAATTTGAGACCATTTGTTGCCCAAATCACGGTTTAACAGTTCGGTGAGATTATCTGTTGGGTTCTGTTGGATTTGCAGCTGTTCATCAAAGGCTTGATTGGTGCGCACTAAGTTCCCATCAGCTTGAATAAGGGCTGTTGGTACCGCGCTATCGTTAAGCATCTGACTAATATAAGCATCGTTTTTGGTGTTATTTAGTTCACTCACATCTTCAAAGGTGATCAATAAATACTGCTTGTTTTTTATCGACTCTTGCTGGGTTTTGATATGAGCGACAAGCTGTGACTGACTCTCAACCCCAGAGTCAAATTCACCAATCCACTCTCCACTGCGTTGAACTTGAAGCATTATTTTAGTGTATTCATGGTCTTCAAGGTGCAAAATTCTCTGCAAACTGCGATCAAGTAGCTCATCATTTGGCAAGCCTAATTGTGTTGCAGCTCGCTCATTTGCAGAAATAACGCGGCTATTATCATTGACGATAATACAACCAAGATCACGGTGGAATAATCGGTTAGATAGTTCGATGCAATACCTGCGTGATCCCTGCTCAAGTCTGTAAAGATGGCTGAGGAATATGAGTAAAGATGCCAAAATAGTTAGCACCGAAGCACCAATAATCAGCAAGCTACGCCATTCAGTGAACTTAGCCGCAATATCGTCATTAAGCACGTACGATACTAGGAAATATTCTCTGCGAGTTTCATATTGAGTGGTTAATTCAACCTTTAAATAGACAAAGGTTGCATTGTCACCGTGAAATTGACCAAAGTTGCTGGTTGCCATTTTACGCCACAGGGCCGGGTAACTCTGTCTAAGGCTGCCACCCATGGTGTCAGGTACCCTTTGTAAAGAAGGGGCTGCTTCAACTCCGGCATAAAGAAGTCCTTGGGTATCGAGCATAAGCAAAGGTGACTGACTACTTGAGTAGGCAGGCTTGATGCTTTTTAGTATTTGAGCCATTGAGGTGTAAGTGACGAGGTAACCTCGGATACTCTGATCTGGATTTTCAAGCCAGGCAAGTTGATACATATAAGGCTCTAACTTGCCATTGATCGGGTTAAACTCAAGCGGAGAAGTATAGATTTCACTACCTCCCATATTACGGGAAGCACCGAGTAGTGCCGAGGGCAGAGGTTCATTGCCAAAATCATCACTGGTGGCGAATTTAAAATTGCCTTGAGGATCAAATAGTGCTAAATCAAGTAGTTCTGGAATATTATCTCGGATAATATTCCAGTTTTGTGTTAACTTTTCTTCTCTTTCGCTGTTGGGGAGATCGAGGTAGAGCTTAAGTAATTCAGACTTGGCAAACATCTGGGTGCGGAACTGCTGGAATGCGACCTTATCAGCGATAACGGTACCGACAGCTTGCAGTTCACTGTAGCGTTGGATGGCCCAATCTTCTTGAAGTCGACGCTCACCTAGGGTGATGATGACATTACCGAGAAGTGTTACGCTGAGAATTAATAAACAGATCTGAGCTGCAATAGCCAGCAAGCGTTGATGAGACCAATGGATCCCTTGAGCAGCGATGAGAAGAGGTTGATTTCGCGTCAGCATTTATGTTTTTTAGTTGTTTGTTTTATGGAAAGAGATATTAACACAAATCCCTCGTCCAAACAGCGGGAGTTATCTTGTTCTAATGCCATAATGGTGGGTATTATTCTGGGTATCTATACCAATCTCATTAAATATGTGATCAGTTCAGAGTCTCTCAGGCTTTTCAATTCAAGGCGCATTGATGAGGAAATTGTTACTCCCTTTTAAGTCAGTGCAACACGGAAGTGGAATGCCAGAGAGGCTACCATAGGGCGGCTGATGTTCAAAGCAAATGGCAAAGCACTTTATGCGTCGTTAGATGCTTTCGAAATAGAATAACTATTAGCCCACAACACCTAACATTCTGTGTTTAAATTCGGCACCGCAACTGTTTACAAAGAGTCGGCATGCTTCAATATCGACTCCTTCGAGTCCATCAATTGCAGAGACCTGTACAGAATCAATATAGTGAGGGGCGAGTGTGATAAATGTCCTCACAGCTTGATAACTGTTTTTCAATTTAGGTTGGCAATGGAGCTGATAGGCTTGTTCTGTGTCGGCATTGAGAGAGATTGACAGGCTGTCTACCCACTGAGCCAGTTCAGGCAGTATATTTCGTCGATGGACTAGGTTGCCTAAACCATCGGTATTGACTCTAACCCTTCCACCTTTTTGTTTAATGGCCTGTGCAACAGTAAGCAAAGTTGGCAAGTTGAGTGTGGGTTCTCCATAGCCGCAGAAAACATACTCATCAAACTGCTCCACATTGCCGAGTAAGGGGATAATATCTTCAGCCTTTGGCTGACAATCTAAGTCCAGTTGATACTCATGTACCTGCTTACTGCCGTTATGTTTAGGGCAAAATTGACAGCGCAGTGTACAGCGACCTGTAATGTTTAGGTAACGGCTGTTGCGAATATCGTAAACGAGTGTTGAGCTGCTCATGAGGTTGGATTTTAAGTGATTTCTCTAGGCAGCTTATCTTAAATAGCGCGATTAGAATGTTGTTTAGATCGAAAAAGGGAAGCTTAGCTTCCCTTTTTCCGATATTTCATCGTTTGTTAAGCCATATCATCTTGGCTAGACTTTGGCTGCCACCACCAAACATAGAAACGTCTCAACACTTTCCCAAGCCGTGATAAAAGATGCTTGATGTCATCGAGAATGATATAAAGCAGAGGGATCAAAATTAGCGTTACCACAGTAGAGAACAAGATACCAAAAGCAAGTGAGGTGGCCATGGGGATAACGATCAGTGCTTGCAAACTTGTCTCCAATAGAATGGGGACAAGTCCAACAAAGGTCGTTAATGAGGTTAAGATAATCGCACGGAAACGATAACATCCTGAGTCTACGGCTGCTTCGGTTATCGATAACCCTTTTGCTCGCGCCTTGTTGACAAAGTCGACCAAAATCAGTGAGTCATTAACTACAACGCCAGCGAGCGCCACAATGCCACACAAGCTGAGGATATTGAGCGTTAAGCCTAATAGTAGGTGACCAAATAGTGCTCCTATGATGCCAAAAGGGATCACAGCCATAATGATCAGTGGCTGGGTATAGGATTTCAATGGTATTGCCATCAAGGCATAAATGGCAAAGAGGGCGAATAAGAAGCCCTGTACCAAACTAATTAATGCGCTTTGTTCGTCAGCACTACCACCATCTAGCGTTGTCGATATTTGCGGATATTTAGCCTCTAAATAGGGCAGGAAATCCTCTTGGATCTCTGCAACGACCTTCGAAGGCTCCACTTTATCTTTATCAGCATTAGCGATAATAGAGATGGCACGGCGTCCATCGACTCGAGTGATGGATGAGTAGGAGTCGCCCAGTTCAATTTCGGCCACAGTCGAGAATGGGACAGAAGTGCCGTTTGAGGTACGGATCATCATGTTTTCAAGGTGACCAATAGAGCGGCGCTGATCAAGGGGATAGCGCACCATCACCTTCACCTCTTCTTTATTTCGTAATATTCTCTGTGCTTCGAAACCGTAGAAACCGTAGCGAACTTGACTGGCAAGATCTGATAAGGTTAAACCTTGAGCCTCCGCTTCGGGTTTAATACTAAGCCGGATCTCATGACTCCCTGATGAATTATTATCGGAAATGTCATAGATGCCTTCATAGGTTTTCAGTTTCTCCTTCAGTTCAGCTGAGGCACCAGCGAGTTGCTCTAAGTTACTGGAGGTGAGCCTGAACGAAATAGCTGCGCCTGAATCACCGGTGCTGGCATTGATGTTCAGCTTTTTGACTGCAATGAGTTCAGGTAAATTATCACGCCAAACATTAGCAATTCTATCGCCATCGACTTCACGATCTTCCCCTTTGGTGAGCTCTGCAAAGATAAAGGCAGAGGTACGTGAGCTCATGTCAATAAAACTGTGTTGAACAACAGGGTAACCCACTTCATCTTCTATCTGCTGATTCATGGCATAAAGAGCGTCTTCAACCTCTTTCAGCACCTCTAAGGTGTTCTCTTCAGAGCTACCAGCTTCCATCTCAAGCTGAACCTGAATAAAATCAGAAGGCAGATCGGGAAAGAAAACCCAACGTACTGTCCCACTAACAACTAACGCAACAGATAAAATAAGCACACCGACAAACACGGCGACGACGGTATATCTCTTCTTAATACAGGTTTCTAAAAAGTAGCGGTATTGATGGTGAATAAAGTATCGCAGTTTGTCATTAAGCGCGATTTTAAAGCGCACAAATACATTCGGATTTGGGTTAGGTTTTTTCGGCTTCATTTGAGCTAAGTGAGCCGGTAAAATCAGTTTAGACTCTACTAAAGAGAAGGCTAAACAGAGGATGACAATCATGCCGATGGACTTCCAGATAATGCCTTGAGGCCCTGATACCATCAACATGGGGATGAAGGCGGCAATGGTGGTGAGTACACCGAAAGTTGCCGGCATCGCGACTTTTTTGGCGCCTATAATGACGTTATCAAGGGAGTGTCCATGGAGCTCTGTTTCCGTGTAGGCACTCTCTCCTATGACAATGGCATCATCGACGACGATGCCGAGCACCAGTATAAAGGCGAATAGGGTTAATAAGTTAATCGACATCGAAAAGGGCTCGATGGGCATGAGTAATGCGGCACCTAAGAAACACACTGGTAGCCCCATCATGACCCAGAAGGCGAGCTTGATTTCGAGGAAAAGGGCAAGAATGAGAAACACCAGTAAAGCCCCGTAGAACATGTTAGATAACATCATGTTCAAACGACCTTTAAGGTAGTGAGTCAAATCCCCCCAAGTATCGAGTTTGACCGAGTCGGGCAGTGTTTTTCTGCGTTCGGCGATATACTCTTTTACTTGTGCTGAGATCTCCAGTGCATTTTGATCATCGATACTAGACACCTCAATAATGGCAGCAGGTTTACCGTTAAAACGTGTGTACGCGAGTCGCTCTTCAAAGTCATCCCTAATAGTGGCGACTTGTGACAGCATGACTCGGCTACCATCAGCTCGGGTTGATACCAGAATATTTGCAAAATCTTCGCCAGTATAAGCCTGACCTTTGGTTCTCAAGAGGATGTCACCATCCTTTGCTCGAATAGAACCGCCGGGAAGATCGATAGAAGAACTTTGGACTGCTTTCGCCACTTGAGCGAAGCTAAGTCCATACTCTCTTAGCTTATTTTCTGAGACTTCAATGCCTATCTCATAATCACGAACGCCGTTTACTTTTGCGCGAGTGACCGAAGGCAGCAAGGTGATATCTTCTCGAATATTTTTGGCGAGTTCCTTCATTTCGTGTTGGTCGAGATCGCCATAAACAGATACCCAGATAACACTGGTTTCTGGCTTAATGCGGAAGATATTAGGTTTTTCGATATTATCGGGGAAGGTCGATATGGCATCGAGTCTTACTTTTGCTTCATCCAAAACGTCCTGAGGATCATAGCTATCTTGTACCTCGATGTTGACGGAGCCAACGCCTTCACTTGCGACTGAAGTTACCTTTTTAATGCCATTGATATCCTGAATCGCTTCCTCAATTTTTATATTGATCCCCTCTTCAATCTCTTGGGGCGCAGCGCCTGGATAGGCAACGGTAATTTGCAGATAGTTCAGTTCGAAGGCGGGAAATATCTCTTTATTAATGACAAAGAAGCTGCTGAATATCCCACCAAGTATAAGGAAAACCATGAGCAAATTGGCGGCAACGATATTTCTTGCAAACCAAGCCATTATGCCTGTTTGCGGCGCCATTATTGTTCACCTACTGCAGCTAAGCGCTCTTTCGCTATCTCAGTTTCGGGCAGCTTGGTGGCGTCCTTACTGCTATCTCCTAAAATTTTGACCTGTTGACCCGAACGCATGCTGGCCAATTTAGTGATGGAGATACGTTCACCATCTTTCAGGCTGTCTTTGATATACACACTGTCAGTATCGGTTCGCACGATATTGACGTCGCGAACCTCGACGATATTATCGGCTGATATGATGGCAACTTGCCCATTGCGGACAAAATGGCGGGGAAGTTCAACAATGCCTTCGACGGTACGCCCTTTTATGACAGCAGTGACAAAACTGCCATATTTAAGGGGGAGCAGTCCCACCTCATGAGATTCTCGTAGGTAGGGATCTTTCACTTCGGCGACCAGATAAACCATGCGATTGTCAGCATCAATCACCCCTTCGCTACGGACAATATGACCAGTCCAAGTGACATCTCTACCCGCAAGTGATGCGCTAAGGGTAACTTGTGTATCAGGATTATCTACTGACTCAAGGTAAGCAAGGTCGTTATTGGCAAGTGGCAGTCGCACCTCTGCAATACGGGTGTCATAAAGTTCACCTAAATTAGTCCCCAAGGTCACGTACTGGCCCAAATCGACATTTCTGACTTTGATGATCCCCTCAAAAGGAGCACGAATAATGGTTCTTTCTAGGTTACGTTGAGCGCGAGCCATGGCTGCTTGGGCAAATTTAACATTGGCTTGCTCTTTTTTTAGTTGAGGTACACGTAATCCCAGCTCTGGTGGTAGCCCACCGTCATAACCTTTCCAATCGTTTTTGGCCACTTCACCTCGAGCAACCTCTTCCTCTAAAGCAGCTTGTGCTTGAGCAAGGCTAGCCTGAGCTTGGCTCAGATCGGCTTCATAGTCAGAGGGTTCAATCACTGCAAGCTGTTCGCCTTTTTTGACGACTCCACCTGCAACAAAGTTAGGAGAGATCGTCAGTAAGCGACCTTTTACTTCAGTGACTAATTGAGTTTTATTCTTTGGGGTAACGACACCATATGATGGCAGGTTTAAGGAGACGGTTTTCTGTTCGACGTTAACCACGTCAATGATTGGAACGGCTTTCTCTTCCTCTTTTTGCTCGGGGGCTTCTTTGGAGTTAATGAGAAGCAAAGCCGCCACACTAAAAAAAATTAGAATAAAAAGGGGGGTCAATCTCCGGAGTATTGTTTTTATCATTATTATCCCGCTGTTCCATGCTGAAATTCCTATACCGAATTAAATTTAACAGACTCGGGAGGCTTGATAAAACGTTTTTGTAAATAAAATGAGCGAAATGTAATAAAGCAGAATCTTTTAGAGGGGGTGGTAGTTATTGGTTGGTTTAAATTTGTACAGCTAAGGCAAAAGAAGAGCCGCAAATAGCGGCTCCAAGAATAATATAAGACTTATTTCTTCTTCTTTTTATTTTTCTTGCTAAAGACTTTCTCACCTGGCTTTACTTTATTCTTTCCTGGTGGCTTAGCTTCCTTGTTTTTAGGTCTAAGATCTTTAATGAATCGACGTTTAAGCGGCTGATCCAAGTAGCGTTCAATCTTACCGACAACACGAATATCATGGGCTTCAACTAGTGAGATTGCAGTCCCTTTAGCGCCTGCACGACCAGTACGACCGATACGGTGGACATAAGTATCAGCAGATCTTGGCATATCGAAGTTGATCACATGAGTGACATCTTCGACATCAATACCACGTGCGGCGACATCGGTTGCAAGCAATACGTTTACTTCACCTTTGGTGAAACGTCCCAGTGCTTGGAAGCGTTGTTTCTGCTCCATGTCACCACGCATAAAGCTACAAGTGATGCCTACTTTTTGCAGTAAACCTTCAAGACTGGCGACTGATTCGCGGGTCTTAACAAAAACGATAGCTCGCTTAGTATCTTCTTGTTGAAGAATGCTGCATAACAACTTAAATTTGTGCTCTTTATCATCAGCGATATGGATCCACTGGTGAATTTTAGCTTTTTCACTACGAGGGGCTTCAGCTTCAACTTTTGCTGGGTTAGTCAGCAGTTGATGCGAGAAACGTCCTACATCGCTACCTTCTAACGTGGCAGAGAATAGCATGGTCTGTTTACGACCCACTGATTCGATTGCTAAGGTTTCAACCGCGGCAGAAAATCCCATGTCGAGCATTCTGTCGGCTTCATCGATGACTAGAATTTCAACTTCTTCAGCGTTGAATAATCCTTTATCCATGTATTCCATTAGACGACCAGGGGTTGCCACTAGAATATCTACATTGCCTTTTAATGCTTCCTCTTGAGGACCATAAGGCACACCACCAGTGACGATAACAGTGTTCAGGTCTAACTCGTAAGCCAAGTGAGAGGCATAACGGTGGATCTGACTTGCTAGCTCACGAGTTGGCGTAAGAATAAGTACTCGAGCTTGGCCTGAGAATCGACGTGGGAAGTCAATAATGTGTTGTAGAGCCGGCAGTAGGAAGCTGGCGGTTTTACCCGTTCCTGTCGGTGCACGCGCAAGAATGTCCCGCTGATCCATGGCCAATGGGATCGCTTGTTGCTGTATGGTTGTAGGCTTAATATGGCCCATGGCTTTCAATGACTCTAATAAGATAGGGTCAAGCAGGAAGTCTTCAAATTGCATGTGCAGGTCTCAATAAATAATAGCGGCACATTATAAAGGTTAATCGAACTAACTTAAATCATTAGTATTGAAAATCGCCATTAAAGGGATAACAAAGAGATTAATTTTGTTTTAGTGTGCTGATATGTGAGCAAATTATCCCTTTAAATGTCCAACTCATCACAGGCTAATATTTTAGATAGAAGTCAGTGATCAGTGCGATCATCTCTTGTGTGTAGCTCCCGTCCGGTTCTTTGATACAGAAATCAGCCTTTATTTGCGGCTGGTTTTGTTCAGTATCAGCATCTCGATGCTTGAGAGTAAACAGATGACGGTGTGGAGATTTTTGCTCTGAATCTCGAATATCGGTTATCTGACTCATCCATAAAAGAGAGCGGTTTAACTCTTCATTGAATGGCTCCATACTTTGAGCAGGTAAGATTAAACTTGCTGTGCCATTCAATGCCAAGAGCTGAGTGATTGCTTGTAAGAGCGAGTGAAAATCTAACGTGTCGGTATGACGGGCTTGTGCCCTGAGTCGATTACTGGATTGAGTGCCTCCCTTAAAATAGGGAGGGTTGCAGATGATGTGGTCGAACTTAGCTGCATTGCTTGTTTGATGAGTCAAACTAAACTCTTGCACGCTAGTGTGAACCAGCTCCAACCTACTTTGCCATTTAGAGGCGCTGAAATTCTTATCACATGCACCGACAGCTGTATCATCGAGTTCGATAGCGGTAAGCGAAGCATCACTGCGTTGTGCTGCCATCAAGCTGAGTAAGCCGCTACCTGCGCCTATGTCTAAAATATGTTTAGCCTGAGTCAGAGGTGCCCATGCTCCGAGCAAGACCGCATCAGTGCTGACAGGCATGCCGCAACCATGGTCGTCGATATGAAATTGCTTAAAAGTAAAGGCCATTTAGGGTGTTTTGACTGATTGAAATTGGCGCGGATTGTACGCTAACTGATTCCATATCGCGAGTTTATCCCCAAGCTACTTCGAAGCCACGCACTTGGAAATACTTATCGAGAAAAGAGCGTTATTAGCAATGAGCTGTCAACAATGGGAAATACACTCTTATCGTTTTAATATCTGCCTAAAAGAACAAAAACCTAATGAGCGAAAACCATACATTTACCGTTGCATTTTTGTTGCTAGCGTCTTCTGGTAGCAGTTTATGCTTGCGTTAAGTAACGCGTGTTAATTTTAGGTTTTCAACCTGTTACGCCTTGGGTGTTAATTGCGTGCTTGGTGATGCGCGTCCTTGTCATGCATTGGTCATTTTGATAATAGTATGCTCCCGAAAATTGATATTTACAGTCTTTTGGGAGAGACAAGCCAGTTTTAAACAAATTTAGCACTAGTGTTTTATGCTGTTGTTTAATAACTCACCAAGTACCGAACTAATTGACTAGGAGCTTGTGTAATCAAAAATTTACACATAGTGCTAGTTTTCTATAAAAGGTTACTTGTGATTGGTGTGATGACTTAAGAACGATAAAAATAATATGAAAGATGGGGAAAAAATTGCAAAATAAACAACTGACTATCGCCGATACCCTTGGCTTAGGTTTCATGACCTTCGCTTTTTTTCTTGGTGCAGGCAACTTAATTTTCCCACCGCTTGCTGGATTCTTATCTGGCGAGAATATGGGCTTGGCCATGACTGGCTTTCTAATCACTGCGGTGACTTTACCTTTGATCACACTCATTGCCGTCGCTAAGGCGAATGGAAAGATCATGGGCTTGTTACCTCCATTGGCGGCAACAGCATTTGCTGTCGCCATCTATATCGTTATAGGTCCTGCTTTCGCTGCACCACGTGCTGGCCTCGTTGCCTATGAGATGGGATTCAAGCCTTTTCTTACCGATAGCAGTGCGACCTTTATGATTGCGGGAATTACCCTTAATGTCTCTCAGCTTATCTATTCATTAATTTTCTTCGGTGGCTCAATGCTACTGTCGCTCTATCCGGGCAAACTGCTCGATAGTGTCGGTAAGATATTAACGCCTATCATGTTGATGCTATTAGTTGCTCTTGCTGTTTCAGTATTCATGGTGCCGGGTTCAGACGTGGGTCAGGCGGTGGGAGAGTATCAAACGAATCCATTGACTAAAGGTATTCTGGAAGGTTACAACACCATGGATACGTTAGCGTCGCTCATCTTTGGTATGTTGATCATCGATATTCTACGCCGTAAAGGGGTGAGTGATAGTCAACAACAGACTAAGTACCTGATAAGAGCCGCGATGATTGCTGCTGCAGGTTTAGCCTTTGTTTATATTTCACTTTTTTATCTAGGTGCTACAGGTGGTGCTATTGCTGTCGGTGCTGATAATGGTGGCGTGATCTTAACTAACTATGTGAACCAAGAGTTCGGTGAGTTTGGTCAAATTCTCCTAGCTTCTGTAGTCACTTTAGCGTGTTTAACTACTGTTATCGGTTTGGTGACGGCTTGTTCTGAGTTCTTTAGTGAGCTTATTTCTAGCATCTCATACCGTACATTTGTGGTAATTATCAGCCTTATCTGTGCAACCGTTGCTAACGTAGGTCTATCAGAGCTTATTAGCATCAGTGTTCCAGTGTTGTATACCATCTACCCAGTGGCTATCGCGTTAGTTGCGGTGACTTTCCTAACGGACAAGTTCTCAATGCCTGAGTTCTCACACCGTATCGTGTTGAGTGTCGCTCTTGTGTTTGGTGTGATTGATGGACTTAAAGCCGCAGGCTTTGATATGAGCTTTGTTGATTTTATGCCGTTACACAGCGAAGGCATGGCGTGGTTATTACCGACAGGCATGACGATTGTGGCGTGTTTACTTATCAAGAAGAGTAAGCCTGAGGCAGTGTTGGGGTAGATTGATAGATACTCTTTGTTAGGCATGTAACTTTAGCTGACATAGAATAGGGCGTAGACATCTAAAGTCTGCGCCTTTTTTATTTTAGGGGAATCCTTTGAGTCAATCTGATAATCATACCGCGCCAGAGCAGTATAAGTGTGATCCCTTGATTGAGCTTTTTCTTGATGACCTTTGGTCTAGCCGTGGGTTAAGCAATAACACCTTAAGCGCTTATCGCACTGATCTGTGTCACTTTGAACAATACCTCATTAAAACTGAACTCTCTTTATTAGACGCGACACAAGAAATCGTTCGGGTTTATCTCAATGTGCGTATAGACGCTGGATTTGCTCGGACAAGCAGTGCACGGTTAATGAGTAGTTTAAGACGATTCTATGGCTATCTGCTAGTGCAGAAAAAGATCGAGATTGATCCCATTAGCCAGATGAAGTCCCCAAAACTTGCACGCACACTGCCGAGCTCTCTGAGCGAAGCGGATGTAGACAGTTTGCTGAGTGAACCTAATGTTGACGATCCCATAGAGTGCCGCGATAAAGCCATGTTGGAGTTATTGTACGCAACAGGTCTGCGAGTGACTGAGCTTGTGAGTTTAACCATGGAGCAGATCAGCTTGCGCCAAGGCGTGGTTAGAGTGGTAGGTAAGGGGGGAAAAGAGCGATTGGTTCCCTTGGGTGAGTTGGCCATTAATGAAGTGGAGAACTATCTGGTTGCAGCTAGAGGCGAGCTGTTAAAGCAGAAAATGAGTGATGTGTTGTTTCCGTCTCGACGTGGAAATATGATGACTCGACAGACGTTCTGGCATCGGATTAAATTGTATGCATTAAGAGCTGGGGTTAGCACTACTTTATCTCCTCATACACTCAGGCATGCTTTTGCCACTCACTTGTTAAATCACGGCGCGGATCTGCGTGTGGTACAACTTCTATTAGGCCATAGCGATCTGTCAACAACCCAAATATATACCCATGTTGCTAAAGCGCGACTGAGTCAGCTACACAGTGAGCACCATCCAAGAGGATAATCTGAGCTAAATTTGTCGAGTTGACATAAATTCGTGTAGTACGCTACATTTGACGGATCTACTTACAGTTTATATTTGCTTTAATCTCACTGAAACTGTAACTTTTCACTGCTAATGAGGGTCTAATCTTTTATGGCTCATTTGTGACTCATTTTGTGACTCATTAGTTCACTCTTTATTGATTATGTCAGACGTATATAAGAACAGGATAACCCATGATTTTGACCCGAGTATGCTCTTTGTTTTTAGCGGTAGTGTTCGCGCAATCAGCTATGGCTGCACCAAACACACCGGCAGATAACAGTGATGTTTTAAAAGAAAAGCTGGCTGAAACATTGAGTGTTGAAGTTCACTCGCTGCAAGAGTCGCCAATTCCAGGATTATATGAAGCCTTGACCGACCGCGGTGTGCTTTATATTTCAAAAGATGGTTCTAAATTGTTCCATGGTAATCTTTATGATCTCGACAAGGGAATGAAGAACCTGACCGAGGCGGCACTGGCTGGCCCGCGTATTGAGATGATGAAACCACTTGAAGAGAACATGCTGGTCTACAAGGCTAAAAACGAGAAACATGTGGTGACAGTATTTACTGATACGACCTGTGGTTATTGCCGTAAACTGCATAACGAAATGCAGGAATATAACGATCTAGGCATTACCGTTCGTTACTTAGCTTTCCCGCGCAGTGGTGTTCCTTCCGCGAATGCTGATGAGATGGAATCAGTATGGTGTGCAGCGGATCCACTACAAGCGATGACCGATGTAAAAGGTGGAAAAAGCCTTAAACTGAGTAAGTGTGATGCGAAAATTGCAGAGCAGTACAATCTAGGTCAAAGCTTTGGTGTTAATGGTACGCCAGCAATAGTCCTTGAAGATGGCAGCATGATCCCAGGTTACCAACCACCTGCAGCATTACTTAAAGTGCTAGAGTCAACTAACTAATATTTTCATACGTTAGCGATTAAAGGTGAGCTTAGGCTCACCTTTTTTGTGTTATCGCCTAGCGCCTTTGATAAACTGTGCTCAGATGTAATACCAATTACATTAAATATGTTATCAATTCAGAGGCGCTCAAACTTTTCAAT